>SDBV01008000.1_pt1 | contig 14319 bp, 15 predicted proteins | sample 2277081 | NCBI WGS metagenome assembly SDBV01 (sample SAMN10402039, study PRJNA504765) | marine sediment metagenome | isolation source: marine sediment core GS10_PC15, 223 cmbsf | place: Arctic Ocean: Southern Knipovich Ridge | collected 2010
TCAGAGGAAGGAATCTGATCCTGTTCTATTTTCTGGGCGCGGCCTTCATCGCAAAACTCTCGGACTATATCGGGCGCAAAAGGGGCATCATGATTTGCCTTACCGGCGCGCTGATCGGTTATGCGCTGACATTGGTGTCGCTTTACACCTCCAGCTATCTGCTGCTGCTTCTGGGCCGGGCGATTTCGGGATTCACTACCGCTAATCAGCCGATCGCACAGGCCGCTCTGATCGACGTCAGCCGCGACGATCACGATGACCCGTTCTTGGACGGGCAACGCGGGCGCCGTGATGATCGGGCTGTCTTTCGCGTCGGTGGCGGCAGCGGCAAGAATTCCTAGGCCTGTAATCATAGGTCGTGCAGTACAGAGAGCAAGCACCTTTTAGGGGAGAAAGGACATGGCGGCAGGATACACATTCACGACGGAGGGGGCTGAGGCTCTTGCTGCAGCTACCGCTGAGACGATCCTGAATCTGATCAATGCAGCTAATAGTCTGGTTCGCTTGATTGAGTTCGGTATCTCTTTCGACGGGGTGACAGCAACGGCCGTTCCGGTTCTGGTCGAGCTCATGAATTCGACTCAGGCCACGGCAGGTACATCAAGTTCGGCGACTATCAGACAGCTTCGGGGGCCTACTAGGACTGTCCAAGCCAGTGCTGCCCATTCTTACACAGTTGAGCCGACCGTGCTGACCGGTCTGAGAGAGTGGCTTGTCCGGCCAGATGGTGGTCTTCTGATTATTCAGTTCCCTCTCGGTCGTGAACCTGAGCAGGTAACTACAGCTGATGGATTTCCTATTCGGGCGACGGCACCTGCAATCGTCAACGTCAGAGGGTACATGGAGTTCGAGGAAGGCTGATCTAAATGCCTAGACACGGTAGGAGTTTCGTATATAAGGCGATTGTCCTTGGGGCAGTCGCTCTTGCTCCAGTTGTTGAGGAGCACGTCGAAACCGTACGTCCTCGTGTCACTGCTGGTGAACAGCCTCCAGTACCAGAAGGTCGAGCTACCCGTTGGCAGGTTGGGCATACAGGTGCAGAGCCTGCAGCTCCTAGTATCTTTGTCGGACGTAGAGTTATCGTTGGAGAGGCACCGACTCCAGATTCGAGGACTCTACGATGGGAGCCGCTACACTCAGCCATCGCAGATCACAAGCTTGAGAGGTATCATGTAGTTACTGTAGGAGATGATCCATCTACTCCAGAGGGCCAGGTAGATCATCGACTAGTTGGTAGAGCAGGAATTGAAGACCACCGACTTAAGACTCAGCACAGAGTCACTGCCGGTGAAGATCCTCCAGTTCCTGCTGGACAGATTGAACGGTGGCAGCTCGAACATACGGGGGCTGAACCTCCTGTAGCGATCGAGAACATCTTCGTCAGACCTCGTGTCATTCGAGGAGAAGGACCTCCTGTTCCGGAGGGGGTAGGATCAAGGATTCCGGTTCAACGGCCTGCAATTGCAGATCATAGACTTAAGGAACAGCACCGTGTTGTCTCAGGTGAAGCACCTGTTCCTGGAGCGAGGATCTCCAGAACACAGGTATTCATATCGCCAGTCGTAGTAACAGATAGCATCTTTGTTGGGAGACGGTTTGTTCAAGGCGATCTTCCCCCGACTCCAGAAGGATCTGTTTCTCGCCTAGATATACAGCGAGCAGCAGTTGCAGATCATCGACTCAAGGATCAGCATAGAGTCGTTACTGGACAGGCTCCTACTCCAGATGCACGAGTGCTACATTGGGGTCTGGAACATACAGGTGCTACACCGCCTGCTGCGGTTCCGAGTATCTTCGTGGGGAGTCGTCATCTTTCGACGGACTACTATGAAGATGCTCGGATAGAACGTTGGGGGCAGTTCCATACTGGACAGCCCATCATTCAGATCGAGGGCGGATTCCTCGGTCGAGCTTTCATGAACTAGGAGGAATAATGACTCAGGCAGCGAAGGAAGTCCAGCCGGTTCATGCTCTGACTGGCAAAGGTCAAGAAGTGAAGTGTGGGCATATGATCGTTGGAGGAGATCGGATCACGGATCGTACCGAGGACGTGACCTGCGAAGCATGTCTGGGGCCGTCGTAGTCTGATGTCGGATGAGAGGGAGGATCGGAGGAAGCTGATAGCCGGTCCTCCCACGCTCCTCACTCTGGCGTACGAGAAGTGGAGTCCGGAGAAGCGGAAGTGGCTCTTCTGGGTAGGCGTCGGCTTGCTCATCTTTACAGTCGCGCTCCCCCTCGTCGCCGGTATCTGGGTAGACCTGCCGAATATCTACTGGGGATTCGCCATCGTGGGCTTCGTCGCCGGCCTCAGCTGTATGTCACCAGAGCTCGGGATCTTCATCGCCTCGATCGCTGGAAAGCTCATCCCGATCAGTGGAATAAAGCATCTACTCTCAAATCCAGATCGGAGGAATCATGATGACTGAGGCTCTGTCAACTAAGGGACCTCTCGACGGGATAGTACCAGAGTATGCGAAGCTGGGTCATCGTGTGTGGACAGATATTCATCCCAAGTTCACCCCGAAGGAGTTCGAAGAGCCTGAGAAGATGGAGGTCGCCTTCCTGTACAAGATCCATGCAGCAAGGCTACTGGCAGGCGTTCCATTCCGTATCCTCGACACGGTGAGAGATAACCCAAAGTCTGCACATGGAGAGCTTCCGTGTGCGGCTGTAGATCTACAGGTTTTGAATAGCTACGAGCGTTCGAGGGTGGTACGTTCGTGCTATGCAGTAGGATTTATCCGAGTTGGTTGTTATCCTGGGACTGACGGGAAGTACAAAGGGCAGACGAAGAGGGATGGAGGTGGTATCCATGTGGACGGGAGCAGGACCAAACCTCAGGATCGTCTGTGGACTAGAGGGATGAAGAAGACCGCATTCTAACTCGTTCAATTATTGAACAACTGTGACAATCGGTAATTCATCATGAGACGATTAGAAGACAGTGTTAGTGCTCACATTAGCCAACAAACTTTTGGATTCGTATCTCCAAACGAGCGTTATTCTGTAGGAGTAGTAACACTTGGCGATCCAATCGGAGTTCTCCACCTAGCGCGGTTTCGTCTACGGGGAACAGCGACTGTCACTGGCTTGGTGCATGTAGAGCTTCAAGCCTTTAGTGGTTCACTTGGTACGACTCAGATACCTACCGCGGTCCTCGCAACGTCTATTTCAGTAGATGTCTCATTGATTACTGCTGATGAAGACGGAGAGCTAATCGACTTTCCTTTCATTGGAGTTGAGCGAATCCCGCTATCTCCAACAACGGAATTCATGCTTACGATAAACGGCTCAGGAATCACGGCAAGTGATCTGGCTACTCGACGGGGTATTGCAGTAGATGGATTGGGTAGATCAACATTCACGGATTCATGGGTCTTTACAGCAGCAGATCGACTACACAACTTTGAGTTATACTCATTCTTAGCTGGTGGATCTACTGATCTTGTCGATCTCACTGAAATTGTTGTTAACTAAGGAGAGGGGATATGCGTAGATTAGGAGCATCCGTCATCGCCGACACTGAGTCTGTCGGTACACCTGTCTCACTAGCAGATATGGACTCGATCACGGTGATTCCACCTGCTGCATTCACAGGTGTGATCACTCTCGAGATCAGCGGTGATAATACCCAGAATTGGGTAGATGTGACCTCAGGTGGTTCAACGGTCTTGGTAGTCGATGGTGAATCGCTCACTCTGACCAAGATCCACGGTACTCATGTCAGGGTCGGTAGTAATATGGCCGAGGCTGCCGAGAGGATCGTCCAGATCTTCGGATCACGAGGGAAGTAAATGGGCAACAAGTACCGGGTATTGGAGCCAATCGAACCTGGAGAGTCTCCAGAGAAGAACCCTCAGATGGGTATGGATGGGGGCTATCGAGGAGATGTCTCGCCCAGGCAGGTACCTCTCAACTCTACCCCAGAGCTGAGTGATATCAGGTTCGAGCGCACAGCCATACGGAAGGACTTCGGATGGACTGCGATTGGAACAGCGGCTGCGTCCCGGGTTCTTGCCCTGATCGAACACAAGTACATCGACGACAACTTGACGTTTCACAGGATCGTTCGCATCACCCGAGCTGTAGGACTCGCTGTTCTTGAGGCCTGGGATGGAGTGAACTGGGTCTTGGTGGATACCTCAGTCGAGACCATCGTTGATCAGTACGTCTCAGCGGTGTCAGCTCAAGGAGCTCTATATATCGCTGAGGGAAGTCAGATCCTGTGCTGGACTGAGGAGCTACTGAAGACTCCAGAGGATGATGACTTCCCCCTCAACAACAAGATGACGATTGTAGGGCAGACGATCTCTGCTACGATCGACCCTGGAGATCCTTCGAGTCTTGAGTACACCATCAACTTCGATGTGACAGTACTTTCAAGCGCTACTCAGGATACTACGATCGTGCTGAAGTTCCTACACGGCGCAGTCATCCTTGGAACGCAGGTGTTTGAGATAGATCAGTTCTCTACCTTTCCTGTAATTCTATTGAACCGAGAGTTCAAGGTCAGCAGACAGATCGACCTAAATGATCTGCTGACGATCGAAGTGCAATCGGCTATAGGTGGGGGCAGTGAGCTGGAGTTGGACTTCCTGTCGACTGGAGTAGGACTGGACTTTGAGGGCCCGAAGACTCCTGCAACTCAGCCTGCGATCGACAATAGGTACAAATTCATCTATGATATCGAGGTCACTTCAGGTACAGTTGTCGTTGGATTCTATATAGACAACGGAGCTGGCTTCGTTCTTCAATCAACACAAGATCATACAGTTGACAGTATTGGTGAAGAGTTCACAATCACCTTTGATGATCTCGTTGATCCCGCAGCTGCGTTTGGTCTGAATCTCGAATCAGGGATCGGGAATCTGCTTGAGCAGGGAGTTGAATGGACCCGAACTAAGGCTGACTTCGAGGTCCATGGACACAACAGCTCTCAGGGAGATGATCCTGCTGGCGTGACGTACGAGACAGTGGGTGCAGTCACTTCATTCTTCGTAGCGATCGACCCTGGGCCTAAGGCTAAGTATATAGTCCACTTCGCCCGGCGTCTTATCGCTCTATGGGATCTTGGAGATACCCAGAGCTTGGCATTTTCGAGGGATGGAATCCTGAATGACTTTGATGGGGTAGGATCTGGACAGCTCTTCCTCGTTGAAACTCATTCGGATGCCATCGACAATCTTCAAGGTGCTGCGGTACTCAACAGCAACTTCCTGGCGCTGTTCAGATCCCGTTCCATCTGGAGGGTGTTCGAGACAGGAGTGGTACAGCTGGCTATCGGAGCAGTAACATGGATCGAGAATCTAGGGACTAACTATCCCTTCTCGATTCGGAACGTGCGAGGTGGAGTGATCTTCCTCGGTCACGATAACATGGTGTACTATCTGACTGAGAACGGTCCACAAGCCATCGGCCTCCCTATCCATCAGGATCTAATCACTGCATTAACAGGTGATCTGAGCCTCGTGGATAGTGGATGGGATCCCACGTTCGGTGAGTACTACCTCGGCATCCCTGAGGGAGCAGCGACGAATATCACCTTGACATGGATCTTCGATGTGGATAGATTCCTCGATGCTCAGGAGATCGTCTGGCGTAAGCGTCCTATCAACATCCAGCGTTTCGCAGCCTTTGGTGTGAGTGAGGTTGAATAGTGCCTGGTCTTCCTTATCTCCCACCTGGACAATCGGATTTACCTGCCGAGAGATTTATCCTCTTCGCAGATGATACTAACCTTGTGCTCCGAATTGATGAGGCCGCAGTACAGAAGAATCTTGTCAGCTTCACCGCGGAGTGGCAGAGCCCTACGCTGAATCAGATCAACGAAGGCCATTCGTTCAGTCTGGCTGCCTTGGAGTTGTACTACTCTGGCACAGCTACTACACTGAGTCTATCAGCAAGTGGAGATGGAGGCGAGACGTTCAGTACTCCTCAGGTCATCGCAGTGCAAACGACACCTCTGCGGGTAGACAGGCTGCGAGTGGACTTCGATGACGTGACTGGATTCGACATCCGTTTCCGAATACAGCTGGATACGGACGTTCTCGTTAACATCTTTGGATACCGTCCTCACCTAGTGGACAGAGGGGATCTGATCTTTTGACTGAAATCCTGCGTATGGGACTGAATCAGGAGGGTGGGCGCGTCGAGTATTCGATCCGTCTTCTTCAGAGATTCGGAACCCTTGATCCATACCTGACCCCACAGAAGATTCAGGAGATCTGGATCGAGTTCGCCAAGCATGACGTGCTGTTCTCAGACTATACCGCAGGTGAGGTGGAGCCCTTCCTGGATATGCTGTTCAATCCAAGAGGTGTCATGGCTGAGGTTCTACGCCTGGAAGATAACCTACCTGTTGGGCTCGCTATGCTGACAAGAGTGATCCCGAGGTTTGATGCGATGGGTCACTTCACCTGGTGGGATTCAACCGCACGTGGAAAGGAACCCTTGTTCTGGGCGGTGATGAAGATGTGGTTCGACGAGTTCAATCTGCGACGTATGAGTGCTGAGACTCCTGGATTTGGGAAGGGGTTGATCCGTATGATTGAACGCCTTGGGTTCATCCACGAGGGTACAAGACGAGAGGGAACGATCCACAAGGAAAGCTGGATCGGGTTGGAGATGTATGGAATCTTGAGTTCAGAGCTGGACCAGAAACTAGAGGGGGCCTAAGATGTCTGATGTACTCTTTGGGGGAGAGGTCTCTGGAACTCCAATGGAGACTCGAGGGGGAACTGCCGGGCTTGCTGAGGAGTTGCAGACAGGATCTGGTGGAAGGATTGCTGCCTCAGCTCGTGGAGCACTCGGGTTTGATCCGAGTTCGATCGGGGCTGGAGGTGCGGCGAGCAGGCTACTCATCGACCCACGCAATCGATTGAGCGGACTGTTTGCTGCCCTCGAGCCCTTCGAGCGGAGACAGACTGAGGAGGCTGTGTCCGGTGTTCGAGGAGGATTCGGTCAGCTCGGTGGTCGCTTCAGTCGGAACCTCTTGCAGGCAGAGAGTCGAACTCGTGGGGAGCTGGCAGGTCAGTTCGCTCGATCGAGAGAGCAGTCAATCCTCGAAGCGGAGTCGCTCCAGAGCCAGACGCTGGGGATGCTTCTCCAAGCCCTGCTTGGAGCCCGAGGCCAGACGCTGAGCTTCTTCCAGCCTGGTGCACCGAACTTCCGTGAAGGAGTCCTCGGAGATCTGATCGGTGCTGGTGGCCGTCTTGGTGCTGCTGCAGTAACCGGAGGCGCATCAGAAGTTGCGGCGGCAGCAGGATGAGCACTGGTGGAAGAGTCTTCCCGAGCATTACTGGTGGAGGTCTGACATCTGCTGCTCAGGCTGTCCTCGACGCACAGATCGGGAATCGAGAGCGTGCTCTCCAGTCTCGGCAGCTTGACCTGACTGAGACAGCACAGGCCCTCAATCAGCTCGTCACCCTGTCTAACTTCCTTCCTCCTGGCACGATGTTGGGGGATCTGGGCCAGGCAGGTATGGATCTGTTCAGCCGTGCTTTCCGTATGGACGTGACAGGACTGGAAGCGTTGGAGCTGAATCCTAGGACCTTCGCAACCGCGTTGGATGCACAGAGGTTGCAGTTCCTGGATACACCAGAGGCGGCAGATCTACTCCTTCCATCTCTCCGGGCAACGCTGGGTCTAGAGCCCTCAACAGATGTGGCATCAGTCAGAGATCTCGAAGCACAGATGAGGTTCGGTGCTCTTACTGATATCCTTGAGAGCCCAGAACTGGCACGTGAGTTCGTCTCCCGTACGCTAGGTCAGGATCCTGTCAAGCTGCGAATCCCTGGGGTTCCTGGAGAGATCGAGTTCGAGAGCACTACGGCCGCGAACATCTATGCACAGTTCCTCCTCGCCCGTGAACAGTTCACTTTCCGTCTTGATCTAGATGCCGATGACCCAATCCAGGCACTGATCACTGAGACTCAAGCAGCCGTCTTGGCAGCTGGTCACAGTGTTAGTTCCACTGCACTGATGAGGATCTTTGGGATCTATAACCAAGCGGTTGCGGCTGGGGATATCTCTTTGGTTCAGGGATTCCTCAACGACGTATCAATAGAGGAGGGTGAGAAGCTGGCAATGCAGTTCCTTCTCGGCTCGATCGGAGCGGGAGAGAACGCGTTCCTACAGAGCCTGCCTCCTCAGCTCAGGAACTTCCTCCTCATCGGGAAGGCAGTCCGACAGGTCCTAAGTCCTGAGGATGCTGAGGCTGTTCTACAAGGGATCACTCAAGCTCTTGATCCTGAGTTCACGGCTGTGCTGGACAATCCTCTCTTCGGAGGTCTGAGACTTGAAGTGGGTGGTGAGCGGATAGGTGAGCAGAATCCTCTCCTCCGTGATCCAGAAGCAGAAGCAGCGGCTCCCGTGACTGATCCCTTCGATGTCACGACTGCACCTGAACAGATCCTGATCGAAGAGGCTCGGAGATCCCTTGCTGATGGTTCCTCTACTCGGGAGGAGTTGATCGGTCTGATCGGAGAGGAGCTGGTCAACAAAGCTGTCCCAATAGGTGAGCTTGATCCTGATGTAGCTGAGGCAGTAGCGGTACCGGAAGGAGGGATCCTGCCTAGTGCCGTGCCTATCCCATTCAAGGCGGATGCTCGAAGACTCAACACTCTTATTCGATTGCGGGAACGGACGCAGGGTGAACTTGCCCTTGCGAACCTCGACGCAGTAATCGGCAGACTCAGAGATCGCATTGCTAGGGGGATGAGAATCGGTGGCTAAGAACGAGTTTGAGGCGAGGGTTCTCGCTCGTCTGGATCAACAGGTCCTAAGCTTTCGTACTCAGGGTGGAACCCCGTTCGAGCAGAGAGTTCGGGCACGCTTGATAGCGGCTCAGTTGCCTGAGGAGGAGAGAGGAGGGTTCTTCGCTAGGGTCAACCGCTTCGCTGAGAACATCTTCGTTGATCCAGACGTCGTTGCAGGGATGAGAGAGGGACAGGGATTCGTTGAGGCCTCCGCCGCTGACAGAGCTGCTGGACTTGTCTCACCGAGAGATGTTGCCCAGACTCGTAATCTGCTGACAGGGATTGCTGGTCCTATCATCAAGGGGGCTCAGGCCATCGCTCAGATTCCTGGCCTCTTCACCGATGTCGAGCTGCCTACGGATAGGGTTGCACAGTTTCTTGAGCGAGCGAGGCTGGGCCTTGTAGACAGGGCGGAGGAGGCTGCACTCACCGCAGGACTGGACGCTGAGGCAGTCGCTGATGCTCATCTCTTCGGAGAGATAGTCGGATTCACAGCACCTGTCGTTGCCTCACTCAAGGCAGCTCGTATCGTTACAGGTATCAGAGGTCCTGTGATATCACTCGCTCGTAACCTCAAGTTGGATACGGCAGCTGGTCTGATCTTCGGGTCCACCCTCGTACCTGAGGAGGAGTTGAAGGAGAGAGTCATCAACACTCTACGTGAGAGTGCGGTGTTCGGAGTCGGTGGCCTGATGATCAACGGCTTGGTCTTCGCAGCTACGGGTATGAAGTTCGCTCGAGCTGCCACACTCCAGCGTGAAGCGGACCTGATACAGAATCTGAACAGGATCGCTAGGGGAGAGAGGGTTGTACTAGGTGAGGAGGGAGTCACCATAGCCCAGCTCATGTCGGAGGAAGGATTCCTCGCTGCGAGTCCTGAGGCTCAAGTCATTCTGGAGAGCGGCGCCTTTGACTCTGCACTGATCGAAGCAATTCGAGGTACGGCAGAAGCAGGGATGAGTCGAGGGTTCGTCCGTCAGTTGGGTAATGACTTCGGGGAAGTGAGCCTGGCTCTCGATAGGTTCCGCAACCAGTTCCCTGCACTGAAGTTCGATGTCGTCAAGAGGGGAACTGCCTTCGATGTCCACTTCGGACTGACAGGGCTAAACAACAAGCAACGTTCGCAGCTCGCCCGAGAGGGACGGTTCGCTGGACAACTCATTCAGAAGGGGGATTCATACTACTCCTACGTACGGAGCGGGAAGAAAGGTCGGATCGTAGTTAGTACAATCGACGGTCGTACCACTACTCTCAAAGACACACGGATTACTGACATCCCAGTCGCTGCTGAGGAGGTACCCCTCCCGACGGTGGGTGAGGCTCTGTATGAGGACTTCCGTGAGTTCGCCTTCGGGAAGATGAGAGCCGCTTCTGCAGCTTCAGGTGGCCTGAGCGAGACCGATGTCATCCGCTTCATCCGACAGGGCCAACTAGACATCGCCGACGATGCGACTCGGCTCTTCGAGTCACCGGGCGCTATCACTCACCCCTCAGAGATTGCAGGTGAAGGGGTAGCAACAACTGAGCAATTCGTTGCACAGTTCTTTCGGGAGGGCAGTCACGGGAACGGGCTTCTTGAGCCCACTCCTATCCGTAGGATGGATGACGTGTTCGAGGCCTGGCTGAAGGAGAAGAACCTAAGCCCGACCGCTGAGGATGCTGTCGCCTTCCGGACTAACTTCTTCCAGAGGATGAGGAGCGATATCTGGGCACTGGTACCTGACGCAGATCTCAAGGCGATGAGGTCTATTCAGGAAGAGACCTTCCGGCTACTCGAATCCAAGGAACTACCGTTTGACGTGGTGGCAAACAGTAAGGGCTTCCACGTTGAGCGAACTCCAGCCGGTGAGATCACACTTCGAGACATCAATACCGGAGCACGGTTGACCTTCATAAGTGAGGAGGTTGCAGAGCGTGCCTTGCAGCAGGTGATACGTTCTGAGAAGGATCCACTATTCGACTTCCTAACTCCCGGAGCGCATGGTGGACAGGCGTTCACTGGAGGCTTTGATCCGACTGATGGGGTGTTCACCTTCGATGTGAACGTTGCCCCCGAGGACTTCCTCAGAGGTCTTCCTGTTGGTGGGCAGGCCTTGACGAACCGAAGGGACTATGTAGACGCACTGGAGAGAGTGTCTGGGGTCCCGCTGTTCAATCAGGGATTCGCCTTGATAGATGAAGGTGTAGTCAGGATGAAGAACCGACTCGAGCCCATAGCTGAAGAGATCGGTCGAACCTGGAAAGGGATCAGCCGTGACGGTCGTAAGCAGGTGGCTGAGTTCTGGGCACGGACTGAGGGGACCGACCTCAAGGGCACAGCCCTACTACGTGCGGCTCGGAGTGCAGGCCTGTCAAGCAGGCAGATCCAAGCCTTCAACAGGGCTCGTAAACTGTTCGACTTCGGGGCAGAACAGATGGGGCTACCTGAGAGCCGGTTCATCTCGAACTACTACTCTCGTATCCAGCCTGCAATGGCCAGAGATGGAAGGGTAGACATCGCTCGGCTCCTATCTGACGATCCTATCGCTACGAAGGAGTTTCAGTTCTGGGCTGAAATGCAGAGGACTGGTGAACTGCCACAGGTCGAGCTGGATCCTGAGATCGTGATGCACAAGTACTTCCGGTCTCTGATATACAAGCAGGAGGTGGCTCCATTCGAGCAGAACATCCGGAAGATGATGAACCTCCGGATCAGTGACCTGACTGCAACGCAGCAGACCGCTGTGCTCTCTCGTGCGCTGCCAGGAACCACTGCAGGAAGCCACGTGTTCCCGCAAGAAGTGCGCGGTATGCTGCAAGAGTACATAACTAATATCCGAGGAGATACGAGTGCTGGGTTCGTAGCTGCTCGACGCATGACAACCCGAGCGTTTGAGGCAGTGGGGATTAAGGCTGATCCACGGCTGTTCGACGAGCTGCACTCCACCTATCTCAGTGCGCAGTACGGGGCGGCAATCGGTCTTCGTCTCGTGCTGATGAACAGGAACGCAACACAGAACCTATGGACGATGTATACCCGAGTGGGAGCGAAGCACGGATCTGAGTCTCTGAGACGTTCACTGACTCAGGTAGGGTATGATGAGGCATTGGCAGCAGCAGCGATCCGATCGGTTGATGTCTCCATTCCGCAGGGTGATGCGATCTTCAGTGCCTGGTTCAAGACAGACATCGCACGAGGGAGCGGACCTCTGAGTATAGCTGCTGCTTCGATGATCAGGCAGAGTGTGAGACTGGGCCGGATGACTCGTAAGGCAGCCCAGAAGTTCTTGGTTCCCTACGGCTCAGGTGAGCAGATCAATCGTGCGTGGGCCTATCACTGGCAGAAGCTACATACAGAGGAGTGGCTCACCAAGTTCGACAGCGGGTCTATCAACTGGGATACGTTCCTAGAAGATGGGCTGCCTTTCTTCAGTTCTTCAATCAAGCGCGGTTTCCGCGAACGATTCGATAGACTCGGGAGGGAGGCAGCTCTACAGTGGATAGGGAAGCAGGCGGCCGATGAGGCCCACTTCATCTATGGTTCGGCCTCAACTCCAACCTGGATGCAAAGACCTTTCGGTCGTCTGTTTTCCGTCTTCGGTCAGTGGCCTCTCTGGGCTAAGCAGTTGTACTTCAGTAGGATGGCTCACGCTACACCGAAGCAGATCGGTCAGTTCTGGGCACGCACCGCTGCACTTACGGGAGTGTTCGCGAACATGAGTGTCCAGACTGGAGTGTCCATGTGGAACTGGGTAGCTCCAAGATCCATCGGATTCTCAGGAGGACCGTCGGTTGATATGGCTATCACTGCCAGAGAGATTTGGAGTGGTCCTCTTGATCAGAAGGCTGCTGCTACGAAGCGCCTGGGTGAGCAGGTTGGGGCTCTAGCCCTCCCAGGTCAGCTGTTCTATCTGGAACTTGGAGAAGCTCTTGATCAGAACGATCCGGCTCAGGCAGCGTTGAGGCTCACGCTTGGGAGGTCGGCAGACGTAGGGAACTACAACTGGGACTTCACTATGAATCCTGACGTCCCGCCGTTCACCGACGCCGAGCCACGCCTTCAAGGCCTGCCTATGATCGGTGCTTCGCCCGGTAGGCGCTAGGCTTATCCTTCTGCGTCGGCACCCTCTCAATAACTCCGCAGGATAAGCCCATCATGAGGAGATTGGCGATCTCCTTCACGTCTCCGATGGCATAGAACTTCTCGTGGATAGCCTCAGAGGTCATCTCCCCTGCTTCGAGGATAGTAGACATCATCCTCTCGTAGTCCGAGGCGAGAGCATACTTACCCACGGCGGAGAACGTCTTACCCATCGACTCCTCGATCTCGTTCAGAGCATCGAACGCTGCCTCGATGAAGGGGGATTCCAGAACTAGGCCATCGTTCTCGGATAGAGAGAAAAGCATCGCTACCTTTAAGACGTGGATGTCCTTCCGATTATGAAACCCCTCTATCCTGTAGTCATCCGGCTTGCTCTTGTCGATCTGACTGTAAATAGCGGAGTATGTATCCTTCGCGCCAGGCCCCCACAAGAACGGTCCCTCGAGACGGCTGATGTGATCGAGATCCGAGGCGAGGTCCTTGATCAACTCGGCGTCAGGCTCTTTGGGGAAGGGACGCAGATAACGGCGATCATCACCGTAGATAAAGATGACCCGACTCGTGAACCCGTGCCCGATCACGTCAGCAGGCAGGCCATCCGCTATCCACGTCGGAGTGGTCGCAGCTAGGATGTTGAGGCAAGGGTTGTGGATGGTGTCTTTGCCCTGACCCTTCGTGGCATACTTCCATTTGAAGTCACCATCGAAGATGTCCGTCAGGAACTGGATCATCTTAATTCCACTCGGCTCGATGAGGCTACTCATCTCAGTTGAGTGGATGGTTAGAGCGGCTTGCTTAGCGGTTGTGCTTATCTTGCCAAGCTGCCTTATCAATTCCTCCCGCGTAACGCTGTCCGGGCCGAAATTGATATTCTCTAAGTTCAGTAGGAGTCGCCGACCAAGGCGAATCGTTGTTGATTTCCGGACGCGGCCAGGGGGACCAACTAAGACCACATACAAGTTCGGATATAAGATGTATGTTCCTTGGTTCAGCCATACGTTCCTCCTTACCGCGGACGCAATGATGGACAGACCCGTCCAAAGATGGAAGTCGTCAGGGCTCTCCGATTCTTGGGTATACTTAGCATAGTAGCCAAGCCAATTACCTATGAGAATCCGTTCGGTCTTCTTCTTCGGTGGATCTTCTTTCGGAGCTGCTCCCCCAACTAGAGGCATAGGTGTTCAATCATTGAACGTCTTTCGTTGTGTGCTCTATCCCATCCGGGTCAGTCACAGTGACCTTCTGTATGTGGCCGTTCTGGTTAAGCGTGATGTTGACAACGTATCTAATCCAGGTACCACCGTAAGGCTCACGCACCTTGACCTCACGCTTCTCAACTGTCCAGTCCTTTCTCATGTCCAGTGGTATCCCTTCTTGCCGTCCGCAGGGATCGTGATATACTCGTTCCCAACTCGGATAGGCCAGACTACCAGCTCCATCATCTTCTCGTATGCCTGATCTGCCTCTTCCTCACCCACCTGG
>SDBV01008001.1_pt1 | contig 14319 bp, 17 predicted proteins | sample 2277081 | NCBI WGS metagenome assembly SDBV01 (sample SAMN10402039, study PRJNA504765) | marine sediment metagenome | isolation source: marine sediment core GS10_PC15, 223 cmbsf | place: Arctic Ocean: Southern Knipovich Ridge | collected 2010
TAATCACCCTTTGAAATTGACAATAAATCAACAAGAGTAGAAACTCCGTAAAAAGCAGCCCCCCCTAATTGTGCAAAACGATTAAATTTACTTCCTTTAATTTTACCAGATAAACCATTAATAATGCTCAAAGTTCCAAACATAAGAGCACCATAAGGATTTGCAGCATCTGCAATTTTATCGAGCCCAGGAATTTTCCCAGTTACTTCAGAAATCTTAGGAGCATTTTTAAGAAAATTAACAACAATAGGAATAACAAAGTTAGTTCCATAGATTCCAATTTTCTCTTTAGTATTTTTATTCATTGCCATAATAAATCCCAGAAATCGAATTATATAAACCTTTCTATCTGTTATTATTTAAGAAGGGTAACAGAATATTAATATCTCCTTCTAACAGAAATAAAAATAAATATTAATGAAATAGCCAAGATTAAGAAATTAATTCCTGAAAAATCTACCAACCCATTTCCAACAACATTTCCAGTTATATTAAAAGCAGAATTCATCAAAATAAAAGCCAACCCAACCATGCCTAAAAACAAAAAAATGTTTTTATTTTTGCCCGAAATAAGCTCCTCAAGTTTAGAATATTTTTCTTCCAATTCTTTATTTTTTTCTTCTAGACTTTTTATCTTTCTTTGACCTTCATTTATTTTGCCTTCTGTTTTATATTTTCCATAATTTGTCAAAGCGCTTTTTGTTCCCCCAACTACTACACCCGTTGAAGTCCCAACACCAACAGAATGCTCATGAAATGCGTTAAAATATCTTTTAAAGAAACCTCTTTTTGAAATTTTTTCTTCGGGTTTATCTTCTTTTTTTTCAAATTCTCTTTCCTTACCAATAAAATCATAAAATTTATTCTTCAAACTATCTGCTTTATTCTCAATATTTTTTTTAGCTTCAACTGCAGGTTCTATATTTTCTTCATAAAAATCCTTCATTCCTTTATATCCTCTTCCTGCAAAATTTCCAAGAAATCCATAAACTGCCGCACCTAAACCAATCTTCCCAGAATATTTCAAAAATTCCTTTCTAGTATATTTCTTAGCCATATAAAAATGAACAAATCAAACTTCTCAAAACCACTTCTCCAAATTCTTCTGTTTCTCCTTAATATCCTTCAATCTATCAATTTGTTTTCCACAAAAAACTAATAATAAACTTCAACCATCCTCACATCCACATCATAATATTTCATTAATTTGACAAATTCTTCTCTATGTTCAATTGAAACAATAAAGCTACTTTTCCCCAATTTTTTTCCGCCAAGATTTTCTATTAATCCTGTATATCTCTTCTCTTTAGATTTAAATCCATACAATTTATTCAAAAAAGCCCCCCTATTTTTTCCCACTTTATTCCAAAAAAACAAAATATGTTTTTTACCTCTAATCTCCGAAGAAATATAATTCCCATACAAAACAATTCCAATGCTTTCTATACTATCTTTCAAATCTTTCCAATCATCCAACTTTCCAACAATGAGATTTATCTTATTTTCAATTCCTTTGCTCTTAAAAATCAAAGCTTCTCTTGAAGAATAAAAACTTTTTTCTATATCCCTAACCTGTTTCTCAAAAACTTTCAACTTTCTTTTTACCTCAATGAAAATATCTACATCGCTATCTTTTGTCGCCTGTCCTTTTGCGACACTCCCAAATAAAATTATTTTTGATAAATTATCTGTTTTCTTTAAATTGAATAATAAATAAGAAACAAAATAACTTGCATAAGCTTTAATCATTTTCTACCTCTTTCTTTAATTCAAAAAATAAATCTATTAAATTATGCAAAATTTCCTCGGAAACTGGTTTGCCATAAATAATTTCATTTCTTTTCTGCTCAATCTTCTGTATAATCTCCAAGAATTTATCAAGAGAATCAATTTTTTCTACAGAGCAAATAATTTGATTAGAGAGAATTTCTTTAAAATTTTTTAAACTTTTATTTAACCATTGATGATTTATCTTTGCTCCCGACTTCAAAACTTCTTTTTTATCAAGATAATTTTCCAATAGTGTGGACGCTCCTAAAGAAAGAGAAAAAGCTAATCTTCGCTGATGAATATAAATTCCACGAGAATCTTTCAAAGAATTTTCAATTTCATCTAAAACTTCTTTAATTATTGAATTATATTTATCTTTCATTTTACAAAATTAAGACAGTTGACTTTATAAATTTTACTAAGACAGTTGACTTAATCTTGTTAAGACATATGACTTAATTCAAAACCACTTCTCCAAATTCTTTTGTTTCTCCTTAATATCCTTCAAACCCAAGACCATCTAAAAAAATTCTATAACATCTCTCGTATCCAAAACGATTACTTCCCTTTGCTCTTTTAATTTTTTATCATTGCTCCAAAGAGGAATATTCAATTTTAACGCTAAAGCAAAATAAAAAACATCATCAACATCAGGACAAAAACTCTCCGCGGTTTGAATTAAATTCTTAAAATAATCAAATTCCACAAAATTTATTTTTGAAAAAACTATTTCTTTTCTTTGTTTAAATTCTTGTTTAGATAATTTAGATTTTTTCAAACAATCTTTTTCGTATTTATCAAACTCTTTTATAATAAAAAAAGGTGCAAAAAACACAGCATCAAGATTTGCAAAAAGAAATGAATTCGTAGAAGAAGGATTCATTAAAGAAAAAAGAATATTATTATCAATTATTAATTTCATGTTAATCTCTTAGATCTTCCACTTTTGGCTTTTCTTCCGAGTTCAACACTCCAACCAACAAAATCTTTTTCTTTTTCAAACTTATTCAATAATTCTTTCTTGAGTAAAAGCTTTTTTGCTCTCTCTTCAATTGACGCTCTAACTAAATGCGACCAATTGACTTCTGGAAATTCTTTCATTACTTTTCTCGTTTCCTCTGGAATTGATAAAGTTATACTTACCATAATTAACATAATTATGTTGATTATTTAAATCTTTCTAAAACCACTTCTCTAAATTCTTCTGTTTCATTTTCTCCTTAATATCTTTCAATCTATCAATTTGTTTTTGAACTCTCGCCTCAGAAAAATTATGCCTCTCAATCAAAATTTCCTTCATCTTATCCTCATCAATATTCCCAAAATCAAAAGAAGCATCAACAACATCTGGCTTATGAAACAATTCAAAAATTTCCTGCCAATTAAATCTATCTTCTTCTGGCAAATCCCTTATTTGGCCTTCAACACTCTCAAAAATCTCAACAGGATATCTATGCTTCCTCACAATATCAAGTGCTCTCTTCTGCCCAATTCCAGGTAAACCTCTCGGATTATAATCAGTCCCAACCAAAATTCCAACACAAATCAATTGATCCAAATTAATCTCTAAAAAATTAAGAACTTTTTGCAATTCAATAATCTCCGGTTTAACTTCAATATATCCCGAGTAAGTTTTCCTTTTTCTAGAAATTGTTAAATTTCTAATAAGTCTTGGAACTCCAAAAAGTAAACTATCATAATCCTGACTAACACAAGCAAAAACCTCTTCTCTAACTCTCGCAAGATATGACGCCTCTGCCTCCCCCTCTGAAGGTGCTTGAACAACACTAACACCCATCGCCTCCAAAAGTTCTTTGCTCTCTCTAATCATATCATCATCAAGCCTAATAAGTTGGCTACTATAAGTTCTCATTCTCATAATGTCCTCATCCTGTTTCGCCACCTCATATCTCTCACTTGCAACCTCTCTTGATTCCTTTCTCTTCTTATGCGTCTTAGCTTTCAACTCCGGAGCCTTTCCATCAAAAACATAAACCAATTTAACTCCAGCTTCAAGCAGAGCAACATTTCTATAAAGAATTCCAGACAAATGACTCGTCACCCTTTTCTCATCATCCATCAAAGGCGTTCCATCTATTTGCCTAATTGTAGACAAAAACTGATACAACGCATTAAACGCATCAACGCAGACAATTTTATCTTTCAAATCTTCTATTTCAATATCCTTCCTAGGAATAATTTCCCGAATATTTAATCCCATAGTAAAATAAGAATTAAGAAATATAAATAATTATCTAATTGCCAATCTGTGGAAAATTTCTCTCCCAAGAGAATATCTATTTATAGAAAAACGCCTAATTATATCTGGATCAGCAGATTCTAGGCTTTCCATATAACATTTCTTAACAATTTTTCCAGATTTATCTTTAACTTTATTTGAACCAGCCCACAACGAAAAATAATTATAAGCCTCCTTTATCACATTTCTTAATAAAGAAATTTTTCCAAGATTAGAAGATATCTTTCTCTTATCCAAGATATTATAAAATTTCAAATCTTTCTTATCTTTCTTATCTGTCTCAGTTAACCTATAATTCTTCGCCCAACTTTCAACAGATTTCTTACCTTTTCTCTTTGTAATCTCTCCCAATAAGGCCCTATATTCCTCAGTAATTTTATCATCTTCTTGTGTATAGGCCAAAAATTCATCTGCTAAATCCACATTCGGCACTATAGAAAATAATTTAGAAAAATCTACAATGTCCTTTTCAAAGATTAGTTCTAATTGATTTGTCATTACATTCAAAGCCCCAAAAGCATATATAAATTTTTTGATTCCCCACCCCTTCTTAAAACTTTAAATAACGCCCCCTCCTTTCAAAAATATGAAAACAGACTTCATCCCAATAGATTACAACTACTTTGATTATGAAGGAAGAAACTACATAAAAATAATTGGCAGAAATTCTGACGGCAAAAGAGTTTGCATAATTGATTCCTGTCCAGTTTACTTATGGGCAATTCTAAAAAAAGAATTGAAAAAGGACAAAATAAATTCAATAATCAAAAAAATAGAGAAAATAAAATTAGATGTAAAAGGTAGACAAACAAGAGTAGAAAAAGTAGAATTACAGGAAAGAAAATTCTTGGACAAAGAAGTGGACGCTCTAAAAATATTCGCAAGCAATTACAAAGATTTACACGACATTGCAGACAAACTCGTGATGCCAGAAATAGAAAAAAGAAGAGGATACGATTTAGGCTATATCACACATTACATAAATGAAAAGAAAGTGAACCCTCTAAATTGGTATGAAATTTCAGGAGAAATGCTAAATAATTCAAATGAATTCGGGGGGATAGACAATACCTTAAATGTTGATTTCTGCATAAAAGCCGAAGAAATAAAAGAAATAAAAGAGAAAAAATTCAAACCAAAAATACTCGCATATGATATAGAAACAGACGAACTAAAAATTGGAGAAGGTGAAATATTAATGATATCCTTAGTTGGAGAAAAATTCAAAAAAGTCATAACATGGAAAAAATCAAAAAAGAAGCCGGACTATGTTGAATATGTCGAAGACGAAAAAGAACTAATAGAAAAATTCAAAGAATACATAAAAGAAATATCTCCAGATATTTTAGTTGGTTATTTCTCAGATGGATTTGATTTACCATACATAAAAGCCAGAGCAGAAAAATTCAAAATAAAATTAAATTTGGGTCTAGACGGAAGCCAAGTAAAAATTGCAAGAGGGATAACACCAATTGCAAAAATAAATGGAATCGTTCACATCGACATTTTAAAATTCATTAGAACCGCTTACGCGCAATATATGAAATCAGAAAGTCTAAAATTAAACGAAGTCGCAAAAGAATTTCTGGGCGACACAAAAAAAGAATTCAAAATACAACATTCATCAAAACTAAAAGAAAAAGATTGGAACAAATATTATGAATACAATCTACACGATTCAGTTCTAACATTAAAACTCTGCGAAAAATTCTGGCCCGACATTTCAGAATTCTCAAAGACAATAAACGAACCAGTTTTCAATTTAACAAGAGCTGGATTATCAAAATATGTCGAATCATATTTAATCCACAATTTAGAAAGATTCAAAGAAATACCAGAAAGAAAACCAGGTTATAATGAAATAGCAGAAAGAAAAGCAAGAGCCAGCGTCGAAGGAGCTTTCGTATACGAACCGCTTCCAGGACTTTACGAAAACATCGGAATGTTCGACTTCACATCAATGCACACAAGCATAATAATTTCTAAAAATATTTCAAAAGGAACTTTATTAGAAAAAAAAGAAACAAACTCTTATGAAGCTCCAGAATTAGAATTGAATGGAAAAAAGGAAAGATTTTATTTTTCTAAAAAACCAGGTTTCTTTCCGGAACTTCTAAAAGAAATCTTCGAAAAAAGAAAAAAACATAAAATAGAATACAAAAAAAATCCAAGCCCAATGACAAAAGCAAGAAGCAATGCATTCAAAGTTTTATCAGCTTCAGTCCACGGTTACATCGGATTCTTTGGTGCAAGATATTATTCTCTGGAATCATCCGCATCAATCTTGGCTTTCGTTAGGAAATTCAACATAGAAACAATTGAGAAAATAAAAAAAGAAGGATACAAAGTAATTTACGGAGATACAGATTCTGTGGCATTTCAAATAGGAGACAAATCAGAAACAAAAGTCAAAGAACTTCTAAAAGATTTAAATTCGCAACTTCCAGGAGTAATGGAACTAGAACTTGAAGGATTTTTCAAAAGAGGTTTATGGGTAACAAAACGTTCTGGAATGGTCGGTGCAAAAAAGAAGTATGCTCTAATGGATTACAAAAACAATCTAAAAATCAGAGGCTTCGAAACAGTGAGAAGAGATTGGTGCAAACTCTCTCGTAACACACAGGACAAAATAATTAGATTAATATTAAAAGAAGGAAACGAAAAAAAAGCATTAGAATATCTAAAAGAAATAATTACAAATTTAAAAAAACGGCAGGTTTCATTAAAAGATTTAATAATAAAAACACAATTGAAAAAACCAATTTCAGAATACAAAGCAATTTCACCACATGTAATCGCGGCAAGAAAAATGAAAGAAAATGAAATCCCAATTTCTCAAGGAAACTTAATAGAATATTATATTGCAGAAACTCCAGACAAAAAAAAGCTGGTAAGAGACAAAGTTAAACTCCCAAACGAAATTGGAAGATATGACAAAGAATATTATCTGGAAAGACAAATTCTCCCAGCAGTTGAAAATATATTCCAAGTTTTTGACATAAATGTAAAAGAAATAATCGAAGAAAAAAAACAGGATAAATTAAGTAAATGGTTTTAAAAATGAAAAATGAAATTATTTTATGCGGGACAAATCATGTAGATTTGAAGGGAAGCGAAAGATTAAAGAAAATTCTTGAAAAAGAAAAACCAGAAATTATAACATTAGAATGTGCTGAAGAATATCTAAAAGATGAATTAAAACTTAGAAAATACATTGAAAGTAAAAAATTAATTCTTAAATATAGCACAAGAAGGATGGAATTTACTCCATTTAATCAATCAGAAATTGTAAAAATGGATAGGAATACAATTTCGCAATTCTTATCCTCCATAAATTTTGAAATAAGCACAATAAAAGAATATTGTGAAAAAAATAATGCCAAGTTAATCTGTATCGAAAAAAAGGAACTTGTTGATAAAGTTTCAAAAGAATTGCACAAAGATATTAAAAAAGGAGTTTTGTGGAGATTTAAAACCATACCAAAAGAAATATTTGAATTATCTGAAAAACAATTTCAAGAAATAATTGACGGGCATTACAGAGATCTTGACAATAGAGAAATCGGAAAAGAAGATCCAACAAAATTAATTGACAGAAACAAACATATGGTAAATGAAATACAAAAAATAAAAGGAAAAAAAATTCTACACGTTAGCGGAGCTGGGCATATATTTGGAAAGTCACAAACAATGTATGAAATGTTAAAAGAAAAAGGGAAAAGTGTCAGAAGAATAAAACTTATTGAAGCAGATAAAATTTAAGAAATATTATGGAATAACTCTAAATAATACTAAGCAACAATCCTTCTCTGCGGCGCAATAACTTCATCAAAAACTCCTACCAATTTTTTAACAAAAATATTATCTTCATTTAACTTAAACAATTTTGCATTTCCAATAACTCTTGTTGGAATTATAATTTCATTTTTTAATAAATCTCCAAAAATTCTAAACAAAGTTGTTCTCCCAATCTCAGCCCCCTCTGCAATATCTGAAATATTATAATCTAATTCACGAGCTTCTATTAAAAATTCTAAAACCCTTATTTGGGTTGTATCTCCCAAAGTTTGTCTAAATAATGTTTCCATAAAATAATAGAAACTCTTTGATTATTTAAATGTTCCAATATTGGAACACTTATGTTTTATATTATCTTCAAAACATTTTTTAACATTAAAATATTTTATAATCAATGAATCTACAAAATACAATTATGAAAAGAACCCTTAGAAAATTAATAAATCTAAATATCTGGGGCGAGCGATTTTGCGAAAGACAAAATCAAATACCAATACCGAGCAGGGTCGGGAGTTGGGAGACATACTCAAATAAAAAATCTTCAAAAAGGATTGCCTTCGCAACTTAAAGGAACAAAGGAATATAGAAAGGCAATCAAAGAATTAATAAAAAGAGAATTCTTAAAAATTAAACCTTCAACTGGAGAAATTCATGTTGGATTAAATAGTTATAAACAAAAAGAAATTATTAAATTTCTAGAAGAATAAATTTCTCTGAATAAATTTATAAATCAAAAACCTCTTCAACAAAAATGAATGACAGAATAAAAAAAATAAAACACGAAATAATAGAACATTTACCCTTCACCTTTTTTGCGAGTATATTGGGAATATTAATTGTAATATTAATTCTATTTTTATTAAAAAATAATGTTCCAGAAACAATCTTCAATATAATTCATCCAGCACATATTTTTGCTTCGGCAATTATAACCTCTGCCATATTTTACAAATACAAAAAAAAGATTCTTTTAGCATTATTAATAGGAATTGTGGGCTCGATTGTAATAGGCACAATAAGTGATATTTTATTACCCTTCCTTGGAGGACTCATCTTGGGATTAAAACCAATTTTCCATCTTCCAACAATCGAATTGCCTTTTTTAATAATCTCAACAGCATTACTTGGAAGCTTATTGGGAATCATAACAAAAATAACAAAAATGCCCCATTTCATACACGTTTTCCTTTCTGTCTTCGCAAGTATCTTTTATTTATTATCTTTCACAACAAACACAAATACAATATACCTCATACTTTCAGTAATAATAATTTTCATAGCAGTTCTAATTCCATGTTGTATATCGGATATAATATTCCCAATACTCTTCACTAAAAAAGATGATTCAAAACAAAAAAATGGAAACTGAAAAAATTATTAAAGCTGGAAAAATAGCAAGCGAAATCAAAGCTTGGATAAAACCCATTATAAAAAAAGACATGCCCCTACTTGAAATTGCAGAATTAATTGAAAATAAAATTATTGAATCAGGAGGAAAACCAGCATTCCCAGTAAATCTTTCAATAAATGAAATTGCAGCACATTACACCCCCACACATGACGATGAAACAAAAGCGCATGGATTATTGAAAATAGATTTTGGAGTTCACATAGACGGTTGGATTTCTGACAATGCTTTTTCAATCGATTTAGAAAATTCTGAAACTAATAAAAAATTAATTGAGGCTTCAAGAAAAGCATTAGAAAACGCACAAGATAAAATAGATGTGGATATAACAACAAGCGAAATCGGGGAAAAAATAGAAGAAACAATTTCGGCAGCAGGTTTTAATCCAATAATAAATCTTTCAGGACACCAAATAGAACAATATGATTTACATGCTGGTTTAACCATTCCAAATTTTGATGATAAAAAAAATGACATCATAACAGAAGGTCTCTACGCAATTGAACCATTCGCAACAAACGGCGTTGGTAAAGTTCACGACGGAAAACCATCTGGAATTTATGTATTAATTGACAACACAAAAAACATAAGAAATCCAAACGCAAGAAAAATACTAGAATATATTTCAGATGAATACGAAACAATTCCTTTCTGCTCTCGAAACATTGTAAAAGAATTTGGAAACATCACATTATTCTCATTACGACAATTAGAACAAAATGGAAACATACATCAATTCCCACAATTAATTGAATCTGGGAATGGAATTGTCGCACAAACAGAAAATACTATTTTGGTAAAAGCAAAGAATGATAAAATTATAACGACGGAATGATCTCATAAAAAACCATTTTAATTCAAAGACACAGTATTTTTTTTATGCCACATAGCACAATCTATCAAATAAACTTTTTTCTCAGAAGGAACATAAATTGCATTATTTGCATGCATACAATCGGATTGCCAAACAAAAAGCCCCTTTTTATGAGCCTTTTCCAACTCTTCATCTCTTTGTTTATTAATTTTTCTCCTCAAATCATCACTTAACTTGTTCAAGGTCAAGCTCCCCAAATTTCTCATAACTAATCCTGGAACAACTTTATTGGAGATATTTATTTTATAAACACCATAAGGTTTTGGAACATTAATTCCTTGTCTAAAAGCTTTCTCTTGATTTAAATATTCTCTATAAATCTCTAAAAAACTATTACTTTTAGGAATTTTGCAAACTTTATCTTCATTTATCTCATAAATAAACGCAAAATCTCCTTCTCCAACTTTAGAAAGATTATTTCCAATATCAAAAGACTTTGTAAAAAAATAATCTAAGATTTTTTTAAATGGCATAAAAACAAAGATTTAAAACAATTTATAAAACTATCTTTTCACAATTAATTAGAACTAGACTTAAGAGAAAATTCTTTTTCAACTGATTCTTTATATGGAAAGATTTCATATCTTCCATAACCATTTTCAACCTCATACATTCCATTGCTCTCAGATTTTTCTATGGGTTCTTTTGGAACTTCTTTCAAAATTTTTTCTTTCACCAAATCCTTGACAATTTTAGAAACCAAACCCTTTATTTCTCTTTTGTCTACACTAGAATCATTTTGAAAATACAAAAATTCAAACACCTGCTCTGACACTTTTTTACCAACCTTGTCATCACAATAACGATAAATCACTTCTTTAAAATTATCATAACCCTCCATTCAAGAAAAAGTCAACAAGACTTTATATTAATTTCTATAATTTTAACCCAAATATCTATTTCCATTCGGAACTGCCGCCTTTGCAGATTTCAAAAAACTCTCTTCTACCTTTTTATAGACTTCCAAAGTTGATTTTGTGACGCTCGGTGAAATTTTTTTAAAAGCTTCATCAAAATGTTTTCTCTTAACTTCTTTAGATTCTATATTTTCTCTCAAGGCCAACAAAGCAGCTTCCCTCGTCAAAGATTCTAAATCGGCACCAGTATAACCATCTGTTTTCTTCGCTAATTCCTTAACCAAAGCTTCCTTTCCTTTTATTGGCATATTTTTTGTATGAATCTGTAAAATATTTTCTCTTCCCTTTTCCTTTGGTGAAGTTACTAATAAAATTTTATCAAATCTTCCAGGCCGCAATAAAGCAGGATCCAACATATCAGGCCTATTAGTTGCTCCAATAACTAAAATATCTTTCAAATCTTCCAAACCATCCATTTCAGCAAGCATCTGATTCAAAACTCTTTCAGTTACCTTTGTTCCTTGCTCAGCACCCCTTTTCCCTGCCAAAGAATCTATCTCATCAAAGAAAATAACACAAGGAGAAACTTGTCTCGCCCTTTCAAAAATCTTCCTCATTCCTTCCTCGGATTTTCCAACCCACATTGAAAGCAAAGAAGGTCCCTTAACTTGTATAAAATTTGCTTCAGATTCTTTCGCAACAGCCTTCGCTAAAAGTGTTTTTCCAGTTCCAGGAGGACCATAAAGTAAAACTCCTCGAGAGGGTCTAATTCCCATTCTCTTAAAACTATCTGGATATTTCATAGGCCATTCAACTGCTTCCTTTAATTCTCTTTTAATATCATCAAGCCCTCCAACAGAATCCCAATCAACATTCGGAGTTTCAACTAAAACCTCACGCATTGCACTCGGCCTTACAGTTTTCAAAGCATCCTTAAAATCTTCTTGATTAATAACTAACTTTTCTAAAATCTCCTGAGGAATTGCTTCTTCATCTTCCAATTTAATTTGAGGCAAATATTTTCTCAAAACACCCATAGCAGCTTCCTTGGCCAAAGATTCTAAATCAGCCCCAACAAAACCATGAGTCACAGAAGCAAGATCATCTAAATTAACATTTTTTGTTAAAGGCATTCCACGAGTATGAATTTTTAAAATTTGCAATCTTCCTTCCTTACCTGGAACTCCAACCTCAATTTCTCTATCAAATCTTCCAGGTCTTCTCAATGCAGGATCAAGGGCATTAACTCTATTTGTCGCCCCAATAACAATAACTTTTCCCCTTCCCTTCAAACCATCCATCATTGTTAAAATTTGAGAAACCACTCTTCTCTCAACTTCCCCACTAACCTCTTCTCTCTTCGGTGCAATCGCATCTATCTCATCAATAAAAATAATTGAAGGCGCATTTTTCTCAGCCTCTGCAAAAATATCTCTTATTTTCTTTTCAGATTCCCCATAAAACTTTGACATTATCTCAGGACCATTAAGTAAAATAAAATTTGCCTCACTCTCATTCGCAACCGCTTTAGCCAATAAAGTTTTACCCGTTCCTGGAGGCCCATGAAGCAAAACACCCTTTGGAGGTTCAATCCCCAATCTTTGGAAAATCTCAGGACGCTTCATTGGAATTTCAACCATTTCACGAATCTTCTTAATTTCTTCATTCAAACCACCAATATCTTCATAATTAATTTCAGAAATACTTTCTTCACTAACATCAACTGCTTTGGGATTCAAAGCAACTTCAGTATTTTCAGTAATCAAAACTGATTGATTAGGATTAACATTAACGACCATAAATTTAATCTGAGAAATTCCACCTCCTAAATTTCCAAGACCCATTCCCCCAAATAAATCTCCTAAATTTCCAAAAATATCATTCATATCTCCAAACTCTTCGCTCATTAAATCTCTTCGCCTCTGAACACCTCCAAGCATGACAACATCCCCCTTCAAAACAGTTCTCCCAAGTAAACCATTTCTAAGACTACTAGGATCTCCTTGAACCATTATACCTTTCTGCGCCGGAGCAATTGTTATTTTCTTCGCTTCCTTAACTTGTGCTTTAAAAACTGTAACGAGATCCCCAATTCCAGCCTTAGCATTTTTCCTCAAAACCCCATCAATTCTAATAATCCCCTCACCAACATCAGCAGGATACGCCCTATCAACGATTGCAACAGTCTCTCTATTTCCTTTAATCAAAATTGCATCCCCCCTACGAACATCCAATTCCATCATCAAATTAGCATCAATTCTCGCAATGCCTTTGTAAGCATCGTCCTGCAACGCTTCAACAATTTTCAACTGAATTTTCTTTTTATCTGTCATTTTATTTTATTAATTTAAATTATATTTATATTTTAGTAATTCTGGTCTTTTAGAACCACCCCCGCCATAATCTCCCAAATCCAATTCTTTAAAAGATTTCCATAATTCTCTAATTTGATTATAACCTTCATTAAAATTCCTGGTAGAAAAATATTTGGAAGCAGAATTATAAGCTGCAGAAAGTCCTTCTTTCGCCCTATATCCAAATGAATAATTATTCATCGTCATGCTCTCCAAAATTTAAGCTAACTCTACCAAAATCTTCAAAACATAATCTAACCATTGCGTCCATCATTTTTTCTTGTTGACTCATAAATGAAACTATTTCCTTCGGAATCGAAACCGCATAACTGTTCCCAACAAGTCTCATCTTGACTCTAAATTCTTTATTTTTCAATATCTTGAATCTTTTAAAGTTTTCTTCATCAATAGGATGAACTATTTTCTCATTGCAGTTTGGACAAACAACAGCACGAAAAACAAAACCATTCTTCGCTAACTGTACTTTCTTCATATGAGAATCGCATTTCCCACAGATAATTTTGTTATCAAAAATGTCTACCATCTTGTGTATACAAGAATATGTATATTTAAAGATTGTGGCGAAAGAGAATATAATTATTTAGAAATTATACAAATCGCTCCGCTTCAAACTCTGTTAAGAAGCTTCGCTAAAAAATTATCATCTTCCAAAAGTTTCTAAATAATGTTCAACTATTAAAAGAAATATTTTTATCGAATTAATGCTCAACCATTTTAAAGGCTTGTAGAATAACTTCATCTCTGGCAGTGGTCGGGGGAATGGAATGCTGGCGGGCGAGCGATTTCGCGAAATTTAATTTGCGGAGCGAAAAATAAAAGTCAGAGCGAAGTCGCGAGTAGGGGCAAAAACAAAACATTTTCAAAACATTTTAAAAACTTCAATAATTTAATCATATAATGAAAGAGTCAAAAAACAATAAAATAAAAAAATCCCTAAAGAAGTATTGATGGATTATGTAGAAGCACAACAGTTTCAA
>SDBV01008002.1_pt1 | contig 14318 bp, 10 predicted proteins | sample 2277081 | NCBI WGS metagenome assembly SDBV01 (sample SAMN10402039, study PRJNA504765) | marine sediment metagenome | isolation source: marine sediment core GS10_PC15, 223 cmbsf | place: Arctic Ocean: Southern Knipovich Ridge | collected 2010
AAATTTTTTTAATAGAGGATACGCAAAAACCCAATTGTCTAAATAGCCATCATCGAATGTTAATACGATAGCTCTTAGGGGCAGTTTAATATTATCTTTCTTATAATCATATAGCTGCTTCAGAGAAATGGAACAAATTTTCATTCTTTTCAGCCATTTCAAATGTTGTTGAAACAATTTCCATGGGCATGTTAAATGTCCCCATATCCAATTTTTATTCACTACTCCAATACTATGATACATAATTACCGGCACTGCAGGATATTTCATTTTATTAAAGTTTCCGCTAATTTTTTTTCTTTCCGATTATCATAAAATGGGTCGCAAAGAAATCATATTGTAGAGTCTTATTTAGACGAATATACATAAATAAAAATAAAGCCTTGCGGAAAATTTTTTTTATTATTCTGGATAAAACATCATTAGATGAAAAAACAGATTCCGGGAAAAACCCAATGACTCTTTTTGCGCATAAAATGTCAAATCCGGAATGATATTTTAGTAGATTATCCATATCTATTGGAATGTGTGTCTCTTTCATTTTCAGGTACTCCTTATAACAAAATACTTTTTTGAGTATACTATTTAAACAGCAATATGTATTTGGAACAATCGTAACAATCAAACCATTTTTTTTTAGTAATAAACTAAGAATATCTACAATCTTTTTAGGGTCAGAAAAATGTTCAATAAAACCTGCAGACAGGACAACATCAAAGAAATTCTGAAAACGGTAGGGCAAATCAAAGACATCGGCTTCAATAACTTCACCTTTAACATTCAATATGTTCCAGTTAGTTTTTGTTAAGGCTACCCCGCTTGGTGAATAATCAAATCCAAATACTTCATATCCAAATGACTTCGCAAAATGAACTCCATATTTTCCAGGTGCACACCCTGCTTCAATAAATCTCTTTTTTTTATCCTTCATAAAATACTCGTCTATAGAAGTATAAATCTGATAACCAAGCCAGGACTTAGTATCAGGAATTATTGGTAATTTTCTTTTTTTATATATGTCATTCCACAGATCTGTAGTTGTAATTTCCCCCTTATTCTTCATATTTATTGATTCGCAAACGTATATACTTTGGAGATAACAAATCTATATTTCCCTGCTCTGTATCATCTCCTGATTTTGTTTCATTTTATCTGCCTCTTATTTAATTTTTCATATAGCTCTATATATTGTTTCACAACTGTTTCAAAATTATAATTATTCATATAATCTTTCTTTGCATTATTTGCTATTTCCTCTGCGATATTTTTATTTTTAATAAGATATACAATTTTATCTTTCAAATCGTCGCGATTACTAACTTCAAACAACAATCCATTTTTCCCATGTTCAATTATATTATTTATCCCATTTACATCCGAGCCTATAATAGGTATTCCGTTAAACATAGCTTCTAACATAGAAATAGGGGTTCCTTCAAACAGCGAGGGGATTATATATATATCTGCCATCCTGAATACAGCGGAAACATCTTCATACGGAATATTTCCTAAAAATTTTACATGTTTTTCAAAATCTTCTTTTTTTGTCTTCTCTGCTAATTCTTTTTTAATATCGCCATCGCCTACAAAAAGCAGCTTTAACTTGTATTTTTCAATATATTCCTTTTCTAATTTAATAAACGCTGTTAAAAGAACATCGCTTCCCTTAATCTTCTTTATTGAGCCGAGAGAAAGGATAATGGTATCTGTCAGTCCAAAACCATATTTATCTCGTAATCTCTCCCTGTTTTCTTCACATTTCCTAAAAGGAATTAACGGTGGGATAAATTTTATATTTCTGCCAGTTCGCTTTTCATATTCTTTTTTTATTCTCTGAGAAATGGCAATTATAGAAGCAGCATTTTTAAAAAGAAATTTATGGGCAAATTCAGGCTTCCATTTATGCATTCCACCTCCATGTATGGTAACAATGTAAGGAACACCAGATATTTTTCTCATTATTGGATATGGAAGCCATTGAAGCCAGTGAGCGCGCATATAAGAAATGTGAATCAAATCTATTTCATCTCGCAATTTTAAAATATTGATAACATCTTGCAGCGGGATAGAAAACCTGGCTAATCCAAACTTCCTGGGATTTATTCTAATTAGAGCTGCTTCTAAATCTACTTTTTCCTTGCAACAGGTTATTACAAAAATTTTATGGTATTTAGTTAATGCTTTTATCAAATAATAATTAAATATCTCAGCGCCGCCAACTTTGCAGGGATATAAGCCATGAGTTACAAACAGAATATTCATTAATTACTATCCAGTATTTTTTACAAACGGAGAGACTTTTGAAATAATAAATCTATGTTTTCCGGAGCCTGTTAAAGGAATTTCATTTACAGGGGCGATTTTAATTTTCATATCCTTACCGCATTTTTCATGAATTTTTTTTATAAGTTTTTCCCTTTCCTCATTATTGAAAGTTTCATCTACAATTAATTTTAAAACCAATATTTCTCTGCTTTCTTGAATAACCTGAAACCGTTTAATCCCTTTTATGAAAGTTCTTAGAAGAATAGTCCAAAAATTTCCTGTCACGTAATTCCCATTAGTTCCTGAAATAACATCAAAAATCCTCCCCTCTATTTTTTCAATTAATGGCAATCCTCTTCCACAACTGCATACTTTATCAGTAAATATCCCAATATCTCCTATTTTATATCTAACGAAAGGGAATACATAGTTGTCTAAATCAGTAACTACAATTTCTCCTAACTCCCCCGGTTTACAGGAATTTCCATTTTCACCTATAACTTCAGCAATAATATGTTCAGCATTGATATGTAAGCCTTTCTGCTTATCACATTGATGAGCAATATTGCCCACCTCTCGGCAACCATATCGATTAAAAACTTTACAATTAAAAATAGATTCTATTTGTTCTCTTTGATATTCATATAAAGTTTCTCCTGAACAGATTATCCCTTTTGGTTTATAGATGCTCAATCCCCTTTTTTCTAAAAAACTTGCGAATATAAAGAGTCCTGTGGGATAAGATGTTATCAATTGAGCTTTGTACTTATTAATTTTTTTTTGATATATCAGCATATCCCCTTCAGTCATATCATATGAAGATAAATAAAGTTTCTTATAGATACACAAGTTTTTAATTTTATTAAATAATTTTTGTGCTTGTGAAATATCATAATGAGAGCCCCATAACATTACCTGTCTCTCTCCAATGTCCCATCCAGTCCACTTGTTATTTCTCATCAAGAGACCTAAACCCATAATATCTTTAGCATTACTAAAAAATCGTAAAGTTTCACCTGTTGAGCCACTTGTGGAATTAGGGACAAAACGTTTTTCAGGATAATTAGTTGCCTTTAAATCCTCATAATTTTCCTCTATTATTTTCTTTGTAAGCCAAGGTAACTTTATAATATCATCTAAACTTTTAACCTTGCTAAAACAATCTATTTTTTTGTAGTAAGGTACATTTTCCTTACAGTGGTTTATCAATTTGAGAAATTTTCTATTCTGCATTTCCTTTATTTCTGACAATGATAACCATTGAGAATTGTTCAATTCATGTAAGCTCTTTAGCTTATTTTTTCTGAAGATACTTAACAATCTAAGGGCTGTCGATTTTCCCACTATCATCCTTGAGATTTTGCCTTTTTATATCTGTCTTGCATAGAAAAAACCCTAAAATTCATTGGATGCTTCTATCAAGGGATTTGAAACATTGCTTTTACTGCAATAGAAAAGAGGTTATATAACATTGGGTTTTCTTAATCTAATTGCTTTTTTAAACTGGTCAAAAAACAAACTTTTTTCCTGTTTACTTATAATAAGTCCGGTATTAAATATTATTCCAAGCAATATCAGGGAAATGAAGATTAAAGTGATATTATTTAGAAGTAATATTAAAGGTAATGAACAAATTAAAACTGTTTTTAACCCTACTGTCATGCCTGCTTTAATATTCAGAGCGAACATTATTATTAAAGTTATTCCAAATGCTGCTGTTGTAGCAACAGCAGCTCCCAAAATACCATAGCGAGGGATTAAAATATAATTCAAAAATACATTGAGTAGTATCCCGACAGCACTGCCAATAAAAGGAAAATATGGCTTTTCAAGAAGTTCTCCATATCCTTTTATTATCCAAAAAATAGTATTAAACAACCAAAACACCAACAACACATCTATTACAGACAGGCCTTCGAGATATTCAGCTCCGTACAATATAGAAATAATCGGTTTTTTAAAAAAAACCATGACTATAGCAATTCCTAAAAGAAGCAAGGTATTAATCTTAGTGGCAAAATTCAGGATAAATATTGCCTTTTCTTTTTGGTTCTGCTCCCAAATTTTGCTCAGATTTGGCAACAAGACTTTTCCAAGTACAACTCCAAGGACAAATAAAAGTCCTGCAATATTACTGGCTACGGAATATATTCCCACTTCATGTAATCCCAAAAAATGATTAATCATTAAACGGTCGGTATATCTAAACAGTGTAAAAACTACAGGTGTAACAATAAACCAAACAGAATATTTCAATATTTTTCTATAAAAGTTATCTTCTTGAATTTTTGACTTCTGGGAATTAGAATTTATTATATATCTCCAAATTATAAAACCAAATACAGATGTTATAAGAATAAACGAAACTAAATTAGCTAAAACTGCAGATTCTGCTCCGCGGTAAAAAATAACCAATGTAATTCCAAGTGCAGTAAAGATTAAAAACTGACTAAATGTTAATAAGGCACTCATCTTAAAAACCCGCAATCCGTTAAAAGAACCAACAAAACTGTCATGTAATACATAAGGAAGTATAGTGGCAGCACACAATATAATTAGATATTTGTACTCAGTAGAAGCATATAATGCTTCGGATATCTGTTCCGAAAAAAATAAGACAAGAACAGTAAAAAAAATACCTGACCCTATTAATAACAAAAAATTTCTGTGAAAAAAGTCACTCAGCTTGCCGCTCTTCTCATATTGAGGGATGTATCGTTCATAGCATGAGGGAATACCTAATTTGGCAAATGTAACAACTAAAGGAATAAAGAAAAAAGCCAGGGTATATACTCCGTATTCGCTTGGACCGAGCACCCTCGCAAATATAACACCTCTAGCAATTTGAATTATTCTCTGAATTATTGTAAAAAATAATATAATGCCTGCGGATTCAGCTATAGTTTCTTTTTTAAATAATTTCCGGATTACCAAAGTTAACTCTCTATAAAATTATCTTTTTATTAATTTCAGTTTTCTCCGCTTTATAATTAGTCATCTGTTGTCGCTGATATAGTCCAACTATTATCCCTACCATTAAAAAAAACAAAGCATTTGGAAATTGAAAAAGTTTCATTTCAATAAATTGAATGTTTATAAAAAAAACAATAGATACTCCCCAAAATATTGCTACTAGACCCTTCCCTGAGAAGACTCCTGGAGGCAATTGATAATACAATCTCGTACTGATTTTTAAAATATAAAATATAATAAAAACAATGAAACTCAAACCTACCAATCCCAATTCTACCAAAACCCCTGACAATGTATCGTGAGAATTAAGACCGAATTGCATATAAGGAATGCCTTTAATTGTAGAAAAATACTGGGGACTAACTTCTTGAAATGTATTAAATCCAAATCCAAAAAATGGCTTTTCACGAAACATCCTCCATGATGCTCCATATAAATTTATACGGCTATAAATAGGGTTTATCGATGTAACTCTTTCTGTAATCTCTTCTACAGTACTCGTATCACGTTCAAAAAATCTACTTTCGCTATGGGTACTTGTCTTAAACTGTTCTAAGCTAAATTGTGTAAAAATGACGATGAGCATTGCCAAAACACTTGCCATAAACATCTTTCTCATTCGCGGAAAGAACACTGGAATCACTAATGAGGCAAGAAGGAATGCCAACCAACAGGCACGTGTATAAGTAAACAAAAGTGCAGCCAACATAAAAATAATGGAAATGCTAAAAAAAATTCTTACCCATTTTTTATATTTTTGAAAAAGAAGGTAAAATGCTATGAAAAAAATCACACCTAACACAGTTCCATTTACTGATGCTTGCACAAAAGGTCCTCTTGCGCGTCCCCAGTGAGTACCTACACCAGGATACATAATGTAGGAAGGGAAAACTAAATAATTCAATTTGAAATGCTCAAATATTCCAGTTATTCCCAAATAAAAACCAACAATAACAAAAAATATAAATATTTTTTTTATTTTGCGGTCATCATCCACTATGTTTTTGGCAAGAAAAAAGATAGAAAACGGGACGACATAGCCGCTTAGAAAAGTGTTGAGAGCTATTCCATGTCCTTCTTTGTAAATAGTACCTGCAATTATCATGGAAAATAAAATGTATACACACAATAGAATCATTGCTATCTCTATCTTCATATCACCAGAAAGAATCTTCCTTTGCTTTAAAGCTATTTCTGAGAAAAAAATTAAAAAAAGAGCAAGCCATATCATCCTATCCGGAGAAATATCTGGAAGCATAGGTAAAGGAAGTGTCCCGAATCCAAATAAAACAAGAAAGAACCATAGCAGCAATCCATTTACTAAATCTTTTTTTAGAATAATCAGTATTAAAGGAGCTATGGCAAGGAGCCCGTATACTGTTAACAAAGGTATGGGGGGAATACCCATATAAATTGCGAAAATACTTATCAAAACAATTGTTGCTAATAAAGCAAACTTCAAAAACAAATCCTCCCTAAAGTTTCAGGTCACAAAAGATTGTTGAAAAAACCCAACAATCTTTGATTTCACAGATGAAGACAAGATTATACCCTGCAATCTGATACTGCTCCGCCATCTCAGTTACATAAACAGTGTAACCAACATTGAAAATGCTAAAATTAACAATACAATTGGACGCAGATTTTCAGGATTTTGCAGTAATTAGCCACGAATTTACACGAATGATTGAAAAAAAGCTGAAGCATAGAGCAAGTCATTTTATATTTATTCTCTCAGTGTCTTCGTGCCTCAGTGGTTTAAAACGTAAATTCATTTCATTCGTGACTCATAGTTCATGGCTCATAGCTGATAGTCCACGGTCTCCAGCTATGAGCTAAAATATTCAACTGTTTTCTCTAATCCACTCATGAGAGAAGTCCGGGGCTCCCAACGTAAAATTTTTTTTGCTTTTGTACATCCAATTACACTTCTTCTCTGTTCACCCTGCTTGGGAGGACCGTGTTTTTCCTCTATAGATGGGTTAATAATATCTTTAAGATGATTGAATATCTGATTGACTGATGTCTCAATACCAGTACCGATATTAAATATATTATCAGGCATGTTATTTGTCATTGCTAAAACATTGGCTCTGACAACATCTCCAACATACACAAAATCCCTTGTCTGCTTTCCATCGCCGTTAATAACGGGGTGCGCTCCTTTAAGCATTTTCTGGATAAAGATAGCCACAACACCAGCCTCACCAAATGGATCCTGACGGGGACCATAGACATTTGCGTAGCGAAGCGCTACATAGTCCAATCCATGGATAATCTTATAATAGTGTAAATAATGTTCTACTACTAACTTAGTTATTCCATAAGGGCTAATAGGTCTTAATGGATGGGTCTCTGGTGCCGGAAAAATTTCCTGTTCCCCGTAAATAGCTCCTCCAGATGAGGCAAAAATTACCTTTTTAACTTTATATTTAATGCAATTCTGAAGAATGTTTATTGTGCCCAACACATTTATTTTTGCATCAAAAATTGGATCAGAAACTGAACGGCGGACATCTATCTGAGCTGCATGATGGCTAACATAATGAGGTCTTTCTTGTTTAAATACAGATTCTAATTTTGGATCCTGGATGTCTAATTTATAAAATTTAGCCTTTTTATTGATATTTTTCTCTTTACCTGAAGAAAGGTCATCTACTACCACAACCTCATAGCCTTCTTCAATGAGACTATCTGCTATGTGGGAGCCAATAAACCCTGCACCACCAGACACTAATACTTTCATCCTCATCCCCTATTTAAAGAATTTATCAAATATATAAACATCCTAACTCTTTAGAAGGTTGGTACAGGGTAAACCCTGCACCTCCTGTAACTATTACTTTCATCTTTTGCATAAAATTTATACTCTTTTCTCTACATTATTTAGTTGCATACGTTCCAGTTCGTCATTCCCGCAGGTCTTAAGCGGGAATCTATTGATTTTACTGGATTCCTGCTCCCTGCTTACTGCCTGCTGGGACAAGTTTCGCAGGAATGACAAACATAAGATGCTAATTTATGCAACTAAGTATTAGGTCAGGTCGTAAATTATCTTTGGTATAACATAAGTGCGATTATTTAAAATTACACCAACCATATTGATCTTTTTCTGCTCCAGAGGAGCAATCGCACTCTTGACAACTTGTCTTTTAACTTTACCTTCATTTATGATTACAACAGTGCCATCTGCAATAGAAGAAAGTATGACTGCATCTGAAAATTTATTTAAATCTATACAGTTAATAAACACTATTTCATATTGTTCTTTGGCTTTTTTAATTACATCAGACATCACAGAAGAATCTAAAAGGGTAATCGGATTAAATACAGCCTCGCCCGCTGGTAAAACATGTAAATGAGAACCCAAATCCTGAATAGCATCTTCAAATGGGATTTTTTCTTTGAGCACATGATTAAGACCATTATTATTAGGTATTTTAAAAATTTTAGATACCAAAGGGTTTCTTAAATTGGCATCTATAATAAGCACCCTATGTCCTCTCTTGCATGATGAATAAATGGCGAGATTGGCAATAATAGCAGTAGTTTCCTCTGACCCTTCAGCATCAGTTATTAAAAGAGACTTTAAGTTTTTATCTTTCATCAAGAGATACATCTGGTCAGATAGGTTTTGAAATGACTGGGTATACTTTGTAGGTAGTGGATTGGCATCGCTAATGAGAAGCTTATCCTTTGATTTTCTCTTTGGAATAGAACCTAAAAAAGGAATATGAAAAAATGTTTCTATATCTTGCGGCGACTTTAATGTCTGGTCTAAATAATCAAATACAAAGGCAAGCATAACACCTAAGAACATGCTTGTAAAAAAGGCAAAAATGAGCCCAAGGCGTCTCCCAACTATCCTCACTGGCACACCTATCTGTGCCTGGGAAATTATCTTGACAGTTGCTGGACCAATTGCCTCTATGCTGGAGAGTGGTTTGCCATCAAGACTCTTATACAACTTTTCGATATAATCTCGTAATTGTAATACTGTTGAATACTTTTCCCCATATTTCAACTGGAGTTCTGCGACTTGTTGTTCAAGGTCAAAAATAACGTAAGAACGGCTTACAGAATTGGCAATTATAGCTGCCACAACAGGACTAAAGTCCCTTACACTTATCATGAATATGTTAGTATCTTTTAAGGGTGTTGCACTAATACTTCCTGTCAAACTACCCATAGCCATATTGAAAAATAAAGCGCGCTTTTGCTCAGGTGTCATTTTTTCAAGACCAATCTTACGTTTCTTAAGCCTACGGTCAATTAAAAATGCTTTCAGCCTGGTAGAAAAATTCTTTTCATAATCAAGTGGGCGTTGATATAACCCAAGGGCCTTAACTACACGTTCAATTACTAATTTTGACTTTACCATCTCTATGTGGGTAGATACTAAGGGTTTGGAACCTGAATAAATTCCTCTATAATACTTCGTCTCAATCTCCTTCTGTGCTGAGATGAGCATTTTAACATTAGCCACGTAAACCGGCGTCTTAAGCTCCAATCCTATAAAAACAGTTGTCACCACTGAGATAAGGGTAGTAATAATTATGGCTTTATGTCGGAAAAGAACTCTCAGGTAATCTCGTAAGGTAGTTTCTTTACTGCTATAGACTTCCATTTATTTCTCCTCTATTTTTCGATTCCTCAGCAAGAGCTTTATGTTATATACTTTCTTTAAATCCAGGGCCTAATGTATTATAAACCTCAAATAAAACAGATCTTATTCGATAACTTACATCCTCATATTTAAGCTTCCCCATCTTTTATCCGTGTTTATCCGTTATTCATCCGTGCATATCCGTGTTCTATCTTTTATCCGTGTGTATCCGTGTTTTTTCATTCGTGTCTTATCCGTGTTCTACCCGTGTCTCAAAAGATTCCTTTTGATACCACCACTATATCCCCTGGCTGAAGATTAATGTCTGCCGTGGCATCACCATCAATAACATCATCAATATTTACCTTGATTGTCTCATACCCGGCATTATTATTGTTTAGCCTTAGGACCTTTACCCGGCCTGAAGAGCCCCATTTGGTAAAGCCTCCTGCAAGGGATAGTGCCTTAAAAACTGTCATCCCTTCCTCAAGTACATATTGACCGGCTCTATTAACCTCACCATAAATAAAAAAAGTCTTATTACGTTCAACAATTACTATGTCATCTGGCTGAAGAAGCACATCCTCTGTTGCACTGCCCTCTATAGTGCCCTTAAGGTCTATTTCTATATCCTTGTATCCTGGCTCTTCTTCCTGCTTGCGCCTTACCTTTACCTTGCCATATAGACCATCCGCTCTTATGCCCCCGGCTACTGATAAGGCCCTCGCCACTGTCATATTATCTGAAAGTACAAATTGACCAGGCCTTCCAACCTCTCCATGAATAAAAAATGTCTTATTACGCTCAACAATTACTATGTCATCAGGTTGAAGAAGCATATCCTTTATTGCACTACCCTCTATCGTGCCTTTTAAATCTATTTCTATATCCTTGTAACCGGGGTTGCCTTCCTGCTTGCGCCTGACCTTTACCTTGCCATATAGACCATCCGCTCTTATACCCCCGGCTATTGATAAAGCATTTACTACCGTCATATTCTCTTCAAAAAGAATTTCACCGCGCTTATTAATCTCACCATAGACAAAGATTTTTTTACTCAAAGACTTTATCAAGGAAACCGTAACAACTGGATATTTCACGTAACCTTCACTAAGCCTTTTCGTTATCTCCTCTTCGATTTCAGACAGGTTCATACCTTTAATGTAGACAATCCCTATATAAGGGAAGGTTATTGTACCATCTGCTGACACTGCAGTAAGAACCCTCAGATCAGAGTGATCAAGCACCTTTATATCGAGTACATCGTTTATACCAATTTCATATAGGTCTGTTTCAGAGATTTGAGCCTCAATATGAGATGCAAAAGAAATAACAAAACAAACAAACATGAATAATAAAAATAAACGTTTCACGAGTTAATGCCTCCTTTTTTTACACGGATTATTTTATCCGTGTCCATCAGTGTCTCTATCTGTGCTAATCAGTATTTACTTCGCTCCTATTCCAAATAGTACAACCGGTATAGTTTTTAGAAGAATCTTAAAATCAAGCCATAGTGACCAGCTATCAATATACTCAAGGTCAAGCTTTGCCCATTCCTTAAAACCAGCTATTTTATTCCTCCCGCCTATCTGCCACAGGCAGGTAAGACCCGGCCTCATACTCAGCCTTCTCCTCTGCCAGTTATCGTATTTCTCCACTTCTGCCGGTATGGGTGGTCTCGGACCAACCAAACTCATATCACCTTTAAACACATTCCATAATTGCGGCAGTTCATCTAAACTGGTTTTTCTTAACCATTTCCCAACTTTTGTTGCCCTGGGGTCATTAGTCATTTTAAAAACAGGACCTTCCATCTCATTATAGCTTCTAAGGTCTTTAAGACTTGATTCGGCATCAACCACCATTGTTCTAAATTTATAAAACATAAACCTTCTTCCGTACAAACTGCATCTTTCCTGCTTAAAAAATACAGGTCCTTTTGATGTTGCCTTTATAATAACTGCAATGAGCAGAAATAGAGGAAGCAATAATATAAGGGCAATTCCTGAAGCAACAAAGTCAAATATCCGTTTAATAAACAAATACCCCAATTTATCAGGCGTGCTTTCAAAAGTTAACAAAGGGAATCCTTCCAGATCAGTTTGTTTTGCCTTTGAAAACTTGAGCTCAAACAAGTCCACTGCGAGATTCACTTTCAACCCTTCGCTCTCACAGAAATGCATTATCTTTTCTATTTTATTGAGCCAGGAACGCGGAACAATAAATACAACCTCATCTACTATATTTTTATGAATTATTTCGGGTATATCATCAAAAGCACCTATTACTTTATGTCCACTGACTACTCCTCCCTTCATGGAAAGGTCCATATCCACAAGTCCTATAATCTTGATACCCCAGTCAGGATTTTTATTAATTAAGTCTATAAATCGCTTTGCCCTTTTGCCTGTGCCAATAATTAGAATATTTCTGAAGGCAATCAAAGCACTTCTTAAGCCATTGCCTTTTTTACTTACAGCTCTAAACATATACATCAGCGCAACCTTTTCAAGGGTGATTAGAACAGCCGCTGAGATAAATGTAAAACCTATAAATAGTCTGCTGATGTCTTCCTGCATCCTGAGGATAAATATATAACTGCCAAAAAGGATAAATCCAAGAAGGGTTGTTTTAAATATAATGAGCAGAACCTCAGATATTCGCCTGATACCAAAAGATTTGTACATCCCGAAATAAGATAAAAGGCCAAACCAGATGAGAAGTAAAACGGGTAAAAGTCCGACATAAAAGCTAGGAAGCATAAGAAACTGCTGCAGTAGGTGAGGATAAATATCGTATATTTTATCCCTTAAAAAATAACCTGCAAAAAAAGACACCGTCACTAATGATAGGTCACTAAATATCAAAACTCTTTTCAATAATTCATTCTGTTCTTTTATCATTATTCAAACGCCTTTGTTAATCCCATAGACAGCGTGTTTCTTGTGTATTCACGTATTTCATCAGTTGAATCTAAAGCAGAATATATGTAAGTTAACCGTCCGCCAAAGCCCTCTTTAAACTCGTAGGAAACTGCAGTGCTTGCTCCCAGAAGTCTGTCCGTAATACCTGATGAAACAAATTCACCCTGACCATAAAAACCCGATAAAGAACCATTTAATTTTTCCGACAGTTGTTTTTTGAGAGACCCGGTGATTCTCCAGTTACTAAAGATGTCATCTGTGTCAGAAACCGTCCTGTCTCTTCTCACAAAAGTTAATTTTGAGACTGTAGTTTCGTCTATTTCGTCTGTCAATGAAACCTCTATGGCATTTTTAACAGTATCTTTATTATTAACAGAGGTAATAAAGTCAATCCCCACCTTTCCATCAAAATAGAGCTGCCTGGTTATATACTGTCTCATACCGGTAGCAATTGAGTGAGCAGAAGTATCTCCTGCAACATATTTCGTTGTTGAAAAAGTATATGACAGCAAAAAAGTAGTAGCGGTACTGTGCATATACTCAGTCACAATACCCAGCCTATTCAAATATGAATCCCTTGAGTCCCCTTCCCCTTCCAAAATCTTACTTAGCCCATTAGCGTATTTTGCGATAACGGTGAAATGCTCGCTGATATCTCTTGTAAAATTAAAATTGAAATTATTGTTGTAAGATTCGCGTCTGCCTCTGATTCTGCCAAATTCTTCTTCAATGCTGGCAGGTACATGGGTATGAGAAAAGGTATCTGTTAATCTTATCCTGTCATACTTTGAAAACTCATTTTTAAAACTAAGTATTAGATTTTCGGAGGAACTCTTAATATCACTTTGTATGGTATGGAACTGCCGATTTATACGACCTGTAAATTCCAGAGCTCGTCTCCTGCCTTCATATTTTACACCTAAGTCAAGTGCCAATGTTGTTATAATGTCCACCTTTTTATCTTCTTTTTTAGCAAATGTGATATTATCATTATATATTTCGGCAATTGTCCCCTGAATCTTTATATCCAACCCCTTATAAGTAAAAGCATGGGCGCTTGAGGACATAAATATTAAAAAAAAAATTGCCCCAGGATATATTGTCAATACTATTGAAACATACTTTATGCTCATGTTTTCCCTAAACTATGAATTATAACGAGATTTGTTAAAAAAGTCTGTATACAGAGTTTAATACCAGCTAACCTTAAGACTAATACAAACGCATTAATTCATAAATACCCCCTCCCATCTGCTGAATTTATTAAACCAGAAAAAGCTTATTCTGTCAAGAAAATTATAAAAATTGTTAACTAATGTAAAATAAACTGACATCTTTATTTTGCTCCAATTTCTACTAAATTCATAACACAATATGACTTGTGCTAAAATAGCCATTATGCTGAGGATTAAAATTTGCGGGATAACCAATCTTGAGGACGCCCTTGCTGCAGTTGAATATGGGGCAGATGCTCTTGGTTTCGTATTTCAGTCTAAAAGTCCGCGAGCTGTTACTCCTGATATCGCAAAAAGTATTGTCTCTGAGAT
>SDBV01008003.1_pt1 | contig 14317 bp, 13 predicted proteins | sample 2277081 | NCBI WGS metagenome assembly SDBV01 (sample SAMN10402039, study PRJNA504765) | marine sediment metagenome | isolation source: marine sediment core GS10_PC15, 223 cmbsf | place: Arctic Ocean: Southern Knipovich Ridge | collected 2010
GCGGTTTCGGCGGCGAGATCGCCGCAACGATCGCGCAAGAGGCATTTTGGGATCTCGACGCCCCTGTGTACCGATCCGCCTCGATCGACACCCCGATCCCGTATCACTCAGGTCTCGAGCGGGACGTATATTTCCCTCTCGGTCGGCTGGAGAATGATTTGAGAGCCTTACTCGAAACCTGAGGGCCCACCACTCGCCGGTTCCGACGCCTAGGCAACCGGTGTAGCGTCTGGTGACGATACGAGTCGCCGGGACAGAGGGCAGGTAGCAGAGTTGGGCAAGGGCAAGATTTTCGCGGATCGATATCAAGTGTCTGAATTGATCGGCCGTGGCGGAACCGCAGACGTATTTCTCGGCACAGATTTGACCGACGACAGCCAGATCGCGATCAAGGTTCTCAAGCCGGAATACGCTGGAGAAGAGACGTTTCGCAAGCGTTTCGAGCGCGAGGCCGCCGACGCTACACGTGTGTCGGGCAATCCGCACATCGTCCATGTGTATGCGCATGGGATACAAGACGAGCGGGCATGGATCGTCATGGAGTACGTCGACGGCGAGTCCCTGCGCGAGATCCTCAAGAAGCACGGGACGCCATCGATCGACCGCTCGGCCGAGATCGTCTGCGACGTGGCGGACGCGTTGCAGTTCATTCATGACTTCGGGATCGTGCACCGTGACATCAAACCTGGAAACGTCATGATCACGACCGACGGGACGGTCAAGATCGCCGACTTCGGAATAGCGAGAAGCACGGCCGACAGCGATCACCTCACGCGGGTCGGCTCTGTCGTCGGCACCGCGGCATATCTCTCGCCCGAGCAGGCCCGCGGGAAAGAAGTCGATGCCCGTTCCGACATCTATGGAATGGGCTGCCTGCTCTACGAGCTGTTGACCAGGCGTCCGCCGTTCGTTTCGGACTCGTCGATAAAGATGGCGCGCGACCAGGTGAAGAAGACACCCTTGCCCCCGTCACGCAAGCATTCGAACATCCCACATGCGATGGATCTGATCGTGCTCAAGGCGATCTCGAAGGATCCGAATCGTCGCTACCAGACCGCAGGGGAGATGAAACTCGATCTGCGCCGCTTCCGTGCGGGCGAACGTCTCCAAGCCGAAGACGATCCGCCCGACTCACTTCCGCCGCCACAGACGACGACATCTGACAGGCATCACCGCTTCCGTTTCTGGCACAAAAAAGACTGACAGAGCAGGGCGCGGGCGGGTGTGTTACCGGGCTACAGTCTTCACACCGCGGGCGTGATCAACCCGTAGTGGCCGTCGTAGCGACGATACACGACGTTGCCGCGTTTGTAGTCGGTGTTGAAGAAGAACAGGTATTTGTCGTTGCTTCCGTCGAGTATCCCTAGCGCGTCATCGACTGAGGCATGCGGCGCGGTCGCTTCGCTCAGTGCGATCGGTACCGAGCATTGTTCGAGTTGCTCGTCGCCGACATCGAGCTGGTAGAGCGCGTACTTGTTGTCGCCGTTCGACGCGATGAGATTGTCTTGGCCTGTGTTCGCGTTCGTGAACAGATAGAAGTCGTGATGGAGAAGCTCCATGTCGAACGCGGCCTCGTCGGGTGCCATCGCGTGCAGGGCGAACGTCTTGCGTCGCACGAGTTCACGATCTTCGTTCGGTCGGTCGAACCAGTCGGGACGGTCTGAGTCGACGGTGGAATCTCCGTGACGCCATTCGTGCGGTGGCATCTTGTTTGGACGCGGGCGGCGATTCCTCGTGATGCTGCGTTCTTGGAGTTCGGATATCTGCCGTTTCAGTCGTGCGACCGCGAGGTCGGTTGCCTCCGACATGGTGGCAGCGGCGAGATGTGCACGAACGCTGCGGCCGCTGATATCGAGCGTGACCTCGGCGACGGCCGGCCGCTCGTTGCGTGGATTGGATTCCTTTTCGAGTCGGATTGCAGCGTGGAGCACAGGTCGTGGCGCGTTGTCGTAGATGGCAGTGATCTTGTCGACGAAATGGTCGACGTCTCGGCGTGATATGTCACCTCGTGTCGATACGATCGGGTCCGGGCCGTTCATGCTCGATTCCTTTCACCCACTCTGCTCGTTTGTATACAACGTACCGTCATATCGGCTGAAAGTCGGGTATCGCTGCAACTCTTCATTCGATTCTTTCGGTGGCGCCGTCGACGACGACATTGCCGACGGTGGCACCGCCCGTTGTGTGAACTACGACCGGGTCGTACACATCGACCCGTGGGAGTGGGCCGACCTTCTGGCGTCGTAGGAGCCATGCTGCCGCGCCCAGCGGGCCACTTACGACGCAGGCGGCCAACCACATGTGGCGCTTTGGAACGTCGCGGCGCGGGCGTGCCGCTATGTCGAGAACAGCCCAAAGCCAGACGGGGATGATCAAACAAATGCCGATCGCCCCAATCAGTTCCGCCACGGTCTCGCCCCTTGCGTCGTCGACATGACCGTCAGGTAATCACTCGGCTCCTTGTCGTGACACTTGAGGCGAAACACCGTTTTGTGTCGCGCGGGCAGACTCGGCTCGTGTGCCCCTCGTGACCCATTGCGATATGGCGCGCCGTCATTGCGCGGTGCGCCCCAGCGTCCAGCCGCGACTCGATTTCGGGCGGGGTGTTCGGCACCACCGGCATGATGGGTATGCACGCGAGAGCGGGCGATCGCACTCGATGCACCGCGCCGGCTTGATACGTCCCGCGATCATCTGCTTCATCGCGCTGTAGACGAGCCCGCCGATGGCGAGCGTGATGACAACTTCGAGCCCATACTGAATCCACGATTCCATTCAGGACAAGCTACTCGAACATTGAAAAACGCGCTCGCTAGCATGACTGCTCCATGATCGACTTCACGCTTCCGGACGGGACCACGCTCAACCTCGATGACGGGGCGACCGGCGTCGATGTCGCGGCCTCGATCGGCGCCGGTCTCGCTCGGGCCGCAATAGCCATCGTTGTCGACGGCGTTCAATACGATCTGAATGTCGCGCTGCCGAGTGGGAGCGTAGAGGTGATCACGGCAAGGAGCGGCGCCGGTCTCGAGATCATTCGGCACTCGACCGCCCATGTTCTGGCCCAAGCCGTGACAGACCTGTTTCCCGGCGCGAAGTACACGATCGGCCCGCCCGTCGAAGACGGCTTCTATTACGACTTCGACGTCGACACTCCGTTCGCCGAAGCCGACCTCGAGCGCATCACCGATCGCATGAACGAGATCATCGCTGAAGATCAAACATTCGATCGCGAGGACGTCTCGATCGATGATGGCCTCGCCGTGTTCACGAACGAGACGGACCAGCCGTACAAGCGAGAGATCATCGCGTCTGTCGACGAGTCCGAAGGCGCGGGTGGTTCGACCGTGAGCCTCTACCGCAACGACGGATTCGTCGACCTCTGCCGCGGCCCGCATGTCCCGTCGACCGGGCGGCTCGGCCACTTCGAGTTGATGCGCACCGCGGGGGCCTATTGGCGTGGCGACGAGAAGCGCGAGCAACTTCAGCGCATCTACGGCACTGCGTGGACGTCGCGCAAGGAGCTGCGTCAGTATCTGCACCGACTCGAAGAGGCAAAAAAGCGAGATCATCGAAAACTCGGCGCCGAACTCGACTTGTTCAGCTTCCCAGACTTGATCGGATCGGGGCTGCCGGTGTGGCATCCGAAGGGTGGCCTCGTCCGCAAGGTCATGGAGGATTACAGCCGCGCCGAGCACGAGGCAGCGGGCTACGAATTCGTCGTCAGCCCTCATGTAGCCCGGGCCGAGTTATTCGAGGTGTCCGGCCATCTCGAGTGGTACCGCGACGCCATGTATCCCGAGATGAAGATGGACGACGTCTCCTACTTCATGAAACCGATGAACTGTCCGTTCCATGTCTTGATCTACAAGTCGCGTACGCGTTCGTACCGCGAATTGCCGCTTCGCCTTTTCGAGTTCGGCACCGTATACCGCTATGAACGGTCTGGTGTCATTCACGGTTTGACCCGGGTTCGTGGGATGACTCAAGATGACAGTCACATCTTCTGTTCTCGTGAACAGATAGTCCCTGAACTCGAGTCGTTGGTTGGATTCGTATTGAAAGTGTTGCGCCAGTTCGGGCTCACCGAATTCGAGGCGACCCTGTCGACGCGTCCGGACAAACATGTCGGCGAAATCGAGGACTGGGACGCCGCGACGATTGCTCTCGAACAAGCGCTTCAAGCCTGCGATCTCGCCTACGACGTCGACGAGGGCGGCGGGGCGTTCTACGCGCCAAAGATCGACATACAGGTCAAAGACGCGATCGGACGACGTTGGCAGCTCTCGACACTTCAGGTCGACTTCCAACTCCCGCAACGATTCGACCTGCGCTACGCCGGTTCCGACAATGAAGACCACCGTCCATACATGATCCACCGCGCGTTGTTCGGGTCGATAGAACGCTTTTTCGCGATCCTGCTCGAGCACTACGCCGGATCGTTACCGTTCTGGCTATCGCCGGTCCAGGTCGTCGTCGTTCCCGTTGCGGACAGGCACCTGGATCACTCAGAGACGGTCGTCGCGCGCCTGAGCGAAGCAGGCATACGTGCCGAGGTCGACGGTTCGTCCGAGAGCTTGGGTGCGAAGCTGCGCAATTCCCGACTACAACGCGTTCCGTACTCGCTGATAGTCGGCGATGATGACGTCGGTGCGGGAACCGTCGGGATCAAGACGCGAGACGGCGACGATCAGCGCGACGTTCCTCTGGAAGAGTTCATCGCGAACACCGTGAGCTAGAAGGCTCAGCGGCCTGTCGGCCAGTCGCCAAAGACCTCGAATCCGCGCGTCAGGCTGTCGGTCACCTGACGTGGCTATGCTCAAATGGCTAGTGTCGGCACCCATGACCATGCCCGCAGAGGCTTCGACCGACAATACGACGGACACGACCGGCGCTGCGGCACCGCCATCCAGGTCGACATGGGATGTTTTCGGCACGATCGACCGTGTGATGCGACGCTCGTTCGATGCACTTCCCGCCGTGTCGGTTTCCGATACTCAAGTCGACGCGCTCGCGGTTCTCAACGGAGCGGTCGGTGATCTCCTCGACGAGCAAGACAGTCCGTTGGGCATCCAGATGTCGATTACGCCCGGCATCGCCGGGGCGCCGCCAGACGAGGTGAACGGCCATGTCGTTGTGTTCGTGCATGGTCTCATGCAGACTGAAGAGTGCTGGGGTGACGACGCAGTCAGCTATGGGAACGGACTGGTGAACAGCCTTGGCGTCAAGTCGCTGTATGTTCGCTACAACACTGGCCGTCATATCTCCATGAACGGCCGTGACCTCGCCGATGCACTCGAGTCGCTGATCGATGATCATCCCGGGCGCCTCGACGAGATGACGATCGTGAGCCATTCGATGGGTGGCTTGGTCGTGCGCAGCGCGTGCCATTACGGCGAGGTCGCCGGCCACCGTTGGATGAAGCGCACACTGCGTATGGCGTTCCTTGGGTCCCCGTTGTCCGGTTCCATACTCGAACAGATCGGGGCGATCGCGTCGTTTGCGTTGCGGGCAGTCCCGAACGCGGTGACACGGATCATCACTAACGTGACCGATCGTCGTAGCGCCGGGATTCAAGACCTGCGCCTCGGCGCTATCGTCGACGAGGACTGGGACCGCAATAGCGGCGAACTGCCCGAAGTCAGCACGTCGGTCACGTTACCGCCTCATATACACGTATTTGTCGCCACTGCCGACACCGGCGATGACATCAGTGCGTTGCTCGCGGAGGTTCTCGGTGATCAAGCCGACGACACGGGAGGCGATGACAGTTCGCATGCGGCGCCTGGTTCGACCTCGATTCCACGCGTCGTCGTTCACGCGTTTGCACGTGTGGGCCATCTCGGCTTGACTCGGCACCGAGACGTATACGAACGGCTCGTTGCATGGCTGAGCGAACCCATCGATGCCGACGAGACAGCGTTTGGCCCGAGCGCCTGATGACACTCGAAATCGAACGGCTCTGGGCGACGTGGCGTCGCGATTATGTGACCAACGTCGATTCCGGCTCGTCGGGCAAGTGCACTTTCTGCGACTTGCCGACTCACACTGACGACGAGTCGCTCATCGTGTCGAGATCTACCTACGTCTACGCGGTCCTGAATCTCTTCCCTTACAGCTCGGGCCATGTGCTCGTCGTTCCGTATCGTCACGTGGCTGCACTGGACGACCTTACAGACGACGAGGCAATCGACCTGATCAAACTGCAGCGCCATGTAGTGCGCTCGTTGCGTGCCGTCTACGCGCCGGATGGGTTGAATCTCGGGGCGAATCTCGGTCGCGCGGCGGGCGCCGGCATCGCCGACCACTTCCACACGCATGTGCTGCCGCGGTGGAATGGCGACACGAATTTCATGACCGTCATCGGTGGGACGAGAGTCTTGCCTGAGAGTCTCGAACAGACTCACGAACGCGTATTTGCGGCAATGACCAAAACCGGCTGAGAACCGCCTCGAGAACCGCCTCGAGAACCGATTGGCACAGATGGGCTCGTCGCAGCCAAACTCGCGGGTCATGGATCACAACGACACTGCAATCACCGACCGTGAGCCCGCCGCCGACATCGACATCACGGATTCGACGATTGCCGCGACGCCGGTAGCGGATTCGCCAAGCTCGCCGACGCCGGGCGGCGGCAATCACGAAGACGCTGTCGACTTCGCATCATATGTTTTCCCCAATACTGCCCAGCGCAGGTACACGGCTTGGGGACTTGCGATCGTCGGCGTGCTCGCGATAGCGACTGCGATCATTGGCCGCGGATCGATCATAATCGCCACCAACGGCCTGCTCGTAGGTGGAGTCATTCTCTGCTCGATAGCGGCATACTTCTTCGCATCGGCGTTCAAAATGGCCTTCGACCAGGGCGAGGCGCTGATCATCGCGACGCGTGAAATCGGATTCGCCGTCGGCCATGCTTCGGCCGTATTGGGCTGGCGCGGACTGCGGGCGCGTCCAGCCTGGCGAATCTTGCTCTATTCGGTTGAAGATCCGCCCCGCCGCCGTGGCCTCGTCGAACTCGACGCGATCACTGGGGCGATCCTCGGCGCGTACAGCGAGGACAATCCTGAGGATTGGGACTCGCTCCTACGCGACGAAGACGAACGCGCTGGTTGAGAGGCCGTCGCAGCGCGCTGTCAGCGTCAGATTGGTCGACCGACTCCGCCAGAGCACGTCGCGCCCGGTTCTGGTGTTTGAGGTCCACGGGCAAACATGGTGACGAACTCGGCGAGTCGCGGGTCGTCGGCCGAGAACGTTGGCAAGCTGTAACCCCAGGCCACGGCGTCGATTTCGCCGGCGGGCAAGTCTGGGTTCGGAGACACGATCACGAACGGGTCGAGCTTGGCGAGATCTCTGATTTTGTCGACATCTTCGGCGCCGAGGTCGGGCGAGTACGACACCCAAGCGGCGCCGTGTTCGAGCGAGTGCACGATGTTGCCCGTTGGTTGCGGGGTGTCGTAGACGCCGCAGTTGAGCCAGATGCCGAGGTGTTCGCCTCCGGAAGGCGCAGGCACTTGATACGCCGGGCTCTCGACATGTTGCCGCGAGAGTGTTTCAGGGTCGACTACTTGTGTGCCTTCAGGTGGAATGACCGCAGCGTCTTCGGACGATCCTCCGCTCAAGGCAACGAAGGCTATCAAGCCGCCACCGAGCACTATGACCGCGACAATGATGCTCGTGAACACCCATGTGCGGCTTTGGCTCGGGGGCGTCGGCGCGGACGTTCTGCGCTCCGCTTTGCGTTTTGATGCCTGACCCATCCCGTCGTCCTCTCTCTTCTAGTCGTTTTCGGCTGGTGCCTCGATGATCCTCGCCTGAAGGTGTGCGGGTACCTCATCGTAGTGGTCGAACTCGATCGAGAACGTTCCACGACCGCCCGTGATCGAGCGAAGGTCTATGGCATACCGGGTCATCTCGGCCATCGGGACGGATGCCCGAATCAACTGTCTGCCGCCGGGCACGCTCTCGATGCCCTGGAGGCGCCCCCTGCGCGAGTTCAGGTCGCCCGAGACATCTCCGGCGAGATCATCGGGAATCAGCACGTCGACCTGTCCGATCGGTTCGAGTAGAACGGGTTTCGCCGCTTGGAGGGCCCCGCGCAGGGCATGCGAACCGGCCATCTTGAAACTGAACTCGTCGGAGTCGACGAGATGGTGTTTGCCGTCGTTTACCGTGAGCCGGACGTCAACGACCGGGTATCCGGCAATCGGCCCCTTTTCCATTGCCTGTTGAATACCCTTGTCGACTGCGGCTATGAAGTTGCGGGGTATCGACCCGCCGACGACGGCGTCGACGAATTCGTAGCCCGTGCCGCGGGGGAGTGGTTCGAGTTCGATGTGAGCGACTCCGAACTGGCCTCGTCCGCCCGACTGTTTCTTGTGTTTGCCCTCGAAATCCGATGACGCGCGAGCAGTCTCACGGTACGCAACCCGTGGCTCGAGCATTTCGACCTCGACGCCGAACTTGCGTTGCATGCGGCTCGAGGCGACGCGGAGTTGGCCTTCACCCATCCCGCTGATCAAGGTCTGGTGCGTGGCGGCGTCGCGCGTGATACGCAGCGTCGTGTCTTCGCTGCCGATCCGGTGCAGTGCGTTGGCGAGCTTGTCCTCTTCGCCGCGGTTCTTCGCAACGACGGCGCGGCTGTAGACCGGATCCAACAGCGCAGGGACGACAACCGCGATCTGATCCGCCTTGTCTGCAAGAGTGTCGCCCGTCGCCGTATCGGAAAGCTTCGGGACTGCCCCGAGGTCGCCGTAGGCCAACTTGTCGACGACGGCCGTGGACTCGCCGGAAACGACAAAGAGCTGATGAAGTCGTTCGTTCGCGCCACTTCGCGCGTTTGTCAAATGGATGTCCGGTGTCAGCTCGCCGCGCGCCACCCGTAGATATGAGATCTGTCCTACGAACCGATCGGCATACGTGTTGAACACGTATGCCGCAGGTGATCCCGACACTCCGTCGGCGATCCGTTCACCATCGGCGAGATCCATTCCCGGGCGTTCGAGTGGTGACGGGCCGGCCGCGACCAGGAAGTCGGCAAGTCGGTCGACGCCGATTTGGCGGGTAGCCGATCCGATCAGTACCGGGAATGCCTCACCGGCGAGGATGCCCTTTCCGAATGTCTCGAGGAGTTCGGTGACTTCGATTGTCTCGTCGCCGAAATATCGTTCGAGTAGATCTTCGTCGGTTTCGACGATGGCTTCGATCGCAGCCGTTCGCATCTCTTGCGCCGCGTCCGCTACTTCGGGCGGCACCGACGTAGCGGACGCCTTGCCACCTTTGTAGACGAACGCTTCGTCGTAGAGCAATGCGACGATCCCGGAGAAGGTGCTCTCAGACCCGATCGGCATGTGGATCGGGGCAACCGTCGGACCGAACGCTTCCTGAAGTTGTTCGATTGTCGATTCGACCGACGCACGTTCGCGATCGACCTTGTTGATGAAGATGATGCGAGGCAATCCGAGATCGGCTGCGAGACGCCAGATCACTTCGTGCTGGACCTCGACACCGTCGACGGCCGATACGACCAGGCATACGATATCGCAGACCGACAGCCCGGCTTGGACATCACCGATGAAGTCGGCATAGCCCGGAGAATCGAGCAGGTTGATCTTCGTGCCTCTCCATTCGACCGGGGCGATCGACAGCGACACAGAGGTGCAGCGTTCTTTCTCTTCGACATCGAAATCGAGGACCGTCGTGCCGTCTTCGACGGAGCCGACACGGGTCGTTGCCCCGCTCGCGTGGAGCAGCGCCTCGCCGAGCGTCGTCTTGCCGACTCCTCCGTGGCCGGCGAGAAGGACATTGCGGATGTTTGCCGACGAGTAGTCCTGCATTCGAACGTCACCTCTCCACCGATTGAGAACAAGCCTTCATGAGACTCAGAGGATGCGCTGGCAGGCGACTTGCCACCAGGACCATCGCCCGGACCATGGCATCGTCCAAGGCAACCTTCATCGTACCGGCAATGGTATCGGGAACGCGCTCCGAGCACCATCGCCGCGACCATGTGCACGACGAGGCTCCGACTGTGGGAGTATTGGCGCCGAATAACGGCGTTCAGTCCGGCTGGCTGGGTCGGCTGTCCGTGCAAACACAGTCACTGGTAGGAGAAGCAGCGTTGTTCGACGAGATGGGACGGCCCGGGCTCGCGAAGATCATTCCGCGGGTTGGCGCGCGTCTTGGAGCATGGGGCGTTACCCCGAACTGGATAACGGCGGCCGGGGTGACGATCAACATCCCGGTGATGCTTTTTGTCGCGAACGGCTACTTCATTCCGGCCGCAGCGATCGGCTTGTTCGGATCGATCATGGACATGTTCGATGGCGCGGTGGCACGCGCCCGCGGCGGCGGAACGCGACGGGGCGCCGTCTTGGACTCCGTGTCCGATCGCGTATCCGAATCGATGTATATGGGTGGCATTGCGTGGTATTTCGCTTCGGCCGAGTCGCCGCGGCTCGCCGTTTTGCCACTCGCGGTGCTCGCGGCGAGCTTCTTGGTGTCCTACATACGATCGAAGGCGGCCGAGTTCGACCTGAGTGCCCAGGTCGGGCTGATGGAACGAGCCGAGCGTATGATCTTCGTAGGGGTCGGAGTCGTCTTTCAAACGTGGTGGAACGTCTTGCCGATCTTTTTGTACGTGATGCTCGGTCTCACGCTCCTGACGGCGGGACAGCGTTTCATCGCGGTCTGGCGCCAAGGTGCCGTCGAGCCGCCGTTGCCGCCAGAAGAGATCAGGCTATTTCCCGATTTCAAAGATCTACGAGATCAAGTGATCGCCACCGACAGCGGAACCGACGACAGCGCCGTCCGCAGAGCTTGGGAACTCCAACGTGCCGAATGGAGCCAACGGCGCGATCGAGCCACGGCGAGGAAGGCGGCTGCACGAGACGAACAGCGACGTGTGCGAGCCCGTCTCCGCAGCGATCTAAGCGCAGCGAAGCGAGCAGCGGCCAAAGATCGGAGGACACGTAAATGACCGAGCGAAAGCATCTGATCGAACGTGCAAAAGGTCGAGCACAGACGCTCGCGTTCAAGACGGTCGGGCGCTTGGCGCCGTATTGTCCGGCTCCGATCGCAAACGCGGCGACCGATGCGGTCCGGCGTTCGATGCGACGACAGATGGGTAATCGCCGCTTCATGATAGAGCGCCACATGCATCGGGCTCTTGGTCCGAATGCAACACAAGCAGACATCGATGCGGCGGTCGATGAGGTCTGGGCGTCGTACGCTAGATACTGGATCGAGACGTTTCGCCTCGGCGGCTTCAGTCGCGAGCGGATCGAATCGATTTTCGAGATCGAAGACGACGGCAACTTCTTCGACAATGTCGAAAAGAGCGGTGTCATCCTTGCACTGCCGCACCTAGGCCAGTGGGAGGTCGCGGGCGCATGGGTCGGCATACGCGGATATCAGATCACGTCGGTCGCCGAGGTGCTCGAGCCGCGTGAGGTCTTCGAATGGTTTCTCGAACTCCGAGAAGAAAAGTTCGGAATGAACATCATCGCGGCGTCCGATCCGGCGGTGACTCACGAGCTCGAGTCGTGTGTCGAGCGGGGAGACGTCGTATGTCTGCTCGCCGATCGTGACCTGACAAAGCACGGACAGAAAGTCGTCTTCTTCGGCGAGGAGACGACGATGCCGACCGGACCGGCACATCTCGCGCTCGAAACCGGAGCGCCCCTGTTGCCGACAGCGGTGTATGAGATTGGAGATTGGAGATATCGGGGCGTCGTACTCGCTCCGATCGAGATACCGACAGAAGGTGATCGCTCGGAGAAGCTCCAGTTGATCACACAACGGCTCGCCGACGCGCTGGAAACGCTCATCCGCCGGGCGCCGTCGCAGTGGCATCTGATTCAACCGAATTGGCCGTCTGATCGCGAAGAACTTCAGCGGCGTAGACGGCGGGCGCTATGAGAGTTGGCCTCGTCAGTCCCTACTCGCTTGCATCACCGGGAGGCGTGCAAAATCATCTCCTGTCGCTTGCGCCGGCACTCGAGCGTGTCGGCATACGGGCCGAGATCCTCGCTCCGACCGACGATGACGAGCCTGCATCGGACACGCCGATCATCTCGCTCGGCAAGTCGATACCGTTTCGCGCGAACGGCTCTGTCGCGCGGATCGGGTTGAGCCCGTTCGGCGTGAGGCGTCTGAGAGAGTCGCTCGGACGATACGACGTTCTGCACGTTCACGAACCGCTCGTGCCCGGTGTCGCATTCGCAGCGGCGCGACAGACGAAGGTGCCGACCGTCGGGACGTTTCACGCTGCGTCCGACGACGGCAGCTACTTCGCGTACGAGTACTTCGGCCGTTTTCTCTCCAGCGGGTGGCGGAATCTCGATGTGCGAATTGCGGTATCAGAGGCCGCGCGTATGCGCGTTACCCGATACTTCGAAGGCAAGGTCGAGATCATCCCGAACGGCTTCGATTTCGATCGATTCGCAACCGCCGAGCCGCTGAGTGATGCGGCAGAGACCTCTGGTCCGATCATCGTATTCGTCGGACGCAACGAGCCTCGCAAGGGTCTCAGCGTGTTGCTACGGGCGTTCGACCGGGTTCTGCGAGACATTCCCGACGCCGAACTCTGGATTGGCGGCCCGGGCACCGAAACAATCCGGCGCCACCGAGTTCGCTCATTTGGCGGCGTGGACGCAGCAACGCTTTCGTCGCTGTATGCGTCGGCCGACGTATTTTGCGCGCCGGCACGATTCGGCGAGAGTTTCGGCATCGTCTTGCTCGAGGCGATGGCGGCGCGTGCGGCCATCGTTGCGACGCAGATCGACGGGTACGCAGCAGTCGCGCGAGACGACGTCGAAGCGGTGCTCGTTCCTGTCGACGACGACGTGGCGCTGGCCGCCGCGATCGTGCGTGTTTTGACCGACACCGACCTCATGGAGACGCTCGTGACTGCCGGAGTGCGACGAGCGCAGGAATTCGACTGGTCGGTGCTTTCGGGGAAGATCATCGCAGCATATGAAAGGGCGATTGGCGCCTGAAAATCGGGCAGGCGCCGAACGCGGAGTCGCCGCCGGCTGGCTACCGACGGCGACACTTTCCGCTGTACTGATTTGCGCGAATTGATCAGGTGATCGTCAGTTGGCCGACCATTCCGGCGCCGTAGTGACCGATTTCGTGGCAACCGATCAGGAGCGTGCCCGGCGCTCCGGCTGTGTAGGTGAGCTGTCCTGATTCGCCTGGTCCGAGCGTGATCGACATCGCAACGCCTTCTTCGTCGCCATGGCCGCCGTCGGAGTGCCCCGTCGACTCGGATTGCATGGCCTGCATGGCCTGCTCGGCTTCGTCTTGTGCGTGCTCGTCGCCGATCACGAGTTCGTGGCGGATCTTGCCGTCATTGACGATGTCGAAGATCACGGTTTCGCCTGCTTTGACGTTTACCGTCTCCGGCGTGAACGCCATTTCGGTCATCGTGATCTTGATGGTTTTTGCCCCCGCCATTTCCATTTCTGGCGCGTCGACTTGCGCGGGTGCATTCGTAGTCGGTGCCGGCTGGTTGCCATTTGTCGAAATCGTATCGGCCGAGCCCGTACTGCACGCGGCGACGACGAGGCCCGCCACGGCAATCGTTGCGATGAAGAGCGTTGCTCTCTTGGCAAACCTCGGCCGCGAGTCGCGCTCGTGAGATTGGTGGTTCAGTCGCATGTGTCCATCCTTTCGGTCCATCTGGTCGGTCCATCTGACCGGTCGATGTGCCGACGCAAGGCCGGCGTCCAGCCACGGGTCGATGCGGTTCGTCTGTAGAATCCTGCATCAGTACCGCCCCATGGTTTATAATGTATCTACATCATATCACGACTGATGCAAATATGCTAAGAATCATTCCGGGTAGACTGATTGATCAGGCGTCCTGGCCGGTTCGAACGACCGGCCGAGTACAGATCGACCTGATTGACTCGAGTGAGGTCTCGGTGGGTTTGCGGAGCGTGCGTTCGAAACTGACTGTGCGCACGAAGCTGGGCATTGCGATCGGTGCGTTGGCCTTGTTGGTTGTTGCCATCATCGCGGCGGTCTTGTGGTCTGTCGCGCAACAAAATGCCGATGCCACGCTGATTGCGATCGCGGGCCGGCAACGAGCGCTTTCGCAACGGATCGGCGTGCATGTCCTCGGGTTGGAGAAAGGCCGCGACGATCCTGCCGACATCGAGCTGCACACGTTGCAGCTCGAACACGACTTGGCCCTCTTCGAGGGCACGTTGCGGGCATTGCGCAAAGGTGGCGAGGCCGTAGGCACCGATGGCCACGACGTGAATGTGCCGGCACCCGATGATCCGCTTCTCGTATCGCAGCTCGACCAGGT
>SDBV01008004.1_pt1 | contig 14316 bp, 13 predicted proteins | sample 2277081 | NCBI WGS metagenome assembly SDBV01 (sample SAMN10402039, study PRJNA504765) | marine sediment metagenome | isolation source: marine sediment core GS10_PC15, 223 cmbsf | place: Arctic Ocean: Southern Knipovich Ridge | collected 2010
CGCGACCCCTGGGTATAATATTGTACTTTCTATCGATCATCATCTTCAGAAAAAAGCGGAAAGCCTTTTGAACCAGCGCGCCGGTTCGATTGTCGCGATAGATCCCCAAACCGGAGACGTTCTTGCACTGGCCAGCAGTCCCACCTATGACCAAAATGCGTTTATCACCGGCATTTCTCATAAGGAGTGGAACTCAATTGTGTCCAATCCATTGCGACCGATGGAAAACAAGGCCACCCAGGCGATGTACCCGCCAGCATCCACATATAAGATTGTCACCGCCATCGCCGGTCTGGAGGAGGGGGTGATTAACACTGAGACGGCTTTTTTTTGTCCGGGTTTCTATAAAATGGGTAACCGAACATTTCGATGCTGGAAGAGATCGGGCCATGGCTGGGTTAAAATCGAAAAAGCACTGATTGAGTCATGCGATGTCTTTTTTTATCAGGTGGGGGAGCGGCTGGGTGTCGATCGTTTGGCGAAATACGCCAGAAGATTCGGTCTGGGTTTGCCTACAGGGATCGATCTGGATGCCGAAGCCAGCGGCTTGATCCCAACCGCTGCGTGGAAAAAGAAACGATTCGGGGTCTCTTGGCAGGGTGGGGAGACCTTGTCCGTGGCCATCGGACAAGGATTTAACCTGACAACGCCGATTCAGATGGCGGTCTTGATTGCGACGGTGGCCAATGGGGGTGTCAGATACAAACCCTTGATTGTCAAATCGATAGAAGCGGCAAATGGTCAGGTGATTCAACGCTTTTCCCCAACCGTTTCAGGTCGTATCAATGTCAGTCAAAAAACGTTATCTATTGTGCAAACCGCTTTGTGGAAGGCTGTGAATACCCGCAAGGGGACCGCCTGGAAATCTCGTTTGGAGGGTATCGATATCAGCGGAAAAACCGGAACGGCTCAGGTTTACAGCCGTAAAAAAGGGGATACCGATGAAGATGAGAAGAATCGCCCGGATCGTCTCAAACCCCATGCCTGGTTTGTCGCATATGCTCCTTCAAAAAACCCCAAAATCGCTGTTTCCGTAATCGTCGAGCATGGGGAGCACGGATCCAGCACAGCCGCGCCGATTGCCAGGGATATAATAAAAACATATTTAGAGATGAAAACAGGAGACGGGCAGCTTTCGGTAAATCGCAGGGGTGAACCGGAAGCGATCGATAAACCCTAATAAGTGACGATTCCGTTACGGGAAACGACAGGAAATCACTCCCATGTATGATAGACGTCTGATGCATTGTTTTAATTGGGGCCTTTTGGGGCTCACCCTTGTTATCGGGGGTCTGGGCCTTCTGGTGCTCTATAGTGCAGGTGATGCAGGCGCTTCATTTTCTGATAGAGTCATGTTTTCAAAGCAAATCATCTGGTTTTGTGCCGGTCTGGTGTTGATGGTGGGCTGTTTTCTGTTTAACTATAAACTATTGGATCGTTGGGGCCCGCTCATTTATATATTTTGTATCCTGCTTCTGGTAGCCGTCTTGTTGTTTGGAAAACACGTGGGAGGTGCCCAGAGATGGCTGGCGTTCGGTCCGATTTCGATTCAACCTTCAGAATTGGTAAAAATTGCCGTCATCATCATGTTGTCAAGATACTATGCCAAGGTCGTAACTCCTCAGGGGATCAATTTGAAGCAGCTTTTTCTACCCCTGGTTTGGACACTGATTCCGTTTGTTCTGATCGTCAAACAGCCGGATCTGGGGACCGCCATGTTGGTTCTGCTCATTGCCGTATCCATTACCCTGTTTGTGAAAATTAAAAAGTGGATTCTGATCGGGCTGATTTCTTTGACAACGATGTCGGTTCCGATGGTATGGTTTTTTTTAAAAGGGTATCAAAAACAACGGATCCTGACATTTTTAGACCCGGATCGGGACCCATTGGGAGCCGGATATCATATCATTCAGTCAAAAATTGCCATCGGATCCGGGATGATATTGGGAAAAGGTTATTTAAAAGGCTCCCAGAACACGCTTTCATTTTTGCCGGAACAACATACTGATTTTATTTTTTCGGTCATTTCAGAGGAATGGGGATTTGTGGGCGCGGCTATTATGGTCCTTCTTTTCCTCATGCTGATCGTTCGAGGATTACAAATTGCCAACATATGCAAGGATCCCTTCGGCACTATTTTATCTTTAGGCGTAATCTTAATGTTGTTCTGGCAGGCGATTATCAATATCGGTATGGTCATGGGGCTAATGCCGGTGGTGGGTGTACCATTACCTTTTGTGAGCTACGGGGGTTCTTCTATTATGACCCTGATGATCTGCATCGGTATTTTGTTAAACGTCAGTATGAGACGGTTCATGTTCGAGTGATTTCAGAGCATTGACACGGGAACTTTCGGCAGATGAATCCCATTCATTATTCAAATAGTAATTTGTTAAAAAACCTTTGACAATTAACCATAATAGGTGCTATCCCCGAGCGAAAATCTAGCCTGTTATTTTCAACCCTACATAAATATTTAATGATGGAACGGAGGCACTTTAATGATCAGTGTAGATAGTTCGTTCATTCTGCAGATTGTTAACTTTCTATTTTTGGTCTGGGTCCTCAACATGGTCCTCTACAAACCGATCCGTAATATTGTTCTCAAGAGAAAAGAAAAAGTGGATGGACTGGAGCAAAGCATCGAGACGTTTGGGAGGGGTTCGAAAAAAAAAGATGCGGCCTTTTTATCAGGGGTCAAAGCGGCCCGGCTAAAAGGGATGCAGGAGAAGGATCTGCTGCTTGCCGCGGGTGAAGACGAGGAAAAACGGATTATTCTGAAAATAAATCAGAATGCAAGAGATGAAATGGGCGCGCTGCGCGATAAAATTGCAAAAGATGCCGAGGGCGTTAGGCAAGCATTAGAAAATGAGGTGGACGGATTTGCTGATACCATCGCCCGGAAAATATTGGGGAGAACGGTTTAATGAAACGTTTGAAATTTGATCCGAAATCCGGTGCATCAACAATTGTAGTGTCTCTATTGGTCATGATCGGTATCGTTTTCTTAAATATCGGTGTTGTGATGGGTTCTCCAGGAAGTGGAGAAGCCGCTGTAGCCAAAGGTTGGGTCGCAACGGACACTTATCGGGTAATGAATTTTACGGTTTTGGCTCTTGGTTTGTTCTTTTTGTTGAGAAAACCGGTATCAAGGGCTCTGGGCGATCGGATTAAATCCATAAAAGAACAGATTGGTGATTTAGAGAAGAAAAAAGTGGAAGCTGAAAAGGAACTGGAACAGTTCAACCAAAAGCTTTCACTTTTGGAAAAAGAAGCGGGGGAGATCGTTGAAAAGTATAAGCAGCAAGGCGAAGAGGCCAAAGTAAAAATTATCAAGGAAGCTGAAACAGCTGCGCACAAGCTTCAAGATCAAGCGCGTAAGAACATGGATTACGAATTCAAAGAGGCCTCAAAAAAACTCCAGGAAGATATTTTTGAAAAGGCGCTGGCAAAAGCTGAATCGATAATCAAAGGGCAGATCTCAAATGATGATCAAGATCGATTGATTGATGAATATTTACAAAAAGTGGAGGCACAGTGAAAAATTTGGCAATAGCCCGGCGTTATGCCAGGGCGCTTCTGCTGATCGGCAAAGAGGATGGCCAGGCTGAGGCATATCGAGATGAACTCATTCAGATTTCAGATATGATCGTCCGGGAAAAAAAACTTGAACAAGCCATATGCAATCCGCTTTACGATGCAGCTGGTCGAAAAAAAGTACTGGCGACCGTAATTGAGAGATTGAATTTTTCCAAAGTGATGCAAACCTTTCTCTTGTTGTTATTTGATAAGGGGCGCATCGGCTTTTTGGGAAGTATCAATGACCGCTATCAGAACTTGGCGGATGAACTTAAAGGCATCGCCAGGGCGAATGTGGTCTCAGCGACGACGCTTTCTGAAGAAAATACTGAGAAAATCCGTGCCACCCTGTCTCAAATGACAGGTAAAAATATTGTTCTTGAAATCGAACAGGATCCCGGATTGATCGGAGGGATCGTTACTCGGGTAGGGGATCTCGTTTTAGATGGCAGCATTAGAACACAGTTAATGAATATGAAAGAAACTTTAAAAAAGGGTGAGCGTGCCTAATGGAACTAAGAGCCGAAGAAATCAGTCAGATTATCAAAGAGCAGATTACGGATTATGATAAGAAAATCGAACTCAGTGAAACCGGTGTGGTATTGTCTGTCGGAGACGGCATTGCCCGGGTATATGGCCTGGAGAAAGCCATGGCACTTGAACTCGTTGAATTTCCGGGCAATATTCTGGGGCTGGTGTTGAACCTGGAAGAAGATAATGTGGGTATTGCGATCATGGGGGAGGATATCCACATCAAAGAAGGTGATATGGTCAAACGAACCGGAAAAATTGCCGAGGTTCCGGTGGGAGAGGCTGTTCTCGGGCGGGTCTTATCAGCCGTGGGTGACCCGTTGGACGGGAAAGGCCCGCTGGACACCAAGGAGTTCAGCCGGGTCGAGATGGCTGCCCCGGGTGTTATCGACCGAAAGGGTGTACATCAGCCGTGTTATACCGGTTTAAAGGCGGTTGATGCGATGACGCCGGTGGGGCGCGGACAGCGGGAACTGATCATCGGTGATCGCCAGATCGGAAAAACAGCCTGTGCCATCGATGCGATTCTTGCTCAGAAAGAGTCCGATATCTATTGCATCTATGTGGCGTGCGGACAAAAAAAATCAACCGTGGCCCAGGTTCATGCGGTATTGGAAAAATATGGTGCAATGGAATACACCACGATCATTTCCGCCTGTGCCAGCGACCCGGCCACATTACAGTACCTCGCCCCCTACGCCGGGTGTGCCATGGGAGAATATTTTAGAAACAAAGGCCAGCACGCACTGATCATTTATGACGATCTATCAAAACAGGCGGCTGCTTACCGTCAGGTATCTCTACTTTTGAGACGTCCTCCGGGACGTGAAGCGTATCCCGGAGATATCTTTTACAATCATTCCCGGCTTCTGGAAAGAGCTGCTAAATTGAACGATGAATTGGGAGCCGGTTCACTGACGGCACTTCCGATTATCGAAACCCAGGCTGGTGACGTGTCCGCGTATATTCCCACAAATGTTATTTCCATCACAGATGGACAAATCTATCTTGAACCGTCTCTGTTTTTTGCCGGCGTTCGTCCATCTATTAACGTGGGGCTTTCCGTGTCCCGGGTGGGGGGCGCCGCCCAGGTGAAGGCCATGAAGCAGGTAGCCGGAACGCTTCGCCTCGACTTGGCGCAATACCGGGAACTGGAGGCATTTGCCGCTTTTGGAAGTGATCTGGATGCAGCAACCCAGAGACAATTGACCCGTGGTGCGCGTTTGGTCGAAATTTTAAAACAGCCTCAATATCAGCCATTATCCATGGAAAAACAGGTCACCATCCTGTACGCCGGTACTAAAGGTTTTCTGGATGAATTTTCCGTAGATGTTCTGGGGAAATATGAGGCTGGACTCTACACTTTTATCCAGGACCGCTATCCGCAAATTTTTTCCGAACTCAAAGCAAAAGAAGAAATTTCGGATGATCTGGATAAGGTGATGGCTGAGGCGATGAAAGCCTACGGAGAAGAGTTCAAAGATACCATTCAATCATAAAACATGACCGACTGGCACGCATTTGTGGGTGGAAGTCAAAGGAGATAGAGATTCACACGGCACAAAATTGACAGCGGTATGCATAAGGGCGACAGTCTATGGCAAGTTTAAAAGATGTCCAAAATAAAATCGCGGCAGTTAAGAAAACAAAACAGATCACCAAAGCCATGAAAATGGTGGCTACCTCGAGGCTGCGGGGTGCTCAGACAAATATGGAAAATTTTCGACCGTATGCCGAAAAATTTTCAGAGGTACTCGGGAGCCTGGTGGACAAGTCCGGTGAGGAAGCGATCCCTTTACTGATAAGGCGAGAGGAAGTGAAAAATATTCATTTGGTTTTATTTACGTCTGACAGAGGGCTTTGCGGCGGATTTAACGTCAACCTGGTTGCGAAGGCGTCTTCTTTTTTAAAGGATAATGCCGGCAATAATATGACATTATCTCTCACGACCTTTGGGAGAAGAGGACGTGACTGGGCTCGCCGGGAGAAGATGACCATCGGAGATGAATACATTGACGTCGTGGGCAATAACGCCGGGTTCAATGTGGCGGTAAATGCCGGACGGAAACTGGTAGGAGGCTTTCTTAGTAAAGATTATGACGAGGTCCACATCATCTATGCAGAATTTGTCAGCGTCGGCAGACAGGTGCCGACCTTGAAACAACTGCTTCCGATCCCGCCCTCAGAGGCGGTTGAGGATGAAGCGGATGAAGCGGAAGCGGGTTATCTGGCCGAGCACATTTGTGAGCCGTCGGCAGCCGACCTTCTTGGCGAATTGCTTCCGAAAAGTGTTCATGTTAAATTGCACAGTGCCCTTTTGGAAACTTCCACGAGCGAACACGCTGCCCGCATGGCCGCCATGGACAACGCCACCACGGCATGTAACGATATGATTGAAAATCTGACCCTGGCATACAACAAGGCCCGGCAGGCATCCATTACTGCGGAACTAATGGATATTGTCGGCGGCGCAGAGGCGCTTAGATGATAAAAAAAGTAATTATAATAGGAGGTTTTTTAGATGGGAGAAAATATTGGGACAATTACTCAAGTTTTGGGGCCTGTCGTTGACGTCGCGTTCGAACAGGGAAATTTGCCCACAATCTACACAGCCCTGACAATCAGTAATCCTGCCATCAACGATGAGGAGGACAACCTTGTCGTTGAGGTTGCACAGCATCTTGGTGATAATGTGGTTCGAACCATCGCGATGGATGTTACAGATGGGTTGACGAGGGGTCAAAAAGTCAAAGATACGAAAAAACAGATTATGATGCCGGTGGGTGAGGCGGGATTGGGAAGGGTTCTAAACGTTGTCGGTCGACCGGTCGACGGTCTCGGCCCGGTAAGTCAGGAAAAAATGCTTCCGATCCACCGTGCAGCCCCCGCGTTTACAGAGCAGGATACCACGGTTCGGGTTCTGGAAACCGGTATTAAAGTCATTGATCTTTTGGTTCCGTTTCCCAGAGGCGGCAAAATGGGGTTATTCGGTGGTGCAGGTGTTGGAAAAACGGTTATCATGATGGAGATGGTTCACAATATTGCCATGGAGCACGGAGGCATTTCCGTATTTGCCGGGGTCGGAGAAAGAACCCGCGAGGGGAATGACCTCTACCATGAAATGAAAGATGCCGGCGTTCTACCCAAAGCGGCTCTGATTTACGGGCAGATGACTGAACCACCCGGTGCCCGGGCTCGGGTTGCTCTGTCCGCACTGACTGCGGCCGAATATTTTAGAGATGAAGAAGGGCAGGATGTGCTTATTTTCATTGATAATATCTTTCGTTTTACACAGGCTGGATCTGAAATTTCCGCTTTGTTGGGACGGATGCCTTCCGCTGTCGGGTATCAGCCGACCCTGGCTGTTGACCTGGGTGAGCTGCAAGAACGGATCACTTCAACGCATAAAGGGTCCATTACATCGGTTCAATGTGTATATGTTCCGGCTGACGATTTAACTGACCCTGCTCCAGCCACCACTTTTGCCCATTTGGACGGCACTGTGGTTCTTTCCCGGAAGCTAGTCGAGCTTGGAATTTACCCTTCAGTCGATCCGCTTGATTCAACTTCAAGAATTTTAGATGCGGCATACATTGGTGACGAACATTACCACGTTGCCCGTCAGGTTCAACAAATTCTTCAAAAATATACCGAACTCCAGGATATTATAGCGATTCTAGGGATTGATGAATTATCAAATGAAGACAAGATTACCGTCAGCCGGGCCAGAAAGATTCAGCGTTTCTTGTCACAACCGTTCCACGTGGCTGAAGTATTTACCAATAAACCTGGATCCTATGTTAAAATTGAAGATACGGTTAGCGGCTTTAAAGAAATTGTCGAAGGAAAACATGACGAACTTCCTGAACAGGCATTCTATATGGTCGGGAACATTAATGAGGCGATTGAAAGAGCTAAAATCCTGGCGGAAGCAGTGTAATAACGAGGAAATCGGATGGCGGATAAACATATTAGGCTGGAAGTGGTTACCCCTGAACGGATTGTGGTGGATGAACCGGTACAAATTGTTATGGCGCCCGGTATTTTAGGGGAATTCGGCGTGCTTAGCGGGCATACGCCTTTTTTGACCACCTTGAAAGTGGGTATGCTCCATTATGATGATGCCGGTGGCAATGAACGATTTGTCTTTATCAGTGGTGGATTTGCCGAGGCTCTCGCCGATAAGGTGACTGTTTTGGCGGAATCAGCTGAAAAAAGGCAGAATATTGATAAGGAAAGGGCCCAGGCCTCTATGGACAGAGCTGAAAAGCGTTTATCGGAACAGTCGGAAGAAATAGACTTGGACTATCTGAGGGCAAAGGCGGCTTTGGAACGGGCGGTTAACCGGCTGAAAATTCTAGGCACCAAGCATTAAATTTTTACGTAACTATTTAATACGATTGATTTAAAATAACACTAACCACATACGAAGTTGTATCAAAAAGGGGTAAACCGATAACCGGCTTATCCCTTTTTACTATCCGGCGAAACCGGACCCCATTGATATTGTTGCAAGATGAACACAACCTTAATGAAAAATAAAAAAAAATCTGTTGCAGCCATAATTCTTGCCGCGGGCTTGGGGACCCGGATGAAGTCTCATAAACCCAAAGTGTTGCATGAGATTCTCGGTAAACCCATGGTCATTTATGTGGTGGAAACCGCACGGCAGGTCGCCCGGGAACCCTTGATCGTTGTTAGCGGCGCTCATTGCGAAAAGGTACGAGATACTGTTTTGGAGCATTGCAGAGCTATATTCGCTTTTCAAAAAAATCAGCTCGGAACCGGACATGCTGTCATGGCCGCGATGCCCCATGTCCACAAAACCGTCGGCCAGTTAATTATTATGTGCGGTGATGTCCCGCTTTTAAGTGTGGAGACGCTAAAAACCATGCTCAAAGATCATATCGAATCCGATCGGGATTTGTCGGTTTTGGGGGTCGACCTAGAGAACCCAAAAGGGTATGGCCGGATTATTTTCGATGAACATCGGAACGTTTCTATGATTATCGAAGAGTCGGATGCCACTGAGGCTCAAAAGCAGATTAAAACAATTAACGCGGGGACTTATTGTGTTAAAAAAGCATTTTTAAATGATGCACTCAAGCAGATTCGGCCCAACAACATCCAAGGTGAATTCTATTTGACGGATATCATTGAAATCGGGTACCGAGATGGAAAAAATATGGGGGTGTATATCGGTTCTAATGCCCAAGAGATTAAAGGCATCAACACCCGGAAGGATTTAAAAGATGTTGAGGGCCTGCTACATGAGAAAAAAATCAAAAGATCTTGACTTTAGCACTCAAAAAAGGTAGGGGAAATATTAATAGACGAGGTGAAAGATTGGACAACATAGCATTAATTGAACAGTTTGGTGAAATTGAAAAAAAAATCGAAGATTTAATTGGGGGTTTAAAAGCGCTCGAGGGAGCAAACTCAACACTTAAAGATCAAAATAGGCAGTTGGAGGAGAAGCTTCAAGAAAAAGCTAAGGCCGATGACGGTTATGAAAAAGAGCGGGATCTGATTAGGTCAAAAATAGATGGACTCTTGGCCAAGCTGGAGAATATTTAGGAAGTTTCGCTATAGGTTTAATAAGGATCCAGAGAGAAAGTAGGAGAGCGTTTTTCGTTGGAACAACTTGTAACCATAGAACTTTTTGGGCAATCTTATACATTTAAATCCGAATCCGAAGGTACCAAAGCGGAAGAAATGGTTGAATTTCTAAAGCAAGAGGTGACTCGGGTGGAAACACGATTGAAGGATCAATCGGTAAGTATGAACAAGCTTGCAATACTTCTTTTGACCGCGTTGAATATTATTAATGAAAATTTCGAACAGAAACGATCATATTCAGCACTTTTGCAAGATATTTCAGGTCATTCTACCAATTTGCTACGTCTATTAGATAAAAACCTTGATTCTTATGGTCGTGAAAGGTTACAAGCTGATACAAAACAATGACAACAGAAACACTTTGAGCATCGAATCGCACTCTCTTTTGACCTAACGAAAAAGTCGTGAAAAGATATTCTCTTCAGCGTGGGCACAGTTTGGTTGGGACTCCTGGTTGGTTCGTGATGAGATGATTTTCTTTAATCCAACATTTTATGAACGGGGGCCTTCCTTTGTTTTGGTGTGCATGTTCTGCTTGTACAGAAAAGCCTAAAGAAACAATAAGGCGCCCAGGTGAAAGCACCGGTTTAAAGATGCATCCACACGGCTATTTATCGGGAGTCCTATCCCATATTTTTTGTCGTTAAGTATAAAAACTGTGTATCCGTCTATCTATAGACCCACTGCAGTCCTTTTTAATCCAAATTCCCTTTTTAAATTTAGCTTTGAAGATTTTTTAACACTACCCGTATTGCCTTTATAAGTGTGATTTTTAATTTTGATGAGATGATCACAAACGTTATATAAGGAAATTTGTGCAAACCTGCTCTTTGCCCGGTTTCTACTTTAGACAGAACCGTTGACCTTCAGTATAAGGGCAATATATTGAGGAAATTGACATAATTACCTTTTGTGAAATGGGACATAAACCAACAAAAAGAGATCTCAGAAGCATGCACTGGCCCGATGATAGAGGATCGGAACAGAACTCGTTTTGGTACCTTTTACATCATATAAGGTACCTGGGAGGATAAAATGATTGAGTGGTTGAAAGAGTGGTATTTTTTCGTGGGAATCGGTATTTTTATGGTCGGATTTTTAATTGCCTTCTGGCTGAAAGCGATATTGATGGCAGGGAAAGATAGATCTGTCAGAGAAAAAGCCCAATGGATCCTCGAAGAATCCAACCAAAAAGCTAGAAATATTTTAAAAGAAGCCGAACTGGAAGTCAAAGATCAGTTGATCCGTTTAAGAAGCGATTTTGATGCGGAGACCAAGGACGTCAGAAATGAATTTAAGAAAAAAGAATCTCGATTCGCCCAAAAAGAGGAAAATATTGATAAAAAGACGGATCATCTGGAGAGAAGAGATGGAGACCTGACTCGGAAGGAAAAGCACCTCTTTAGGCGAGAAAGGGATCTGGAGGGTAACGAAAAGAAATGTCAGAACCTGATTGATGAACAGAAGAGACAACTGGAGCGAATATCAGGCCTGACTGCCGGGCAAGCCAAGGAACTTTTGATTCGGGCCATGGAAAATGAAGCCCGATATGAAGGCGCTAAATTTATCAAACGCGTTGAAAATGAGACTAAGGAAGAGGCGGATAAAAAAGCCAAAAAAATTATTGCAAATGCCATTCAGCGTTATGCCAGTGATTACGTGGCAGAAAGAACCGTATCGGTGGTCCAGCTTCCAAACGATGAAATGAAAGGGCGCATTATTGGAAGAGAAGGTAGAAATATCCGAGCGTTAGAGGCCGCAACCGGGATCGACCTGATAATAGATGACACCCCTGAGGCGGTTATATTATCGGGGTTTAATCCGGTTAGACGGGAAGTGGCGCGTTTATCTTTAATGCAACTGATCTCCGATGGCCGGATCCATCCGGCACGGATAGAAGATGTGGTTAAAAAGGTGAGTAAAGAGGTACAGGGTACTATAAGGGAGGCTGGAGAACAGGCAGCATTTGACTTGGGGGTGCATGGAATACACAAAGAGCTGATTAAATATATCGGAATGCTCAAATTTCGGACCAGTTATTCCCAAAACGTGTTGCAACATTCCATCGAGGTCGGTTTTTTAAATGGTATCATCGCTGTTGAACTGGGGTTGAATCAAAAAATGGCCAGACGGATGGGGCTCCTCCATGACATCGGCAAAGCCGTTGATCATGAAGTTGAAGGTCCACATGCGATCATCGGGTCTAAACTGGCTAAAAAATATGGAGAATCGCCGAAAGTGGTCCATTCGATTGGTGCTCATCACGAGGATATACCGCCGAATTCGGTATATGCGGTTTTAGTACAGGCAGCGGATGGTGTTTCGGGGGCAAGGCCCGGAGCCCGCAAAGAACTTTTGGAAAATTATATAAAACGACTTGAAGATCTTGAAAATATAGCCAATTCCTTTATGGGCGTGACCAATTCCTACGCGATTCAAGCCGGCCGAGAAATTCGGATCATTGTTGAGAGTGATAAGATATCAGATGACGAGGCGGTTTTGATCAGTAGAGATGTTGTTAAAAAAATTGAGGAAGCTCTGACATTCCCCGGACAAATTAAAGTAACTGTTATCCGTGAAACCAGAGCGGTTCATTATGCCAATAAGTGAGGTTTGAGAATGAACAATATACTCGAAACCCTAAGAGAGCGCGGGTTTATCGATCAACAAACACATGAAGAAGAATTGAGTAATTACCTGGCTTCAAATGACGTGACTTGCTATATCGGTTTTGATCCAACAGCATCTAGTCTTCATGTCGGTAGTTTGGTGCCGATTATGTCTTTAGCGCATATGCAAAGACATGGATGCAGGCCGATCGCCCTTGTGGGTGGAGGGACGGGAATGGTTGGGGATCCCAGCGGGAAAACCGAAATGCGAAAGATTCTGACCATCGAAAAGTTGGAAAAAAACGCCACGGGTATAAAACAGCAACTATCCCGCTTCCTTGATTTTAAGGAAGGAAAAGCGTTGATGCTCAATAATGCCGAATGGCTCACCCAATTGCAATATATTCCATTTTTAAGAGATATTGGGAAACATTTCAGTATCAATCGGATGCTGAGAGCCGAAAGCTATAAAATGCGCCTGGAATCAGGCGAGGGTCTCAGTTTTATTGAATTTAATTACATGTTGCTGCAAGCCTACGACTTTTTGGTGCTTTTTGACGAGTATGGATGTCGGCTCCAGATGGGTGGAAGCGATCAATGGGGCAATATTGTTGCGGGTGTGGATTTGATTCGAAGAGTGAAGCAAGGCGCTGCTTTTGGGATGACTTTTCCGCTCATTACCACCAGCAGTGGTGCGAAAATGGGAAAAACGGCCAAAGGCGCTGTGTGGTTGGATCCGAAAAGAACAACACCTTATGAATATTATCAGTATTGGATCAATACAGAGGATAACGATGTGGTCCGTTTCCTGTCTTTGTTCACTTTTTTGCCCATGACGGAAATTCAAAAGGCAAAACAGCTTTCCGGTTCTGATTTAAACACTGCGAAAGCTGTTTTGGCGTTTGAGGCCACGCGACTTGCCCATGGGGGAGAGGCAGCCGTAAATTCATTCCATGCTGCCGCCAGCATGTTTGGAGGGCGGACGGTTCCTCCTGAAATTCTATCTTCCAGCGCCATCCCCAGAGATGATAAAATGCTTAATGATGGTCTTGTCCCGCAAACCCGACTTGATTTAAGTCAACTCAAAGAGGGGATTCCGGCTTTTAAACTGTTTCACATCGCAGGACTCGCCTCTTCAGGTGGTGCCGCAAGACGGCTCATTGAGCAGGGAGGGGCTTATATTAACGGTAACAGACTTAAATCATTTGATTATATGGTAACGAACAACGATTTGACCAATCAGGAGATTTTATTAAGATCCGGGAAAAAGCGTTTTCACAAAATAAAAGTTTTAAAATGATAAAAAGTGATTGACAAGATAAATAAAAGCAGGTATTATTACTTTTTTTGAGTGAGCGAATTATTCAGTCCAGATGCGAAAAAAATGTTAACTCTTCTTGACGAAATAAGCTTGACATTGTTTAGAATCTTGGCTATTATATAACTCTTTGAAAAACAAATGCCATATAGTTATGGCAACTTGATCTTTGAAAACTAAATAGTGACAGCGAATCGGGCCTAAAACAACCGTTAAACTTTTTCGTTTATTCGAAAAAGATTAGCAATATTTTAATTGGAGAGTTTGATCCTGGCTCAGAATGAACGCTGGCGGCGTGCTTAACACATGCAAGTCGAACGAGAACTCTTTAGCTTGCTAAAGATAGTAAAGTGGCGCACGGGTGAGTAACACGTGGGTAATCTACCTCCGAATCGGGGATAACTCCGCGAAAGCGGGGCTAATACCGGATAATATCCATAAAATCTTGGTTTTTTGGATCAAAGGGGGCCTCTACATGTAAGCTTCCATTTGGAGATGAGCCCGCGTACCATTAGCTTGTTGGTAGGGTAATGGCCTACCAAGGCTTCGATGGTTAGCTGGTCTGAGAGGATGATCAGCCACACTGGAACTGACACACGGTCCAGACTCCTACGGGAGGCAGCAGTGAGGAATTTTGCGCAATGGGGGAAACCCTGACGC
>SDBV01008005.1_pt1 | contig 14315 bp, 11 predicted proteins | sample 2277081 | NCBI WGS metagenome assembly SDBV01 (sample SAMN10402039, study PRJNA504765) | marine sediment metagenome | isolation source: marine sediment core GS10_PC15, 223 cmbsf | place: Arctic Ocean: Southern Knipovich Ridge | collected 2010
GTTTAGATATAATTGTCAATTCATGAGTTCCTGTTTCGATTTCTGAAGCTATAAATGATCCTAAAATTTTTTCACTGCTCCCGTACGCAGGTGCTGTGTCGAACGAAGTAATACCATTCTCATAAGAAAATTTTAATATATTGAGTGAGGTTTGTAAATCGGGTTTTCCATTATTATTAGAAATTCCATAATTTAATCCAAATTGAGCAGTTCCTAGGGTAATTTTTGAAATCTTCATACAATTAATTAGCAATCATATTTCTTAATAATATATAGAAGCTAGTTATAAAATTTATTTTTTTATATAACAACATTTCTAAAGTGAGGAAAGGATGTGAAAGTTTCAAGAGAAACTTTCATGTATTTTTATCTGCGGACTTGGCATTCTGGCAGAGCAGCGAGAAGTTTTTCTCGTGAATACAACAAGAGGATTCCCTTTTGCTTGTACTTTTTGTTATCATGTATTTAGAGGTAAACGGTATCGATTCAGATCTGTCGAAAATATTATGGAAGAAATTTTATTTTTAAAAGAAAAATATGGAATAAATTTTATCATGTTCTAGGATAAATTATCCCTATTTTCTAAGAAACGAGCAGAAGATATTACTAATATGTTTTTTGCAGAAAATTTAGATATATTTTACAAAACTGGGAGTAAAGCGGGATTATTTAACGAAAGTGATTTAGAGCCTTTAATGGGAAAAAAAATTCATAAAATTACATTGTTTTTTCATGATACTAAACGGAATTTATAATTGATTTAAAATATTTTAAGAATTGGATAGATTTATGGATTTGATGGTTATTTAACTCTATAAGAAATTTTGTAAAAAATATAATATTAATTTAAATTAACGACTTGGTGGAGAAAATAAAATTACTTATTAAATCTAATGGGGGGGAAAAAATAGCGAAATTTTCATTAGGAATTGCAAAATTTTTAAAAGAAAAGGGAAATTTTGAAATTGATTTCATGACTGTGGATCATGAAGATTATGAATTTTATTACAAAAAAGGTTATAAAAACTTAGAAGATGTCAGAGATTATTTACATCAAATACCAAATAGGAAAGTTCCTTTAAATCTTTACAAAAAATGGAACCTTGATAAAGATAAAATATTATTAACTAACTTTGTTAGATATAAAATATTGAACTCAAGATCACTAGATCATTTTGCTACTCAAAGTAAATATGTTTTAATCCATGTATTGGTTCATAAATTATACTTAAATAAAAATTTGTTTAAGAATTCGAATTCTTTTAGAAAGATCTTCTATTATCTCTTGAAATTATTTTGTTTCCCATTAATTCCATTAACTAAACTAAAATCAAATTATACTAATGAAATAAAACGGTTTATTCATAAGATATTGTACTATTGGTCAAAATTAATTTTAATGGGATTTAGATATCTACCTAAAACCTTTAATTTGATAATTTGGAGAAAAAGATTTGAAAATTTAAATGTAATTGCTTATATAAATAAAGATAATGGTTTTAAAAATATCTCTAAGCTTGCACTTAAATATTTTTTAATATACTATTATCTTCTTAAAAAAATTGAACCAGATGCAGTTTTAATATATAATGGAAACTGGGCTACTAATTCTACGCTTTCAGCAGCATGCGAAAAACTAGATATATGTCATTTTTTTACTGAATATTCAGGTTTCGTAGGATATGCACATTTCGATCAAACAGCTATTTGGTGCGATGGAGATATTAATAGGTTAAAATTACCAGAATGGTCTGAAGAAAGAGAGCTTGAATTGAATATAAAAATAAGTGATTATTTAGATAATTGGAAGAGAGGTTTTGCTTCCGCAGCAGAAGATGATAAAATTGTTGTTAAAAAGCTTCCTAAGAGAAAATTTATTTTTATACCGATGCAAAAGATGGATGATACGAGTAATATAAAGTTTTCACCATTAATAGAAGATAATCTTCAGTTAGTAAAACTCGTATTAGAAAATGCCCCAAAGGATTATGATATAGTCGTAAAAAGACATCCTTGGGATACAATATGGGAGACAGATCCCTTATATTGGAGATGTGTAAAAGACATTAGGAAGATGGCAAAAAAATATGAAAATCTTTTTCTTTACCGTCATGTAGATTCCCAGTATTTATTAAAACACTGTGACGCTTTAATAACGACAAATTCAACTATTTCTTTGGAGAATTTATTTTTTGCTCGGGCTCCTATGATTATACTGGGCGAAAATTTTGTTAGAGGTTGGGGATTTACATATGATGTAAATAATTTGGAGGAATTTTCATATAAGCTTAAGGAGGCACTTACAAAAAAGGTAACCCCCGACATGGAATTAAAAATGAAGCAGTTTTTGCATTTATATTTTTATAAATTTTTAGTCAAAGGTCAATTAGAAATAAAATTTAAAATTTACGATAAACAGGGGAATATAACTAAAAAGATTCATTTACCAAGCGAATATAAAGATTTAACCTGTCGATTGCTGGATGAATTATTAAAAATTCAAGAAAAAAAAGCTAAAGGATTACCGAGACGACCACCACCTATAAAAGAATTCAGGTGTATGATTGATAGATCAAAGATCCCTAATTACAAAGGAGTAATACTAGATTATAAGTATAAAAATTAAATTTCTAATAGCTTCTTGATAGTAATTCCAAATCCCATATTTAGCAGAGATTATAAAGTGATTAATTTTTTTTTCGACTAATTATGCTTACTTTAACATTACCAATCCTAAAAAATAATCATAATTGAGAGAATCCTATGGTTATTCATGAAATTTTATTCTTAATGTTCTTCATCTTTTCATCAATAGACAATAAAAAATACGTTCATTTTCATCTTTTTCGATAATAAATTCATAATTTGAAGCTGGAGATTTATGATTTGTGGATAAAAAGTTAATTAAAAGATATTGATTTAAGGACAGAAATATTTTTGAATAATCCTGTTTGTATGTCCAAATATCTTCTTTGGGTAAATGATGATATTTAAATTTTTTCGGATTATCTGGATAAAAATCACCAATAATCAAAAAACCTTCTGATTTAAGCAATCTTTCAACTTCACTAACACATTTTGCCAATAAAGCTCTATCTATCCAATGGAAAACAAAACTAATAATTATTAAATCAAACTTTTCATCAAAAGGAATATCAGAAAAAACACCTCGAACAATTTTGATATTCTTAAATCTTAGATTTCCGTCTTCAACTGCTTTATTAGAAGGTTCTATACCATAACATTGAGATCCATATTTTTCATTAATATAATTTAAACGTCCTCCAATGTCACAACCGATCTCTAACACTTTCTTTGGTTTTATCTTATATATTTCTAGAAGTCTTATTGGAAAATCATTTTTATAATTTTTTTTTAATTTTCTATCTATAGTTCGGGAATAGTAATTATCCGCTTCAAAATCAAGAAAAATTTCATTTTGTTTTTTTTTCATGGTAACTGATTTTATTTCATTAATTTATATAATAATAAAGGAAAAATATTTATAAAATAAAATAACTTTTTGTAAAAATTAATCTCGAGATATTAGAAATTTCATTCTTTAAGTTCAATTAAATTGATTTTAATATAGAGAAATGTTTCTATAAATTTTTAATATAACGGATGTGGGCTTTACTATATTTGTTTTTTTCAAAAAATTCCCGTCCTAAATTGTTATTTATGTCTGTAAGAGCGATGATTTGGTTGATACCCATCTTTTTAATCTCTTTTTCAAAAATTTTGTATGAAATCGTGCCCATGCCCGTGTTATGATATTTTTTTAATATTGCTACACTTATTTCATTAATTTCTTTTGATTCAGTTCTTTTCTTTGTGAGTCTTATATAACCACAAATTTTAGATCTGTATTGAATTACGAAGACATATTCTTTATCAAAGATTTTTTCCCACCAATTACAGTGATCTATGTATGGAACAGGAGCAGAAGTTTTCAGGTTGTAATCAATATTTTCATTAAAAACCATCCATACACCTTTTCTATGAATTTCGTTTTCACTTTCAGCAGTTCGAATTATAATACTATCAAGATCTATTTTAGTTAGTTGAGAAGGTTTTATATATTTGGAATAATCTCTAATACTCCTTATTAAACAAAATGCCTCAACATTAGTCTTTCCCATCTTTCGCCCCCAATCTTGGGACATTATCTCAACACCTTTAAGGGATCTAGAATGAGGATAGTCTCTCATCTCAGTTTCATAAGTTTCAAGGGCTTTTAGCTTTATTTTTAGGGTATCTGAAATATCAATAAAGACATTAGGCTTAAAAGCATTATCTCCTGCCAAGATTTGCCAATCTGTAGAGGAGGGAATTTCAAAACAATAAATATCTGGATGCTTAAAATTAGGTTGAGGTCGACAACAAGTTAGAACAGCTTGAAAAGTTATACGATGGTCAATGTTTAAATCTGAATGATGATGTGTAAAGATTACGTCTGGTTTTATTTTATAAACATATTCTTCTACCTTTTTAACAATGTTTAGTAAAGATATTTCATCGAATCGATTATCGGGGAATGACTCAAAGAACCCTTCCTTAATTCCTAATAATTTTTGTGCTTCAGTCGCATTGTTCTTAAGTAAATCCAATTTAGAGGCTGAATCATCTAAAATCCTGGAAGTAATGCCCTCTCCTAATATTAGACAATATATTTCGTTATCACGGGCAAATTTCGCTATAATCCCTCCACAACCTAATACCTCATCATCCGGATGGGCCGCGATCACTAAAATTGTTTTATTTTTCAACTATTTTCAGTTCTTTTATGTTAAATAAACTTCTTATTAATAAAATGTAGGGTTAAAACTCCTAAAAAGCTTCTCTTTTTGAATCTATGGCAAGAAAAAAAAGGGTAATAGTATCTAAAACAGGGAGATATTTTTCTTTTTATCCCATCAAGAGTTATTCTTGAAAAATTCTCAAAAGATCATTTTTAAGGATTAAATCCTCTTTTTTAAGTTGTAATAAATCCGTTGTTATATAGTTTTTCTTAGAGAGAGTCGGTATTTTGATAGCATTTTCAAAGATATACCAGTATAGATACCTTACAATGTTTTCATAATACATCTTATAATTTTTATGAAATTCTTTTAGTAGATCTTCAATATTTTCTAAATAATTAAAATACTGTTCTCGACTTGTAATCTGAAAATTACCTTCCACTACAGCAAACATTCCACCCTTTACACACATTATAGCAGGGATCTTTAAGAATGGTATCTCTGCAGCTAAAAATCCATCATAAAGAAGTCCAAGATCTATTCCACTTTTCAGAAATCCATACGTATTAATAACTTTGTCTGGTGGAATTAAAACTACATTTTTAACATCATTTAGGTTTATATTATTGTTTATAATATCTACAATCCTTGGACTACCCTTTAATACCGTTATTTCGGAAGGGTGAGATTTGATGTATAGTTTAATATCGCTTCTGTTCTTTATATATTTAATTGTAGAAAGAATCCAATCCCTGTAATTTTTAAAAACTATATGCCTATCATTAAAATTTCCATCCCAAATCACATTTGGAAACATAGCAATATGGTATTTATATCCATCATTCTTATCAATTGTATAGTTGGTACGCTTTCCTTTATACAAGATACGAGTATCAGATGTCGAAAAATTTTGTCTTTTTTGAAAATACTCTTCGATTGATTTTTTCATCTTATCGGTTACTGGTGTATTTTTATATTTCATCCAAAATTTCGATGAAGATAAAAAATATGTTCTTGTATTAGAGGATACATAGATTTCCTGAGGATCTAATGAATGACCATGAACAGAGGAATATACTATTGTTTTAATACCATTATTTTTTAAGAAATGAAAAGCAGGAGCCCAGGTGGAATAGATTCCATGTGATGTGAAAAAGTAATCTGGTTTTATCTCATTTAACACATATTTTCCTACATTTCGACTTAAAATTGAATTCATTAATGCGAGTTTATAATAATATTTTACATATTCATCATTATAATCCAATTTACTTGTTCTGAAAAACCGGATAGTTGATGATTTTGCATAGTCCTTTATTTCTCTCCAGTGATTTATATTTAAATTATTTTTATCAATGATTTTACTATAAAATAAAATCTTTAAATTTGGATTGTTATATGTTTTTAAAGCTTTTCTTAGATGAATATCATTTACAATTTTATGAATGAACTTTTCAGGAAGTCTGTGGAAATATGGTGTGTTGAGCTTAAATTTTTTCAAATCTCTAAGATGGGGTAAACTATTAACTTGATAAATCTCATTAAGCATTAAAACGCCGTCATCTAGTAGAACATAACATTTTGCCCCGTTTAGGCTTAGGAGGAGAGCAATAAAGAGTTCTCTATCTATTTGTGGCTTAATATGTCTAACAATATTAAAAACTATTTTCTTGTTTATTATTTGTTTACTTTTAACAGACTTTAATAAATTTTTTAAATGATTATATTCTCTTTGATTATTCTTCCAGTCGTTATAATATTCTATGTATTGATTTATAAATTTCGATTTGATATTCATTTATCATTAATTGTTAGGTTTAGGATTCAATTCTTTATTGGAATTATTATTATCAATTTTTATCATCATTCGATTGATATTATTATACATTTAAAAAGAAGCTAAAACAGTTTTCTTATTTTTTTATTATTTGTCTAAGATATTAAAAGAATACAAATTTTAAACTTTTTTGATTAAAGATATCGATATTTACTATTTTTAATAGAAATTAAAGTCATATTTAATATAAAATAATAATATACTTTTAGTAACATCAAATATATAAAATATCCGGGAGAATTTGTGAGATTGGAAAAATTAGATTATTACTTTTAATAATAAATGATTTTTAATTAATTTTTACATTTTCAAAAAGTTTTAAAACAATTACCACCAATTATTTCAATCATCTATATGAACAATAAAGGAGTTACCTTCTGCTCCATATTTATGAAATTCTGATACACTTATAGAAGGATTTCGTTCAAGCCATTCTCTAAAAGCTCTTTGCTCTCCCCGATTTGGATTTCCTCTAAAACAAAACCAATCATCAAATACAATTATAGTTCCATCTTGGAGATAATCCACAATAAAATCTAAAACTGTTACTGTAGATTCATATAAATCACAATCTACCATAATTACAGAGGCTTTTTTAATTAAAAGTTTCCTTTTAGTATCATTAATAAGTGTTTTATTGAACCATCCTGGGATAGTATAAACTTTACTTAAATCAACCTTATCTCGTTTAAGTCTCCTTAAAAAATGTTTCTCTTCAACAGCAAACATTCCCTCTTTAAAATGATTTACTTCAGCATCAACACTTCTAATTTCAGGTAGTCCTTGGAATGAATCAAAAGCGTAAAATTTCATGGATTTTAACTTGAACTCTTGAGCGGTATGATAAGCAATAAAAAATGTATTTCCGTTTGCTACACCAAATTCCAAATAATCTCCTTCAATTATAGTATTTTTTAAGTATTCACAAATTTTATTATAAATATCTTTTTTCCACGGTACCCATGTAAAAGGTCGTTTAGAACTAGCGATATCAATTAAATCGTTTGTTAATTCTATAATTTCTTCATAGTTGAATAATTTTCTAAAGAAATAATTTGTAAACCTAAAAATTAACCTTCCTATTTTACTTATTTTTTTAGTTTTTACTTTTTTCTTCATACTCTCAAGGCTTTTTATGTTTTTCATATTGTTAAATTTTGTTAAAATAGAACGTCTATAATGTAGTACGCTTATTTTTATTTTTTCTGAAACACTTGGGTGTATTTTTTTTTTGTTTTTATCCTCTATTTAATTATTCCAATTACAATTCCATAAGCAGAACGAATAGGATATGGGTATATAACATTACGAATTTTTTCCTTAGTTACCTCTTTCCATCTATTATTCTTAGATACTCGTTTTAGGAAAAAACTCTTAGTAAATGGGATTTTATCTTCTTTAATTAAATTATCTAAATATGAATTCCATCCAATTGGAACCGTGATTATTATCTTTCCGTCTTTCTTTAGTAGTTTCCTTAAATTATCCAATGCTTTTAATATCTTCTGGGGTTCTTTTGGTATTTCATCCCAACCGACATGTTCTAATGTGGAAATTGTAATTATTAGGTCATATTTCTTATTTGGATTGTATTCAACAATGTCTTCATTTAATACTCCAGGTGCAATTTCGTATTTGTCAACAATATCTCTGTCGAAGACGAAAAAGTTCATTAGAACATTTCCAACTTCCAAAATACTTTTTCCTTTATATTTTTTTACGATTTCCCAAATTATTGGAATTTCAACGCTTCTTTCATTATTCCAAGTCTTCCAATTGTTATGATAGAAATAATTATATTTCTTATTGTTAAATTTGAAAGTCCTTCTAGTTTTAAAGTTTGTATAGAACCATGTCCAGAATTTACGTTCTTCTTTTAACCATATTGGATATATCCGTGGATTTAAAATGACTAAAATTCCAGATTGAACGAAATATATTAACCCCTTTTGAAGAATGATTTTTTTACAATGATTAAGTAAGACTATCATGGTAGAAACTATAAACGTAATCAAATCCTTCGTTATTTTTTTTTATGTTTTAATATTTTTTTTTTGTAGTTCTCTAAGGTTTTTTTGCATTTTAAATGAACTATACGATACTCCTCAACTATTCTAATGTTAAATTACTAATTTACTTTTTTATTGTTAAAATTTTGAAAATCTGAGAGAATTTATTGAGTTTTAACGAAAAAGATAAAAAAATTTTTCTAGTTCCTATTTAACTTGTATAAAATGACTCAAATTATAGAAGAAGGATAAACTTAATTCTTTAAATACACTTTTTCATCATAAACTTAATTCTTTAAATACACTTTTTCATCATAAACTTAATTCTTAAATTTAATATCATTAGAAAACTGTTAGTCATATATTAGGAAAAATTATGGAGAAAATTAATATTTGTTGATTAATAGAAAAGTGTCTTCCTCCCAAAATTTTATTATAGATTCATTCTAAGATTTATTCTAGATTATACTCTCTACATATTTCATCAACCTATTTTTAAGTGCTAAACTCGAATATTTTCTTTTTATTTCTTTATTATTCAACTTTACTCCACCTTCGATGACGAGTTTCATTTTTTCAATTAAATCTTTGATATTATTTGGTTTAAAATATAATGGATAATCACCTAAAACATCTCTATGAACATAAGTATCTGAAACTATCGATATCTTATCAAGAAATGCTGCTTCAACAGGTGTCATTCCGAAACCCTCAAACAATGAGCAATCTACATAAAACAATGATTGATTTAATTTGTCAAACAAAGATTTATTATCACGTATGTAATCATGAGGACAGTCAAGTTTTATTGTTTTATCATTATACTTACCTAGAACAAGCGCATTTAATCCTAATTCATTTGCAGCTCTTGAAAAAACATCTTGGCGTTTATATTTGACAATTCTGCTTATATTAATGGCATCATATTTAATACCTGCTTTAGGTAAGCTTAGGAGATAATCTGAATCAACACATTGATAGCAGAGAGGAATTTCTAGTTTTAAGAATTTTTTTACGCAATATTGGGTGTATTTTGAAACAACCAAATTAAGATCTGCTTGTTTTAAATACTTTCGATAATTTATTTGGAAAAATTGTCTATGTCCAAAATAAACATTAATATATTTGTTTATTAATTCGATAAGGAAATTATTATTAAGTGAATTTTTTCTGTTTTTAATATATTTATTCACATACTCGTAAGAAAGTCTATGTTTATTTGTATAATTAAAAAGAAATTGTTGAGTACTATTAGTTATTGATCCCTTTTTGAATAACATATAAGGAATATCATTGATGAAATTTATTAATTTTATTTTTTTTTTCTTTATAAATTTTAAATTTCTATACCAATCATATAAATGATATCGATTTTCTACTATACATATATCTATATCCGTTGAAAAAGCATTAAATAAAACTTCATGTCCGTCCTTTTCTAAATGTTTTATTATATAAGGTAAAAATCCCTTAGTGGCAAATAGACTAAATTTCATAATAGATTTAATTATTTGGGTTAAATTTGGTTATATAATAAATAAAAAATGAGAGTATATTTTAAAAATACCTTCATATTTAGATTATTTAAATGAAATATGAGAAAATATTTTAGTTATTGTAAAACAAGAATAAAGCTAACGAAGAATCCAAACATTATTAAAAAAGGTTTATTAAAACAATTTCATAATTACAGGATTAAGTATTTTTTTAATTTTATTAAATATTTTCTGAATAAGTTTTGATTTAGGTTTTAAATCAGTTAAGTTAAGATATTTCAACCAATTAATATTAGTTTTTTCTACCCATTTTTTAAACTCATCTAGGTTTATGTCATTGTAAATTTTAAGCATGGATAAAGAGATATTAACTCCTTTTATTAGATAAGGTTTGGGTTGTAAGTATTTTATAATACCTTTAATCTGCATAGTTTGAGTTTTTTTTTCCCATTCTCTATTTCTTTTATTAATTACTTTAACAATTTTGTAATCTGGTTCCATTTCGCGTCCCGTCTTCATTTTTTGGTGATAATGAAAAGTGTCAAAACTTTTACCATATTTAAATCCTTCTGCTAAAATTAGTTCATGGAAAATAATATCCTCATTTCTATATAAATAATCATCATCAATTTTTGGGAGAATATTTTTAAATGCTTTTCTCCTTCCCATTTGAGATCCAGAAAGAGCTCTTTCTACTTTATCAAGATGTAGAAAATTATATTCAATAATACAGGAAATTTTCCTGTCACATTCAAAAAAATCGTAAGAATTCTTGGATTTTGCCATATTATCATACCACTTATCAGGAAGATAAACATCAGCGTGGAGATGAACAAACCAATCAGTTTCTACTAAGGATATGAGTTCAGCAATACAATACCCTAGAGAGACATATGAAGTTTGTTCAATTACTTCAACTCTTGGAAATTTATTTACTATCTCAATTGAATTATCTGTGCATCCAGCATTTCCAATAATTAATCGGTTTATAGGAATTTCCCTATAAAAAGAGTATAAATTTCTTTCAAAAAGGTCATTAGTATTTATCAATGGAATAATAACATCAATTGACTCTTCATCTGATAACTCTTGTCTATCAACAAATTTTATTTCCTTATAATACCTTTGAAAAATTGAATCTTCTTTCATTTTAATTGAACCTAAATCTTTATTTTATCTTTCACATCTTTAAAGTTTGTTGTCATTCTAGTTTGTAAAATTTCTTCTAAACTGCCTTGAATCGTATTAGATGGTGATAAAATAGATCTAATAATTGGAATAAATGTAGACGATACAGGGTTTCCATCAATTTTTGGTGGTTTTTCATCAATCACAGTTAACTATTCACTCAATCGACTATTTCTATAAACTTATTTTAATTAAATGTTGATAATTTACATAAAATAAAAAATTTTACAAAAAAAATGCTTCATGTTAACCGTTTGAAACCAGTGATAGCTGGAGGACCTTCAAGAAATTTAAGAACACTTCCACTTTCAATCGCATCCTTTATAATTTTAAAAACTTCATCAACACTTTTAAAATATGATGCAATAATATCTTCAGTGTGAGCAAAACTTACATAAACGCTGTTACCAGCAAGGAAACCTCTTTTAAGCATCTCTTGTGTGAATAGAGTTTTTACTTCTTGAATATTTTCATAATTCTGGAAAGAAAATGTTATTAACGGATTTGGAGGTAATATTTCAATATCAAGATTATGTTTTTCTGCTAGATTCTTCCAACCTTTACTAATATTACTTCCTATTTTATCTAAATGAGAGGGTAAATCAACATTCTGCATCTTTGTTATTGTAGCTATAGCTGCCACAGGACCTATTCGTTCTGTCCAATAAGTACTGCTTATAAATGATGTCTGAGCGGCATCCATTACAGAATAATTGCCAATAATAGCTGCCATAGGATAACCATTGCTTATAGTTTTTGCTGTAACCATAATATCTGGATTTACTCCATATATTAAATGAGCACCTCCTACATTTAAACGCCATCCAATTGTTATTTCATCAAAAATTAGTACAGCACCTATCTTATCAGCAATTTTTCTAACTTTCCCCAAAAAATTATTTTTTGGTTCTACATGCCTCACAGGTTCAACGACTATAACTCCTATATCATTATTTTCTCTGACTATTGATTCTAATTTTTCAATGTTATTATATTCAAATGGAATTGCTGTATTTATTAAGATTCTTGGGACACCATTAGGTTCAAGTCCATCCAACAGATGACCATCAAGATTTGAATCATTTGCTAAATTACTAGAGATATACCAATCGTGCCATCCGTGATATCCACAAAAAGCTATTTTATCTTTATTAGAAAACGCACGTGCGATCCTCACAGCAACAACCATGGCCTCTCCTCCAGTCCGAGTATATCTTACCCCCCCCGCCCAAGGATGGAGTTTAATTAATAATTCAGCTAATTCCACTTCTTCAGGTACATTTAAAGTAGTCATTGAACCATTATCTATCACTTCCTTAACAGCCCTATTAACATCTTCGTCAGCATATCCAAGAGCACAAGCCCCAACACCCATGATTGACATATCAATGAATTTATTACCATCTAAATCCCAAATTTCAACACCTTTAGCTTTCCTATAATAAGAAGGCCATTGTTCTGGTGCAAACATTTCTACTCGCTTACTTAATAATTGAGTTCCTCCCGGAATTAACTTCTTAGCTTTATTCCATAATGAAATTCCATTTTGGCAATTCATAGTAAATCATCTAATAAATTTGTTTTATTCTCCATTAGAATAATTCTAATATTTATATAAATAATTTAAAGTTATGTAGTCGTTTGAAATTGGACTCCGAAGCTCATAATTTAAGGATAATATTCTATTTGTTAATAATTTACAAGTTAAGGTCGGAATAGAGATAATTGGAGAATAAAATTTATCAATAACTTGTAAACTTAAGATTCGAATCCGAAATTTTAAAAATTTGTAAGAATAGATAAAATCTATCTTTTAAATATAAGTAAAGAACGAAAAATATTCTTATATATATATTTTTACTCTAAAGTTTTTATTCATTGAAAATTTTATAAAACAGTATAAATAAAATGAAAGTACTATATTTTTTCTCCATACTGGAGTTAAATTTAAGAGAAAATTATTATCTCACACTAAAAAAAAAAGAAAATCATAAACATATCTCACAAATAAATCGAGGGAATAAGGGTAAGAAAATATCTTTATATTGTTTGAATAAAGAAAAAAATTTTCTAGTTTCAAAAGGTTTTGAGAAAGAAATCAATTCTGTTTCTGAAGAGTATATGAATATAAAAAGGGATACTTATCCTGAGGTAGTTCAAAAAGTATGGGCAAATGTTAGAAAATTCTTTAGAAAGATCACTACGAGTCCGTTAGATAATCTTAATTACCTCATAGATATAGTAGAAAATAAAATTACATTACAATTAGTAGATTTGTATGAAAGGTTTGAGTTTATTAATTCAATAATTAAAAGAGAAAAACCCAATGTTGTTTATTTCTCAGATGAGAGTGATTTGTTTTACAAAGATTTAAAAAATGATTTGGACCTAAATAATATTAAATTTTTATTTCTAAAGAGCCAAATTGATTTTTTTTGTAATAGAATTAATAGGTTTATAATACATACTTGGAATTTTTTTTATGACTTTAGAAAATACTTTATATACAAATTAAAATACAAGAAAAAACGGAGCCTCCCATTGAAAAGGGAAGGAATATATGTTGGAATCAGTGCTCCATCCTATTTCTTACATACAATGGAAATGACCTCTATAAAAGAACAGTTAAATAAGGAAAACATTAAATTTAGAGCTTTTAAAGGCATTTATGATATGGAAAGTAGTCCAACTTTAGCAAAGATGAAATTTAAATATGTTTCATCATATTATTTGAGATTTATAAAAAAATATCTAAAAAATTTTAGAATAAAAAATTTACTTTTGAAAGATATTAAACTCCCTTTGAAAGAATTTGCTTAGATTGTTACGAAAAATGAATTCTTGATTGAAATTCAAAAGGCACTTTATATAATGAAGAATTTTCTATCAGACTTAGAATTATCAGAATACAAAATAATTATGATTAATACTGAATTTAGAGCATCAGGTAAATGTATTAATTATGTATGTAAAAATTATAATATTCCTGTTTATTTCGTTCCCTATTGCGGAATTCCTCGCAGGGAATCTGATGTAACTCCTC
>SDBV01008006.1_pt1 | contig 14315 bp, 9 predicted proteins | sample 2277081 | NCBI WGS metagenome assembly SDBV01 (sample SAMN10402039, study PRJNA504765) | marine sediment metagenome | isolation source: marine sediment core GS10_PC15, 223 cmbsf | place: Arctic Ocean: Southern Knipovich Ridge | collected 2010
ACACTTCTGCAAGTCCTTTCTGAAGACCAGCGGGCACAGGTGCACGAGCGAACGTTGAGCGTCCTGTCCAGGACCGGCGTGCGAGTGAACACCGCCAAAGGGCGCGCGATTCTCGAGGAAGCTGGGGCCGAGGTCGACAAGAACACCTGCGTGGTGCGCTTCCCGCGAACGCTGGTCGAGGAGTCGCTCCGATCGGCCCCCAAGGACTTCACCCTGGGCGCCCGTCGGCCGGGCTTTAATCTGCGGATGAACAACGGGGACTGCACGCTGCTCATCGACGGCCTGGCCGTATACGCTCACGATCGGGAGACAGGAGAGAGGCGAGCCGGTACCTTCAACGACTGGCTGGAGGCAACTCGTCTGACAGACGCGCTGGACGAGTTCGGCCTTTACTGGGAAATGATCGAGCGCAGCGACTGCGGCAAAACCCTGGCTGACCTCGTGACCCACTGGCGGCACCTTTTCCGCAACTTCTCCAAGCACATCCAGGATGGAATCGGCCGTCCGGAGCACGCGCCATGGCTTCTGGAAGTCCTGCAGGTGGTGTTTGGCGACAAGGAGACCATCCGTCGCCAGCACCCATGGTCGTTCATTGCGTGCCCGCAGTCGCCGCTGACCATCGACGAAAAGAGCACCGATGCCTACCTGGAGCTTCTGGGCTGGGACATACCCCTGGCAGTCATGCCGATGCCGCTGATGGGTGTCTCGGGCCCCGGTAGCCTGATCTCCACCACGGTGCTGGGCAACTGCGAGGTGCTGGCCATGCTCTGCCTGGTGCAGGCCGGCGCAGCGGGCACTCCATTCATATACGCCCCGGCCCTGGCGATGATGAATCCGCGTTCCGGAGGGTACAACGCCGGCGCCATTGAAGGAGGGCTGCTGGCTGCCGCCGCCGTCGAGATGGCTCGCCACTATGGTTTGCCGGTAGAGGCATCGGGGACGTCGACTGACCACTTCGTCCCTGGCATTCAGACTGCCTATGAAAGTTCGATGAACGGTTTGTTGGCTACCCTGGCCTGGCCTGACATTCTGGTCGGCTGCGGCTTGATGGGCGGCTCGATGGTCCTCAGCCTCGAGCAGCTCCTGATCGACGTGGAAGCTTTCAGAATGTGCAGACGGGCGCGCCAGGGCATCGCCGTTGACGACGACAAGTGGCTGGAGGACGTGATTCACCGCGTCGGACCGGGCGGCAACTTTCTGACTGAATCCTCCACAGTGAAGGCTCTCCGTGAAGGTGAGATGTACATCAGCAAGCTCGGCTGGCACGATAGCTTCGAGGCCTGGGAGGCCGCCGGCAGGCCCACAGTGCTCGAAGAAGCCTGCGAAAAAGTAGGGGAGATCCTGGCGACCCATCAGGTGCTGCCTCTCGATGAGGATGTCGAGAGGGAGCTCGACCGCATCCAGAAACGCGCTCAGATCGAGGCTTGAAGGGAGCCATTCACATTTCTTGATGCGTCGGTTTCGGCACGGCGCCGGCCCGGGACCTTGAACGTGGCGCCCAAGGAACCCATGCATGTGGCAAACCAGACAATGCAACAATGAGGTACGTGGCACCCATGCATGTGCTGATGAGCAGAAACCTGTCGCATGCCACGACACCCCGTGGTCTCTGACACAATGGCAAAGAATTGGAGGATCCGGTCCTGGCAGGTTCCAAAAAAACCGATCCGATCGCCGGCACCAGCAGTGTGGACGTGCAACGCGTGCGCGCCGGTCATGTGGAGCGTGGGCAGGATTCCCTGGCCATCGAGGAACCGCTGGAGATCCGAGTCAGTTACGTCGTCGACGGGCGCCGGAGGACGGACAGCCTGTACGTCACCATGCGCACCCCCGGCCGCGATCTCGACCTCGCCGCAGGGTTTCTGTTCACGGAACAGGTCATTCAAAGCCCGGGCGAGATCAAAAACATCTCACACTGCGTACCGGCCGGGGCCCTTGGTGCAGCCTGCAACACGGTGCGTGTGGATCTCGTCGACGGTGTCGACTTCAATCTCGATCGGTTGCAGCGCAACTTCTACGCCTCGTCGAGCTGCGGCGTTTGCGGAAAAACCTCCCTCGAGGCGTTGGAAATCAACTCCGCCCCGAGGGTGCCGGACAACGGCTTCCGGGTCGCGGAGTCGATCGTGCATTCGCTGCCTGATCTTCTAAACGCCAGCCAACCGGTGTTCCGGCAGACGGGTGGATTGCACGCAGCGGCCCTGTTTGACGATCAGGGCACGCTCGCGGGGTGCGCCGAGGACGTGGGCCGCCACAATGCAGTCGACAAGGTCATCGGTACGGAGCTGCGAGGTGGACGCGTACCCATCTCAGACCGGCTGCTGCTGGTCAGCGGGCGTTCCAGCTTCGAGATTCTGCAAAAGGCACTGGCCGCGCAGATCCCGATCGTTGCGGCGGTCGGACCACCCTCGAGTCTGGCACTGGATCTGGCGAAGAGGTTCGGCATCACCTTGCTCGGGTTTGTTCGTGAAGGCCGTTTCAACATCTATGCGGGCGCTGAACGCATCGCTGCCGGTGATGGGTAACACCTGGTCGACGGGAGGACTCGTCTGATGCGCAATGATGACACTGCACACGAACGCGTTCTCGAACTCCTCTCCCTGGAAGGGGACGCCGACGAGGCGAGCGTGTCCCGCGTGGCCGCTGCAACAGGTGTCGCCGAGGCACGTGTCTGGGGCGCAGGGCACTTCTATTCGCTGCTCGGTGGCGAGCCGGCCGGGGTCCGTGTATGCCGGGGTCTTTCCTGCCGTCTCGCCGGATCGGCCGAAGTGAGCGACGAGCTCTGCAACCTGGGGGAGACCCACACGGGCGTGAGCTGCCTCGGCCAGTGCGATCGGGCGCCGGTATCGGCGTCCGAGGATCTCTCCCTGGTGTCCCACAGTGGAAGGGTCGGCAGCGTCCTCCCGGACGATTCGGACCTGCCGATCAATCTCGGCGGCGTCCCTGAAGTGTCCTTCACAGCTCTGGCTCGCGCTCGCACGATGCGTCGTGAAGCTCTGTTGAACGAGCTCGAGGCCTCGGGATTGCAAGGTCGTGGCGGTGCCGCCTTCCCGGCCCACGTCAAGTGGCGTGCCATGTGCGCCCAGGAGGAAGCGGAGCGTTACCTCGTGTGCAATGCCGATGAGGGCGAACCCGGCACATTCAAGGACCGCGACGTGATGCTGCGCCGACCCGACCTGCTCGTCCAGGGCATCGCCATCGCAGCGCTCACCGTGCAGGCCCAGGAGACGATCATCTACATCCGTGGTGAGTTCAAGGAAGAACGGGCCAATCTCGAGAGAGCATTGAAGGAGAACGGAGAGCACTTACAGGGCACACCCGTTCGCATCGTGGTGGGGCACGGCGCCTACATCTGCGGTGAGGAAACCGCTCTCCTGGAATCGATGGAAGGACGCCGGGGTATGCCGCGTCTCAAACCGCCGTTCCCGACCGAGGCCGGCTACCGCGACAAACCAACCCTGGTCCACAACGTGGAAACCCTGGCCTGTCTGCCGTCGATCGTCGAACGCGGCGGTGAGTGGTTCCGTTCACAGGGGCGCACCGAAGCAGGCACCAAGCTCTACAGCCTATCTGGACACGTGAATCATGCCGGTGTCTATGAGCTCCCTCTCGGCGTCACCCTTGACGAGCTCGTGAATGCCGCCGGGGGCTACCAGGGCACACCGCTCGCCTTCAGCCCAGGAGGGGCGTCCTCGGGTTTCCTCCCCATCAGCCATCGCGACATCCCGTTGGACTACGGGTCCATGGCCCGAATTGGAAGCATGCTTGGCAGCGCGGGTGTGGTGGTTCTCAACGACACCGTGGATATCGCAGAGGCCGCCCTCTGGCAGGCCGAGTTTTTCGAAGAGGAGAGCTGCGGCCAGTGCGCGCCGTGCCGCATCGGCACCCGGTATGTTCGGCAGAGCCTCGAGCGGTATCTCGAGCACGGAGACCCTGAACTGCTGGACCGTATCGACGACGTGGCTTGGGAAATGGCGGAGGGATCCATCTGTGGTCTCGGCATGGTCGCCGCCGAACCGCTGCAGAGCGCCCGCCGGCATTTTCCCGCCGCATTCGGAAAAAGATCGGACCGGAGGCACCCATGAGTACGTTCACGGTGCATCTCGACGGTCGAGCTTTCGAGGCTCAGCACGGAGAGACCATTCTCGAGGTGGCCACGCGGGCCGGCGTCCCCATTCCCACCCTCTGCGACGACCCGCGCCTCGACGGTGCCGGCTGCTGCCGCATCTGCCTGGTCGAAGTGTCCGGGGACCGCCGTCTGCAGCCCGCCTGCACCTGGGAAGCCACCCCTGATGTCCAGGTGGCAACCAGATCGGAACGCATCGATCGCCACCGCAGGGTCCTGCTCGGTCTCTACGCGGCAGATCATCGGCTCGATGCTTCGGGGACACCCGTTCAAACAGCGAACGGAAACGTCCTCCGAGACCTCGTCAACGAATTCGGATCGCTCCCGCTGGAGGCCGTGGAGGCGCCACGGCACGGCAGACCGGACGACTCGAACCCATACATCTCATTCGACCCGGAGCTCTGCATCCTGTGTGCCCGCTGCACACGTTACTGTGACGAGGTGGAGGGCGTGAGCGCCATCGCGCTCGCCTACCGAGGCGCGGAAACCACCGTCGCCACGATAGCCGACCGCGGTCTGCTCGACACGACCTGCGAGCTCTGTGGCGGCTGCATCGACACCTGTCCGACCGGCGCCCTGACGGAGCGACGAGCGCCGGATCTCCCGCCCGAGGCGTTCGATAAGACCCGCACCACCTGCAATTTCTGCGGGGTCGGCTGCCAGGTCGACCTCAACGTGGTCGACGGCCGCGTGGTCAAGGTGACCGGCCCGCCGCCAGGAGAGACCGTCAACGACGGAAACCTCTGCGTCAAGGGGCGGTTCGCCTACGACTTCATCCACCACCCAGACCGGCTCCGTGAGCCGCTCGTCAGGGGCGAGGATGGCGAACTCCATGCGGCAACCTGGGATGCGGCCATAAACCGCGCCGCTCAGGGGCTGATGGACGTCAAAAAGGCGCACGGCGCCGACGCGCTCGGATTTGTCTCCTCGAGCCGGTGCACGGTCGAGGAGAACTACCTGATGCAGAAGCTCAGCCGAGCGGCGTTCGGCACCAACAACTGCCATCAGTGCGCGGCGACGTGACACGCGCCAACGGTCGCGGGGCTCGTGACCATGTTCGGCGCCGGCGCGATGACGAACTCCATCGATGAGATCCGTGACGCGGACTTCCTCTTCGTCATCGGTTCCAACACCACCGAGGCCCACCCCATCATCGCGATGGAAATGAAGCGGGCCGTGCGTCGCGGAGCGTGCCTGGTCGTCGCCGATCCGCGGGCCATCTGGCTCACCGAGATCGCCGACATACATCTCCAGCTCACACCGGGCACCGACGTGTGGCTTCTCAACGCCATGGCCCACACCATCGTCGAGGAAGACCTGTGCGACGAAGAGTTCGTCGCCACCCACACGACCGGCTTCGACGCGTTGAAGAAGACGCTCGCCACCTACCCCCCCGAGAAGGCGGAGGCGATCACCGGCGTGCCGGCCGAGAGCATCCGTCGCGCGGCGCGAGCCTACGCCACAACCCGCAAGGCCGGCATCTACTACACGCTGGGGATCACCGAGCACACCCACGGCACGGACAACGTCTATGCCTTGGCCAATCTCGTGCTGATGACCGGGCACCTGGGGGTGCGCTCCGCCGGCCTCAACCCGTTGCGAGGCCAGAACAACGTTCAGGGCGCCAACGACGCGGGTGCGACGCCTGTCTTCTACCCCGGGTACCAGCGGGTCTCCGATCCTGATGTGCGCACCAAATTCGAGAACGCGTGGGGCGTCGAGCTGTCGCAGCACGACGGCATGAACCTCAACGTCATGATGAAGGAAATGGCACGCGGCACCATCAAGGGCCTGTTCGTGATGGGTGAGGACCTGGTGCTGTCGGAGCCGAACGCCTCTCGGGTCGAGGAGGGTCTCAACGGCTGCGACTTCATCGTGCTGCAGGACATCTTTCTCAACGAGACCGCCCGGTTTGCCGATGTGGTGCTGCCCGCGGCGTGCTTCGCCGAAAAGGACGGGGTCTTCACCAACAGCGACCGGCGGGTACAGCTCGTCAGAAAGGCCGTCGAACCACCAGGTGATGCTCGCGCTGACTGGGAGATCCTGTGCGATCTGGCTCGGGCGGTCGGATACCCGATGCCCGCCTACGACGGTCCTGCAGAAATCTACGACGAGATGGCGGCCCTGGCGCCGAAGTTTTCTGGGATCTCCCACCGCCGTATCGACGAGACGGGTCGCCTGCAGTGGCCGTGTCCGTCGACGGACCACCCGGGCACCCCCACCCTGCACGAGGGCGGCCCAGTCATTGGCAGAGCGCACTTCGAACCGGTGCACTACCGGGAAAGCGACGAGCTTCCGGATGCCGAGTATCCGCTGATCCTGTCCACCGGGAGGACCCTGTATCACTACAACTCCGCAACCCAGACGCGGCGGGAGAACGGACTGGTCATGAAACAACGGGGTAATTTCGTCGAGGTTCACCGGCGTGACGCCAGCAAGATCGGTGCTCACGACGGTGACGAGGTTCGAGTTGTGTCGCGTCGTGGCGCCGTCAACGCCACGGTTGTGATCAGCCCACGGGTGCGGCCGGGCTGCGTCTGGATGCCCATGCATTTCGCGGAGGAGCGCGCCAACCTGCTCACCAACGACGCCGGAGACGCCGTCACCGGGACCCCCGAGTACAAGGTTTGCGCCGTGCGGATCGAACAAACGTAAAAAAGGTACCGATCTGCCAAAAGACAGCTGAAATCTCTTCCTTCGATTCATCGACCCCTGATACCATCGTCAGAACCGGCCGACCTGTCTCCGTACTGTTTGGAGTCAGTTTGGCGGTAACAAATCTCATCAAGAGGTTCTTTACGTTGCGCCGGCGAGGAGACTCGAAATGAAAAAAACGAACATCGAAATTGCGCTGAGTCAGGACCTCGAGCCGATCACCGATATCGCCGAAAAGGTCGGGCTGAATCGGGACGAGATCTACCTCTACGGCGATCACATCGCCAAGATCAAGCTGTCTGCGCGCGAGGGCAGAGAGGCCACCGCCAGAACCGTGCTCGTGACCGCCATGACTCCGACCCGGGCGGGCGAGGGCAAGACAACCTGCGCCATCGGCCTCAACGACGGGCTGAACCGCATCGGCAAACGCTCCATCGTGGCTCTGCGCGAGCCGAGTCTGGGACCGGTCTTCGGTATGAAGGGCGGCGCCGCTGGTGGCGGTTTCTCACAGGTGCTGCCGATGGTCGACATCAACCTGCACTTCACCGGGGACATACACGCCGTGACCTCTGCCCACAACCTGCTCGCCGCTCTACTCGACAACGAGTACTCGCGGCCTCGAGGCGCTTTCCTGTTGCCCAAGAACATCATCTGGAACAGGGTGATCGACATGAACGACCGCGCCCTCCGCAACATCGTCCTCGGGCTCGGGAAGGCGGCGGGCCAGGTCAGGGAGGGCATGTTCGAGATCACAGCGGCTTCCGAAATCATGGCGGTCCTGGGCCTTTCGAGAGACCTGGACAACCTGAAAGCGCGACTCGGAAACCTCATCGTCGCCAAGTCATCCAACGGTGATCCGGTCCGCGCGCGTGATATCGAGGCACAGGGGGCGATGGCCATCCTGCTCAGGAACGCGCTCAAACCCAACCTCGTGCAGACCATCGAGGGGAACCCGGCCATCGTACACACGGGTCCGTTCGCCAACATCGCCCACGGGACGACTTCGATCGTGGCCGTCGACATGGCGCGTCGACTGGCGGATGTCGTAGTCATCGAGGCCGGATTCGGCAGCGATCTCGGGGCAGAAAAGTACTTCAACCTGGTCTCTCGCCGGCCGGGCATGGTGCCACCCGATGTGGTGGTGATCGTAGCCACCCTCCGTGGGTTGCGACTCCAGGGAGGGATTTCTCCGAAGGAGGTCGACGATCCAAACGTCGAGGCGGTGGTCGAAGGGATGGACAACCTCCGCAAACACGTGGAGAACATGAAGTCCTTCAACCGTCCGGTGATCGTCGCTATGAATCGATACGAGGGAGATTCCGAGGAAGAGATTGAGAAGGTGGTCGAGCTCCTTCGGGGGGACGATACGGCGGTCTCGGCCTGCGATGTCTGGGCCAAGGGCGGAGGGGGCGCCCTGGAACTCGCAGAGGCAGTCTGGGACGCGGCAACCGAAGAGCACGGCGACGTGAAGTACGTGTACGACCTCGACGAGCCTCTCGAGACCAAGATCGAAAAAATCGTCAAGCGGATCTACGGCGGCGACCGGGCCAACTTCCTCAGATCGGCTACGCGTGACATGGATCAGATACGCGATTGGGGTTACACCGACGTCCCGGTGTGCATGGCAAAGACCCAGGCCTCACTGTCCGACAACCCGCGGCTCAGGAACAGGCCGACAGGATTCTCGGTCGAAATCAGGAACGTCAAGATGTGCGGCGGCGCCGGCTTTGCGGTCGCGTACACGAGCGAAATCATGACCATGCCGGGACTGCCGTCGACTCCCGCAGCCGCCGCGATGGACATTGACAACGAAGGAATTGTCACCGGTCTGTTCTGATGCAATTCACGAAGGTGCCATTGATCAAAACCTCACAAAGTGATGAGTGGCACCCATCGAAGGCACCTATCGTGGCGCTACCCGGCGCGTTGGACGGCGACGAAGAGTTCTGACAAACGGCTGGTCATTGGTCACACAGTGGATCCCGCCGCCGGCGTTCCAGAGTGAACTGGCGTCGAGCATGTAGACATGGCGACCGGGGAACAAGGTCTCGAGCTGCGACTTTACCGCGGCGTCGGCTTCGTCGCCCCCAAAGGCCATGGCCGCAACAAACCCATTGCCCAGGTACCAATTCATGTAGTCCGTCTCACCGGGGCAGGGAATACGAACCACCTTCAGGCCCGCGGCTTCGCACGCTGCGGCGAGGGGCTCTTCGGTTTCCGATCCCCAATCGGAATCGGCGATCGCGATCGTGTTTCTCTCGATGAACCGGGCGGTGCCGTCGATGTGGCCGGTGGTCCCGTCCTCCGGGACATGGCCGTAGGCCCAAATGATCCGGGTGAGTCCGAAGGCCTCCATCAGGATCGTCTCGTGCTCGGCTTGGGTCATCCCGGGATTTCGATCGTCCTGACAATCCCAATTGAGCACCAGCGTGCCCGCACCGTTGAACTCCAGATTGCCCTTTTCCAAGATGTAATCCTGATGATCCTCGACGGACATGCCGAGGTATTCTGCCACCCGAACGGGAACAATGTTGTCGTTCTCGCCTGGAATATCGGCACCAAAGTTCCCGCCCCACGCGTCGAATTTCCAGTTTTGGATCCACATCTTGGTGCCTTCGGTCACGTAGACCGGTCCGTTGTCCCGCATCCAGCCATTGCCCACCGGGATGATGTGCCACGTGATATTCGTATCAGGCACCCCGTGTGCGGTGAGGAACTGTGCGGCTGCAGCCTGCTCGGACTGGCTGCTGGTCAGGAGATGAACCGGTTCGTAGCCCTGGATAACATCGATGATGTCGGCAAAAGCGGGGCGCATCGCTCTCTCCCAGCGTCCGGGCCACTGCATCCACGTTGCGGCGTGGGCTTCCCACTCGGCGGGCACCCTCACCTGTGCCGCGGCTTCGCACGACAGCACGAGGATACAAAGCGAGAACATCCACATCCTACGCACGAGTGCATCCCCATAACCCTCCCGTAGCGTTCTCGTTGCCAGACTTTGGAAACCTCGGGGGTTTTCTCTGCGCGATCATAACGTGCACGGCCTAGCCCGCATATCTCACCGGGTTTCGTCGCGAGGCCGGCGAGGTGCCGTGCCCAGTGGGGTTTTCGCCCCGAGGGGCGCGGAGCGCGTACTTGCGGTACGTCGAGCACCCCGAGGCGAGAAAACACCGTTGGGTGCGATACATCGCCGGTCGCAGCAGGAAGCTGGTGAGATATGCGGGCTAGGATCCTGAGGCCCGGCATCGATACAGCTCGAGTTCATAACGCAGTCAGCTCAAAAGCCTCTCGTTGTTGGGGTCGTACAAAGGCTGCTCGACGACCGTCGCCTTCAGCTCTTTCCCGACCAGCTCGACCGTCAGCTCGGTGCCAACCGCCAGGAACTCGGTCGGCAGATAGGCAAGCGCTATCGACTTTTCGACCACCGGGCCGTAACCGCCCGCCGCGACATAGCCGATGACCTCTCGTCCCGAGCGAACGGGCTCGTATCCGTGCGCGTCGCGGTCTTCGGTCTCGATCACGAGACACGCGAGTCCCTTCGTTGCACCTTGTTCTCGCTGTCTGACGAGGGCGTCTCGGCCGATGAAGTCGCCCTTTTTGAAAGCGACGAAGCGATCGAGCCCGGCCTCGATGGGCGTGTAGTCGGCGGAGATGTCGACCCCCCAGAGTCGATAGGCTTTCTCGAGCCGCATCGCGTCGAGGGCGCGGTAACCGAAGTCCACGATCTCGTACTGCTCGCCCTCTGCCATCAGCAGGTCGTAGAGATGCCGTTGGTACTCGATCGGGTGATGGAGCTCGTAGCCGAGTTCGCCCACGTAGGAAACACGAAGCGCTCGCACGCGTGCCATCCCGACGTTCAGCTCTTGGCAGCGGAAGAAGCGAAACGCCTCGCGCGAACAGTCGGATCGGGTCAGGGCCTGCAACAGGTCGCGCGAGCGTGGCCCGGCGATGGTCAGAACTCCGTAGCGAGCCGTGACATTGTCGAGCCGAACCGAGCCATCCTCCGGCAGATGCCGTTCGATCCAGGCGAGGTCGTGGTTCTCGGTGCCGGCGGCGGAGACGACGTAGTAACGATCGTCGCCGAGCTTCGTCACCGTGAGGTCGCACTCGATACCGCCCTTCGGCGTGCACATCTGCGTGAGCGCCATCCGGCCCCGCGCTTTCGGGAGCTTGTTCGCACACAGGTAGTCGAGAAATGCGGTGGCGCCGGGTCCGGACACCTCGTACTTTGCGAAGCTCGTTTGGTCGAGCACACCGACACGCGCGCGCACGGCTCGGGATTCCGCGACCACGGCATCGTGCCAGTTGCCACGGCGAAATGAGTAGACTTCTTGCACGCCGCGCTCGGACGCAAACCACTGCGGTCTTTCCCAACCGAAACGCGCACCGTAAACGGCGCCTTTGTCGGCCAGGCGGTCGTAGAGAGGCCCAGTCTTCAGCGGGCGCCCGGCAGGACGCTCGAGCTCCGGGTAGTGGATCGCATATTCGTGCCCGTAGACGTCGACGGCGCGCTCGGCCACGTAGTGCGTCGATCGCGCGTAATCACCGAAACGGCGGACATCGACCTCCCACATATTGTCGCTCGGTTGCCCATCCACGATCCACTCGGCGGCATATTTTCCTGCACCGCCTCCGAACACGATGCCGAAAATGCTGAACCCCGCGAGCACGTGAAAATTGGGCAGTCCCGGCACCGGCCCCATCAAACACCGCCCGTCCGGCGTGTAGCCGTCGGGCCCGTTCACGATTGTCCTGATACCCGCATCGGCAAAGAGCGGCACGCGCTTTGCGGCGGCTTCGAGCTCAACCTCGAGGCGATCGAGGTCCGGCTCCAGCAAGCGGCTATGAAAATCGTCGGGGATACCATCGAGGCCCCAGGTCGTCGTGTGCCGCTCGAACGGACCCACGATCAGCGAATCCACCTCGCGGCGCACGTAGAACGACTGGTCGGCGTCCCGGAGGACGGGAAGCTCGAAATCCACCTCGCGAACCGCATCGATGGCTACCGTGACGAGAAAATGGTGCTCGAGCGGAACGATGGGGAGATCGATTCCGACCAGTCGGCCGATGCCGCGAGCCCACTGGCCGGCGGCGTTGACGACGATCTCCGCGCGGATGTCGCCCTTCGACGTCTCGACGAGCCAGGAGCCGCCCGCGCGCTCGATGCCCGTAACCGCCGCGTCGCGTACGATTTCGGCGCCGCGCGATCGAGCGCCCTTCGCGAAGGCCTGTGTCACGCCGGTCGGGTCGACATAACCGTCGCTCTCCAGATAGGCAGCGCCGAGGACGCCATCGGGATCCACCAGTGGGAACAACTCGAAAGCTCTTTCGGGCGAGATCATCTCGAACGGGACACCCAACGTGTCGGCAATCCCTTTACGGTGCCAAAACTCGTCGAGCCGCTCCTCGGAGGAGGCAAGCCGCACGCTACCGCAACGGTGAAAGTCGACCGCCTGTCCGGTCTCGGTTTCGAGCGTTTGATAGAGCTCGACACTGTATTGGAGAAGCTTCATCATGTTGAAGCTTGGGTTGAACTGCGTGCAGAGCCCCGCCGCATGCCATGTCGACCCGCTGGCCAGCTCGTTTTTCTCAACCAGGACGGCGTCGCTGAGCCCGAGCTTTGCCAGGTGGTAGAGCAGACTGCAACCGGCAACACCGCCGCCGATGATGACGACTTTCGCTTCACTCTTCATAACTCGCACCTCGAAATTTTAATCACTCCTTCAGCGCGGGTCAGTATACATGCGGATAGAAAAAGATCGATCGACGGTCCGCAGACTTCTTTCGACACGGTGTCGGAACACCTCGGCTACCAGGAATTCCACAACGCGCACAGGGCTTGGAGGGATCTGCGATAATATGAAATCGCGTCAGCGGGCAAAGAACGACCAAAAAGGAAATGAGGGGAGTTGATATGAGAACCTACGACAAGTTTTATATCAATGGCGAATGGGTAAACCCTTTCGGCCAAGGAACAAGTGATGTCATCAATCCGCATACCGGCGAGGTTTCCGCGCGAGTACCGACAGGAAACGTCCAAGATGTTGACGCTGCCGTGGCTGCCGCAAAACAGGCTTTCAACACCTGGTCTCGAACGTCTGCCTCCGAAAGAGAAGGTTTCTTGAGGAAATTGGCTACTGAAGCTGAAAATAGAAACGCGGATTTGACGCAGACAATTATCGATGAATTGGGAATGCCGATCCAGAACGCCGCAGTATACCAAGTCGATCCGTTGGCAATTATTTGCGAATCTTTCGCTGATAAGGCGAAGCACATGGAAGACGAAGAAACGGTTGGCAACTCGGTTATCACGAAGGAGCCAATCGGAGTTTGCGCAATGATTAACCCTTGGAATTACCCAATCTGGCAGATGATTGGTAAGGTCGCTCCTGCTATTGCCGCTGGTTGCACAATGGTTGTGAAAGCAGCAAGTCAAACGCCGAGCCATTTGTTCATTTTCGCCGAAATGTGCGACGCTGTCGGATTGCCGGCCGGTGTTTTCAATTTTGTTCACGGAAAAGGCAGCGAAATAGGTCCAAGATTGAGCAGCCATCCGGATGTTGATCTGGTTTCGTTTACTGGATCGACTTCGGCTGGAATAGAAGTGAGTATTGCGGCAGCGCCGACTGTGAAAAGAGTTTGTCTGGAGCTGGGTGGTAAATCACCTTATATCATCACAGAAGAAGCGGATCTGGAAGCAGCTATCGACTATGGAATCAACGATATCATGGTGAACACGGGCCAGACCTGTAACGCGTTGACAAGAATGATCATTCATGAATCTATCTATGACGAAGCTGTTGAATTGGCAAAAATCAAGACCGAGGAATTGGTTGTTGGTGATCCCAATAACCCTGATGTTTTTGTTGGACCAATGTCATCAGAAGGTCAGAAACAGACTGTTATTGACTATATCAAAAAAGGTATCGCCGAGGGGGCGAGACTGGTAACAGGTGGAACTGAAATGCCGGACGGATTGACAACCGGTAATTACGTGATGGCAACAGTTTTTGCCGATGTCACTAATGATATGGTGATTGCGCAAGAGGAAATCTTTGGACCGGTGTTGTCTATGATCAAGTACACCACTGTTGACGAGGCGATCGAAATCGCAAACGATACTCCATATGGTTTAGCGGCCGCGGTTTGGGCCGGTGATCAAGACAAAGCAAAATCAATTGCAAAGAGGATTAAGGCAGGACAATGCGCAATAAATGGTGGTGAGCCCAATCATGAAGCTCCCTTTGGTGGATACAAACAATCCGGAAATGGCAGGGAATTGGGTGTTGCGGGATTACACGAATACTGTGAACTGAAAGCGATGCAGCTGTAATTCTGATTTGTTTAAAAGGCAAGCCTTTGTCAATTGTTGAACCAGACTTGAGCGATTCTGCCGGATGAGAATCGCACAATCTAGGTTGAAGAAAGGCTTTTTCATTACGCCAACGAGGCTCCTCGCCATCGTGCTGGCAACAATGCGGTACGTGGCACCCACGCATGATGACAATGTTGCAATGGTGAACGTGGCACCCATGCAATC
>SDBV01008007.1_pt1 | contig 14314 bp, 8 predicted proteins | sample 2277081 | NCBI WGS metagenome assembly SDBV01 (sample SAMN10402039, study PRJNA504765) | marine sediment metagenome | isolation source: marine sediment core GS10_PC15, 223 cmbsf | place: Arctic Ocean: Southern Knipovich Ridge | collected 2010
GGTTTGGCACCTCGATGTCGGCTCATCACATCCTGGGGCTGTAGGCGGTCCCAAGGGTTCGGCTGTTCGCCGATTAAAGTGGTACGCGAGCTGGGTTCAGACCGGCGTGAGCCAGGTCGGTCCTTATCTGCCGTGGGCGTAGGAATTTTGAAGGGATCCTTCTTCAGTACGAGAGGACCTTGAAGGACCAACCTCTGGTGTGCCAGTTGTTCCGCTAGGAGCAGCGCTGGGTAGCTAAGTTGGGAAAGGATAACCGCTGAAAGCATCTAAGCGGGAAGCCCACCCTAAGACTAGAATTCCATTCCCGATTTATCGGGAGAGAGCCCCCATCAAGACTAGGTGGTTGATAGGCCGGAAGTGTAAGTGACGAAACTCACTCAGCTAACCGGTACTAACGGGCGATTGCTTGGTCACTTTTGTCCTTGGTCTAACCAAGGCCAGAAACAAAGAAGCCTCCAGACTTTGATTCGTTGAACTAGGCAGGACCGTTTTGGCCCTGGCTGGTTCGCCAAAGTCCGGCGGCAAAAAGCCTCCTGGACTCGATTATTCATGAACCAGCAGGACTATCCCTATGTATTGTTTCCCTCCGGGGAAACGTTCGAGTGAGTCTACCGACTTACTCGAGCAGTGGCGGTGTATATATGCCAGGGGCCACACCTGTTCCCATCCCGAACACAGTAGTTAAGCCCTGCCAGCCGATGGTACTGCGAATAGCGGGAGAGTAGGTCAATGCCGCCTTATACGATTAGCCTCCAGGTAACCCCTGGAGGCTTTTCTTTTATGCAAAACCGGCCAGCGACGAAGTTTTTTTGCTGCGTTAACTCAAATTCTTGCAAGGATTTACTAACATCGCGCGCAACTTGGGCCCGATATTAGACTTGCCTTGCCAGAGTTTAGTTGATACTATGTCGACGTGGGATTGCCCCGCCCGGGATTCGAATCCGGAAGGCCACACGGGCCACGACATTCCAAGTGCCGCGTGTTTACCTTTTCACCAACGGGGCGTACTATCGCCCTGAGCGCCAAACAGGCCGCTCAGGGCAACAGAGTCGTACCTAGGATCGTGGGTTGCAGCCCACGATCCTTACTTTTTCACCGCCTCTGCTAGCGGGTACGTCGTCATCGCAGGGCGCGAGAATAAGCTACAACGCATCTGGGTCACCTCCCTTCAGCCGCCACTGCTTCTTTCGACCGTGGCTTGGATGATTCCGCTTCTCAAAAAGGTCCGGGCTGGTTTTGTAAAGGCTTTGCCGCACAGAATCTTGCGACAGGTTTGTGGATTGTGCCATATCGCTAATGGTGGCCCACGTGTTATTGCGCATCTCGAAAAACGAGTGAAGGCGAGCTACATTCACGCTGGCCCGTCGCGGGGGCACGGCTACGCCAGGCAAGGACGGGCCGCCCGTACGTGTGGCAAGTTTTTCGGCAAGATGCTGGCGCACCTCTTCCGCGAACGTCGGATCTTCCGTCACCAATGTGTCGATTTGTTTCAGGGTGTCCAATCGCCGCTGATATCGTTGGATTCTATCTTCTGCTGTGGCCATAGTGTGGTCCTTTGCACAACACCGGTATTTCGATTGTGCCAAGTCTATGGCATTGGGTATCACAATGCCAGCGATTTCTGAAAGAATTTTGCCCCTGGCACTACAACCCACAATCCCCGTACACTGCCCGAACAGGACGCCACAACCCTGGCCTTGCGTTAAGTACACACTTCCGTTTCTTTTTGCCCAAGATGCGAGTGTTGATTGGGCTTGGTGAACGCCGGTCACGCTTCTGTCTGGCACAGAGCCTGCGGGGTGGTATAATTCTTCAACCTACGCACGCCCGGACAGTCCGGCCCGATGCTAAGAAGATATCCAGGAGATGCATAAATGACGCCGCGTGAGATCGTTCAGGAAAAAGTGTTTCGTTTCGAGGAGATTCACCCCGTGCCGTATCACATGTGGGTGGATGGTAACGTGGCTGAACGGCTGGACGCGCATTATGGCGACCATAGCTGGAAGGAGCGGCAGACGAACTTCTTCGATGGCGGCCATTGGGCCGGCGAGGCCGGCGGCAAGAGCCTGCCAAACGGACACACGCTGAGCCCCTACGGCTACGAGCACCGCGGCGGCAACATCCTGCACGTAGAACGCATCGCACTGGAAAAACCCACGCTGGACGGCTACGTTTGGCCCGAGGCCGAATCACTGGCCGATTGGGACACGCTCAAGCGTGACTTCGAAGCCTGCGATGCGTTCCGCTTCTGCGGCATGTGCTTTGGGTTTTTCGAGCGGACAATCTTCATGCGAGGCATGGAGAATCTGCTGATGGACATGATCGAGAACCCCCAGTTCGTCCACGACCTGATGGACGGCTACCTCAAGCTCCGCCTGGAACTTATCGACCTGATAATCGACCGCGTACCGATCGAAGCGATCTGCGACGGCGGCGACGATTGCGACCAGCGCGGGCCTATCATGGGCCTTGAGCGATGGCAGGAGTTTATCGGGCCGCGCCTTAAGATTGTTATCGATCACGTCCACGCCAAGGGCTTGCCCGTGACGGCTCACATGTGCGGCAACGTGCGTCCGCTGATAGACGACCTGCTGGAAATGAAGCTCGACTGCCTGGAGAGCCTGCAACCCGAGGCGATGGACATTTACGAGCTCAAGCAAAAGACGGCCGGCAAGATGGTCCTCGTTGGCGGCATGGGCACGCAACAGATGCTGCCGATGAGCACCCCCGACGAGATTACCGCCGAGGTCAAGCGCATGTGCAGCGAGATGGGCGCCGGCGGCGGGTACATCCTTGGCCCCGCCAAGCCGCTAATGGCCGACGTCCCCACGGAAAATGCCGTGGCGTTCATAGAGGCGGTGCTGATCCAGTAGCCGACCTGGCGCAAGTGGCGGCCGAGGCTATTGATCCGCCTCGCTCGCCGCGGCGGCCCGGTCGACATTGCTTGCCGCGTCGGCCTCATCGCCAACTGGCTGGGCGGTGTCGGAGGCCTGTTCGTCCGGTGGCGGGGCGAAGATGTTATCCAGGTGGGTTTGCTCGACCTCGAGACGTTGGTATATGGGTGGCCAGTCGTCCGGCGGGACGATTTTGCCGGGAAGTGCATCCGCCGGAAAGTGCGGATTGGCCTTGAAGGGGTTGTATAGCGGGTCGGCAATGAGGGTCATCTGCCAACTCGCCGCGGGGACCGTCCGCCAGTAGCACTCGGCTATGGTGAACTCGCCGGTCAGCAGCAGCAGAAAGAATGAAGCGTGATCGGGGAAGTGGTGCAGGAACGGCTCGTTGACAGCCCCGACGGTCGCGACGACGCCGTTTTGGATGAGCTTGGGGCACCACTGGTTGCTGTTAGGGTTGCGCAGGTCCATCGCCTCGAAACTGGCTACGTGATACGCCACCGCGCCCTGCTCGAAGGTGAAGGCTGGGACGTATTTCTTCAGGCTGTACCAGCCGAGGTACATTGCCGCTTGGGGGGCGGTGTCGGCGGGGAACTGTGAGGGGTTGGTGTCGATGACGACGTCTATCTTGGTATTTGCCCGCACGAGTTCGCCCACGCCGCGAAGCAGTTCGTCATAGCGAGCGAACGTGCCGTCCTTGTCTCTCTTTGCCAGAGCCTTCGGCAGGCCTGCATCGACGTAAAACTTGCCCGCCAGGCCGTTGGTTTCGGCAGCCAGGGAGTTGTCGATGATGTTGCGGGCATCGTCGGCCGATGGGCCGTCTATTCGGGCGGTCATCATGATCGGCGTCTGTCCGTTGGGGCCGGGCTGTGCCCGCCAGAACAGCGGGTTAGCCAAGGGCCCGGGCAGGCTGTAGTCGTCGGCCCAGATCATCGCCAACTCGCTGTCGACCGAGGCGGTGGACTCCGCCTGCCCGCCCTGTTTGGGATTGGCCTGGAGGTCCTGGGTGGCGGTGTGGTTGGCTACCAGCAGCGTTCCGCCGTAGCGTTGCATGGCGGCGATGGCGGCTGCGGCGTTCTCGGCGGAGTCCTTGGGCGCTGGGGTTAGCTCGGCGAGCGCCTGCTCGGCTTTTTCCATCGCCTCCTGGTAGGCAGCCAGGCCCGCCTGGTCCACGTTTTCTCCATAGATATCCTGCACATACGGGACCAGCCCGCGCAGGCCGAAAATTTCCATCTGCAAAGCCAGCAACTGCCTGATGGCGATGGCGCGCTGGTCGGCGTCGGGCAGCTTGCGGGCCATGGCTGTCTTGGCGGTGAACTTGTTCTGGATGTCCGCCTGCAGCTGAGTAAGCGACAGTGGTTTCTCCGGCGCGGGCGGGAGCTTTCCGAACAGGTCGGCGAGGGCCATGGAGTTTTCATCGGTGGGGGTGGGGAATTTGTGCCCGACACTCAGCAGTAACTGTCGGGCCGTCACCAGACGGTTGTGGCTTCGCTCAGCCTCGACACGGAAGAACTCCGCCAGCTCGTTGGACTGAGCTACAGGCCTGGCCACACGCACCGGCACGCCCCACATCAGGCAGATGGTGCGAATGGGCGGCAGATCTCCGCGGGCGTTGAGGGCGTCCAGCAACGGCTGACGGATATCGTTGTTGTAGCCTTCCCGGGTGACCGCGTAGCCGGTGGCGGTCTTGATCTGGATGATGTTCTCAGCCGGTATGCCGCGCACCTCCGCGTAGTGCTCGGCGAGCTGGACGGACTCGGGCAGGGCGCTGTTGGCGACGACCAGGACTTCTTGCGGCTGCAGAGCCCATGCAGAGGTCGTAAGGGCTAGTACACACAGTGCTTGTATCAACGATCGCGGAGTTCTCACAGATACATTCCTTGTCTGGCCGGTCAGCCAAAGCACGAGCGCCAGACGGCGAGTCCATCCGGGCCCGGGCCCTTGGGATCGGGAAGTAGGCTATTATAGTACTGATCGGCCGATGTGAGAGTTCGCAATAGGGGTTTTCCTCTGTCGCACCTGACCGGCCGGTGGGGCGGCGCCATTGCCCAGCGGGCCTGGAAAGCTTATAACCAAGCGCATGCGAAGATGGTTTATCATGCCCGTGCTGCTGATCTTGGCGTGCTTGCTGGCGGGGTGCCCCGTAACCCAGCATCGCCCGCCGGGCGACATAACTCGTCTGAGAGAGCCTCTCACCAAGAGGTCGTATCACCTTTACGTGCCGACGTGGTACACCGATGAGTTGGATTGGCCCGTCGTTATCACGCTGCACGGGTCGGCCTGGTGGGACGGCCCGTTGCGCCAGGCGGAAGAATGGGGCGCCCTGGCCGACGAGAAGGGCTTCATCGTCATTGCCCCGAAGCTCACCAGCGCCGAGGGCGTTCTGCCTGTGACAAGGAAGGGGCGTATGAAACAATTGGTCGCCGACGACGAGGCGATCTTGGCGATACTCGATGAAGTGGCCGGCGATTACAACATCGACCTAAGCTCGGTGATGCTGTCCGGATTTTCGGCCGGCGGGTACCCGATGTGGTACACAGGGCTGAGCCATCCTGATAAGTTTCAGGTGCTTGTCGCCCGCGCGTGCAACAGCAGCATAGACATTTTCGAGGCGATAATACTGACGGACCGCGCCCGGCAGTTGAACATATACATGTTCTGGGGCAAGGACGATCTGAAGCCCATACAGAAGCAGGGCTGGCAGGCGTGGCAGTACCTGCGCACACATGGGCTGTTCAATACGGAAATGAAGGAGAACGCCGGCGGTCACCTCCGCAGGCCCGATATCGCCTACCGGTTTTGGGCGCGATCCCTCGCTCGGCGGCACCGTGACAAAGCCGCGTCGCGCGGCCAGGCCGGCCGATGAGGTCGCCGGCGTCATTCCGCCTTCTTGTGGGCCCTTTTCATGTGGCTGAGGGCGTTTTCTTTTGGCGGCCGGCCGAGCCTGATGGGCGGCATCTTCAACTCCACCCCCCGGCGGAACACCAGCCACATCCGTGGCGAATTGACGATCTTACTTTCCTGCGCCGGTGCATCGTCGGCGGCAACGCTCGCATCTGAGTCGTCCTCGTCCGAGGCGTCTACGGCTGAGCCATCCTCTGTGGCAGCGCCATCGGCGATTTCCTCATCCGAGTCGTCCGCGGCTGTCTCGACTACGGTGGGGTCGTCGTCGGGGGATGGCTGGTCTTGAGCATCTTGGTCCGCCTCGTTTGTTTCTACGGCGGGCAGACGGTACACCCAGTCCACCACCAGCCAACCGTCCTCTCTGCGGGACGCCACTTTGGTCCCCCGCAGGACAATCAAGTCGGCGATGCTCAGCCTTACATTGCGTTCTGCGTCCGTCACGTTCTCGGGCGCCCAAATGCGCCAGGTTATTGCCGAATCGACGTGGAATCGCCTTAGGTCCCTTCCGGAGGGGTATGTCAGGTAGGCCAGAGGGTAGAAGCTCCGCCCATCGGCGTCGATGAGTCGAAAGTGCGTGCCGGGCAGTTTCCACTCCTTGGATTCTGCAGTGACTTTCGGCGAGACCGCCACGCGGACAATGACGACACGCGACGCCTTGTTCTCCTTCGCGGTCATCAGCGGGTTGGCAAGTTCGGCCATTGCGTCCTGCCAGGCCTTGCTGTCCTCGTCATCGTTATCGGGAAGCTGCCAGGCTCCGACGATCTTCACCGACTTGGCTGGGCTCATCATGCTGAACTTATGGCCCGCGCGATTGCGGTAGCAGAATGTGTCCAGCGCGAAGTTGTCGTGGTTGACGGAGAAGTCGTTGCCGGCGCCAAGCGCTCTATGTGACAAGGACGAAACTAAACCCAGGACGAAGTCATCGGGCCGAAACAGGCCGAGGTGCTGCTGGCGTTGGAGTGTGTTGTCGAAGGGCTTGTAGCTCAGTACGCTCGGGCCGAAGGGCAGCAACTGCAGTGTCACCATCGCCACGCCGACTATCATCAGGCCCGCCACAAAGCCGAGCACCCCGCCGCCTATTCGGTCGACCCACTCGTCGAAGGTGACGTTCGGCCTGAGGATTATATCCAGCCCCACGCGCAAGGCGAGCAACGGCCCGCCGAACAGCGCCATCAGGCAGATTGCCATGGCGTAGGGCGCGCTCTTGGGGTACATCGTCTCGGCCAGAGGCCTGTAGAGACTAAACGCGAACACCGCACACAGCAGCGTGAGCAGCGTCATTATCAGTGAGCTGAACAGTCCCTGAGTCGAACTATAGACGGCTATGGCAAGTATCGCTAAGACAGCAAGAATGCCCAGAATCATGATGCGGCGCCTTTCTGTGGGTTACTTCTTTTTCTTCTTTTTCTTCTGGGTGACGCGAATGACCTCTTGGATGCTGGTCTCGCCCGATATCACCTTTCGCAAGGCCTCTTCCTGCAGCGAACGCATGTTATTGCGTCTGCAGGAGGCCTCGATCTGCGTCAACTTCGCGCCGTTGGTAACGAGTTGGCGTATCTCATCGGTGATTTCCAGCAGTTCAAAGACACCCGTCCGTCCGAAGTAGCCCGTCCCGTTGCAGGTGGGGCAGGGGATGGGCAGACCGTCCTTATCGATGAGGGGCTTGGCGTTTTCGTCCAGGCGAGGCCCGGTCGGCGGGCGGTAGAACGACTCGATTTTCTCGTGGGACAGGTTCGTTTTGGCAAGGACAGCCGGGTCCGGCGCGTAGTCTTCCTTGCACTCGGTGCATAGCTTGCGGATGAGGACTTGGCTGATAATTGCACGAAGGTTCATCATCGCCGCAGTCGGATGGCCTGTAGCCGCCACCCATTTGGCTAATGCCTGCAGCGACCCGCCTGCCGGGACGCCCAGCAGAAAGAGTCTCTTACCGGCTGCCTCCGTGATTACGCCCGCCGCGTCGGCTGCCTGGCAGGTGTCGACCATGATGACTTCAGGTTCCTGGCGGATGGCGCCGGCGAGTTCTTTGGCCAGTGCGTCTTGTGTGCCGTAGACGTGCTGCGAGACGTTGGCCAGGTCCGATGCGGGCTGAGATTCCAGTGCGATCAACTGCTTGGTGAAGGAGTCATGCATCCGCATCAGTGAGTACATCGTGCTGGACAGGCCGTTCTTGGGCTTGGAAGACACTATCAGCAAGCCCGTGGCCTCGTCGTTGATCTCGCGGATGCGGGCGAGCATGTCCTCGCTGATCCCCAATTCATCCAGGCGCGTTTGAATGGCCTCCTGGGTTACGCGGAACTGCATTCGCTGGCCCGTCGTCGTGCCGGCTACGGACACTTCTATGTCGATCGGCTGAAATGCCAGGTCCACCGACAAGTTGCCCTTCTGGGGCCGGCGGGTCTCGGCGAGGTCCATACCCGTGATGCCCTTTATGTACTGTATGACCAGTTCGCTTTGGCCTTGCTCCAGATCGGGCCTGGCAGTGAGCGTGCCGTCGACAATGAAGCGGATCTTCCCCGACCTGGCAGCCGTCGCCAGGTCCGCTTCCGACGCGCGATAGAACAAAAGGTCGTACAGCAACTGCTGGGCGAGATTATATCCCTGGCGCTGTTGGACGGTCGCGTTGTCAGCCGGCGGGAGGATTATCTTTGAGTCGGAGTCATAGACCTTAAGTAACGTTTGGGTAGCCAGCTTGCCGTGTCCGCCGCCGCTCATTACCGACTGGATATGCGCCCGCGTGAGGATGCGGAACTCCACGTCCACTCGCTGATTGCGATAGAGCACGTATCCGCCGGCCACGCAGCCCACCATTAGCACGTACACCACCAACCCGCCGACAAAGCTGCCCATGACGAGCCAAATGAGCATGCCCAGCGCCCCAGCCCCCAGCGCCACGCCACCCCACATTTGGGGCGAGGCCATTATTTGCCGCGCGTCCCGTTGCACCCAAGGCGCCAGGTAAAGCCAAGGCAATGCCAGCAGCGTCATCGTTATTATCTTGGCTGTCGAGAAGTAGTCGCCTTCGAGGGCGATGTAAGCCATAGATGCGTTCATCCAAGGTGCTCCGTCAGCAGGTCGAAACGTTGAGCGAGGTCTTGTGGGCACGCCGGCGCGATATTGGCCATTAGCGGCTGATGAGCCCGGCCTGGCCGGACTTTATGCCTTTCATCATCATCTTCAGTTCGTCGGCGACGGGGGCGGCCTCGTAGCCGACGTTTGGTTCTATCAGTTCAGCTTCGATCAGTTCGTACAGGCTGCGGGTGAAGCTCATCATTCCGCGATCTTCGCTCGCGCGGATCAGGTCCGGCAGCTCCACGTCGCGCCCCTCAATTATGAGTTTTCGCGTGGTGGGGCTTGCCAGCAGGATGTCAACTGCCGGGACGCGGTCGACATCCTTGGCGATGCTCGGCAGGAGCTTCTGGCAGACGATGGCTTGAAGATTGAACGCTAGCGAGTGGCGAATGCGCGGGTGGTTGTCCACGGGGAACAGGTCCAGGATTCGCCCGATGGTCTGTGAAGAGCTCGATGCGTGCACCGTGCCGAACACCAGGTGCCCGGTTTCGGCGGCCTGCAGGGCGGCCTGGAAAGTCTCGAAATCTCGCATCTCGCCGATCAGCACGACGTCGGGGTCTTCACGCATCAGGTACTTCAGGGCATCGGTGAAATTCTCCACGTCAATGCCGATCTCACGCTGGTTGATCAGCGATTTGTCGTCTTCGAAGAGGTACTCGATGGGGTCTTCGATCGTCACGATGTGACAGTGACGACTGTGATTGACGTACTGCAGCATGGAGGCGATGGTCGTGCTCTTGCCGCTTCCCGTCGGTCCGCTCAGCAGCACCAGGCCCTGGCGGGCCTGGGCGATTTCACCCATGATGGGCGGCAGGTGCAGGCTTTCGAAGCTGGGGATGTTCCGCGTGACTCGCCTGGCCGCCAGCGATACCCGCCCGCGCTGGCGGAAGATGTTGATTCGGAACCTGTCCGAGCCTTCCAGCTCCCAGGCCAGGTCAATGCTGCCGTGCTCGTGGAAGAACTCCGACTGGGTGGGCGTCAGCATCTCCTCAGCCATCTCCAGGATATCATCGCTGCTCAGCACGTCGGCGGCCGACGGCTGAAGCTTGGAGCTCTTGCGTATGTGGGGGGGCTTGCCAGCTTTTAGGTGCAGGTCGGAGGCCTCCTCCTTGACGATCGCCCGGAAGTACTTCTCAAGCTTGATCGGGGCGTCAGGCTGGCGAGCGTCGCTTACCGGCTGTTTGTCTTCACTGGCCACTTTCAAACTCCCATCTTGCCCGTCGGCGGGCGGCGTTCAAGGCTCGGCGCCGACAATTCGGCGCAGCCTGCCTCGGCCCGGCCGGCAGCTTCTGCCATCGGACATTCTAATTGCCAGCCGGGCCGATGGCAATGCCCGATTGCCTCCCCCGCAGGGCAAAAGAAAACGGGCGACCCAACCGGGCTACCCGTTTCGTTAGTATTCAGTTGCCGCCGTCCGCCTCCGGCGGATCTACGGTCCGCCTCGGCGGATCTACGACTTGCGGCGACGCAGCAGCGCCACTGCACCCACAGCCAGCAGGCTCATGGTCATCGGCTCGGGGATGGCGTCCACGCCGCCGTTACTGACGCCGTAATACGTGCCGAGAATCGTCAGGTCGCCGAGTTCGATATCCGTATCCAGGTGTGGGTTGGCGTTGCCCTCGGCCCACGTGCTGCCGACGCCGTAGTACGTGCCAAGCCTGGTCAGGTCGCCGAGTTCGATCTCGCCGTCGAGGTTGAAATCGCCGTACTGCGTGCCGAAAATCGGGTCACCGTCGCCATTGACGGCTGAGGTCTCGACCAGGTGGCGGACGAGGTAATCCAGGTCGTTGATGTCTATGGCGCCGTTGGTCCCGCCGGTCACGCCATCGTCGCTGAGGTCATAGTTGCCCGTGGTGGGGGCTATGCCCGTGAGGATGTATTCGCCCATCAGGTCGATGTCCTCGGCGTTTATGACGCCGTCCTCATTGACATCGCCGGGAGCGAAACCGTAGTCGAAGTAGTACTCCATCAACCGGACGCCGGTGCGGTGGCCGGAGAAACCGAGCTTGATCCAGCCCGCGATGTTATCCATCTCGAAGCCGAAGATGCGTTCCGCGCTCGTGCCGCTCTGGCCGGTGTATCCCCAACCACCGGCATAACCATTGTAACCGTAGGTCCGTGTATTTGCGAAGTCGTTGTTGCCATTGACGGCCACCGCCGTACCGGGCCCAGCGTTCTGCGGGTGGGCCACAGCGATCGGGGGCGCGCCGTCAACGGGCTCGGGAGTCCAGTCGTAGGTGCCCAGGAGGCCTCCATCTGGGGAGATGTTGACCCACGCGCCAAAGTCCCAACCCCAACTGTATTGAGTGGTTTCACCGGTGATGAAGATGACGTCATTGCTGTAGTCGGCGACGCTCGCCTCTATATAGTTGGTAACGGGAGCCGAGCCCAGATATCGCTCATTAAAGCCGCTAGTATTGATGTCATCCGGTATGCCGCTGAGCACCAAGCTCTCATTGATATCTCCGGTCTCGGTATCATCGGGGACCCCGGACGAAGCCATTTTGCGCGACAGGGCCTGCTGGCCGGTGTAGGTGGTGCTGGTGTAGGCTCGGTGTTCGGCGGGAACGTCGGTCCAGACTTCGCTCGTGTAGGGGTTCAGGGCCAGCATCACCGAGCCGTTCCTGCCGTCGACGGTCCGATTCGTGCCGCCAATACCGATTCCCGGGAAGATACCGGCATTGGCCACCCAGGCGTCATAGGTCTCGCTGCCAACGCCCAGATTGTTGCCGGCGAGATCAAGGGGGCCGAACTGGACGTATGTGCCATCGCCCACAACGCCGAACTCGACCACTGCGATAGCCGTCGAGGTAATACCCGCGATGGCAATGCAGACCAACAGACAGTTCATAGTTTTAAGTTTCATTAGTGACGTTTCCTCTCGAAATTAGCTAAGACAGATATTGACAAGTTTCCATAGGACCACGTTCGTACGGTGGTTATTTTCGTCGTCCGCTTCGGCGGATATTCGACCTGCGACCCAGCACGCCCGTTGCGCCAAGGGCCAACAGGCTGAGGGTCATCGGCTCGGGGATTGCGTCCACGCCGCCGTTACTGGCACCGTAATACGTGCCGAGTATGGTCAGGTCGCCAAGTTCGATGTCCTCATCCAGGTACCGGTTGGCGTTGCCCTCGACCCACTTGTCGCCGACGCCGTAATACGTGCCGAGCCTGGTCAGGTCGCCGAGTTCGATCTCGCCGTCGAGGTTGAAATCCCCGTACTGCGTGCCGAAGATCGGGTTACCGTCGCCATCGACGGCTGAGGTCTCGACCAGGAAGCGGACGAGGTAGTCCAGGTCCAATATGGTCACGAAGCCGTCGGTCCCGCCGTTCTCGCCATCGTCGCTGAGGTCGTAGTTAGCCGTGGTTGGGGCGATGCCCGTGCGGATGTAATCGCCCATCAGGTCGATGTCGTCGGCGTCTACGTCGCCGTCATCATCGACGTCGCCGGGGATCCCGGCGGCAGGATACTCCAGAAGCGCAGGGATGCCCGGGAGGGTCTCGTACGCCCAGCCGAGGATGCTCGCGCTGTGGGCTCGGAAGCTCGTGGACACCTGCACCCAGCCGTAATGCGTGCCGTCGGTTTCCTCCAAGGAGAAACCCACGAAGCCTGTGCCCCAGAAGCCTTTGCGAGACATGTTAGTGCCTCCCCACCCCCATCCATTGTTCTGGCCGCCGGTGCCGCCTACGACGGCGTAGCCGGAGGTATAGTTCAAGTTGCTGTCGACCTGAGTGGCGACGCTTTCAACCCCGGTCGAGCCACCATTGTAGACTTCGTACAGGTCCGAGCCGTCTCGTAGCTGGCCGTCAATGAGATTGGCGGCCACGCCGCCCCCGGGGCCGGCGCTCAGGAAAGAACCTCCGAAGGAGTTACCGACCTTGCCTACCGCCTGGAAGTCCTGGTAGGTGAACCAGACCGAGTCGGCCGTCTTGTCGGCGGCGTCAAGGGTAGTGGTCACGTCGCCGTTCTGATCGTAGTAAACGTACGAGGCGGGGATGGGGGGGTCCGCCTCGGGGTCCCCCCAATCGATGGTGGATCGCTTGAAGGTACCGTCCATGTAGAGGATAGCAGCGTCATGGGGAATCTCCCCGACGGAATAATTACCGATGGGCCTCGCGTGGATCGGCGCGTCGCGGTAGTCGAAGGCCTGCAGTGCAGCGTTGGCGGCGGTTGTCAGGCCCATTGCGGCAGCACCGGCTGCGACGGATGTTGTTGCGAGTTTCCTTGATAGTGACATTTGAGAATTCCTCAAAAGGTGTGTTGTCGATATTCCGTGCTAGTTGCTCCCACGTCGGCGGGCCTTCGATCTGCGTCTGCCAAGCAGGCCAATCGCTCCCCAGCCCATGACAGAAAGGGTTATCGGCTCGGGGATGGCATCGACGCCGCCGTTACTGACGCCGTAGTAGGTGCCGAGAATCGTCAGGTCGCCAAGCTCGATGTCCGTGTCCAGGTGCGGGTTGGCATTGCCCTCGGACCACTTGTCGCCGACGCCGTAATACGTGCCGAGCCTGGTCAGATCGCCGAGTTCGATTCTGCCGTCGAGGTTGAAATCGCCGTACTGCGTGCCGAAGATCATGTCGCCTACGCCATCGACGGCTGACGTTTCGACCAGGAAGAGGACGAGGTAATCCTGGTCCAGCAGGTCTACGTTGCCGTCGCCGTTCAGGTCGTAGTTGCCCAGGGTGGGCGGTATGCCCGTGCGGATGTACTCGCCCATCAGGTCGATGTCATCGCCGTTTATATCGCCGTCCTCATTGACGTCGCCCGGGCGCAGGATGAACGGGGCGAACTTCGGGCCGAGGATCGTGCCGTCGGACTGCCCCTCGCGGCGGAGACTGAGGAGCGTCCACTGGATGTTGCCAGGCGCGTATGGGTGGACGATACGGAAGGTGAGCAGCAGGCCCTCTACGACCTGGTTCTGAGCGGCGGAGATGAACTCCAGGCTCTGACCGTCGTCGGCAATTTCCCCTGCCCAGGTAAACTTTGGGAACGGGTAAGTGGTGCTGCCGAAGGGGTAAGCCGCGGAATAATCGTTCGGCTCGTGCCAGGTGTTGTCCATGGACCATTCCTCGCCGGGCAATATCCAAGGGCCTACGCCATTGACCGCGTATGATCCGTAAGCGCCTCGCTCGTCGAAGTAGGCGTTATGCCCGATTCGCCAATCCCACTTCTGGCGCAGCGATCCGGTCCTGCTCGGCCCGGACCAGTCCCATTGGTTCTCAATCTCGTTGGCGTCAAGGCCGCTCAGGGTCACTTTGTCGACCGGAGAAGCATCGCCGTGGACATCGTAAACGTACTCCCACATGCCGGGGAAATCGGCGCCGGGGCCCAAGAACGTTGGATCCTCGGCCAGCACAATGGTCCCAGGAGAAGCACCCAAGGCCGTGCCGCCTGCGATGGCCAGCATCGCCACAACCAGTACAGCCAAGAATTGCCTGTTCATAATCAT
>SDBV01008008.1_pt1 | contig 14314 bp, 15 predicted proteins | sample 2277081 | NCBI WGS metagenome assembly SDBV01 (sample SAMN10402039, study PRJNA504765) | marine sediment metagenome | isolation source: marine sediment core GS10_PC15, 223 cmbsf | place: Arctic Ocean: Southern Knipovich Ridge | collected 2010
AGAGATGTGGCGTCCTCAATAAAGACATGGAAAGGGAAGATCCGTTGGTGGCCAGTCATGTAAAGAATGTTTTGCAAAAACTTGACTTTCAAGACAATCGCTCCACAAGCTCTTAGACGACGTGCCCCGCCGCCTTATCTTTAAAAGTTGAAAAATTATTACCTTGGCTTTCGGCAACAATCCTTAGTATAGAGACTCTTTTTACGAAAGCAAGCATCAAAAGCTTACCCTTTTGAACTTTGCTTTGCGCTTTACATCCAGCAGCTAAAGCAACTGGCTTTACAGCGCAGCAAGGAAGTAAAATCGTCCTCCTTTAGTTCGATAAGCAGATCGATATCACTATCGCTATGAGCTTCATTCCGGGCAAAAGAACCAAAGAGAGCAATTTGGGTTAAACCAAACTCCTCTTCCAGCAGCTGTTTGTTTGTTCGTAAATATGCAAGAATTATCTCGCGATTTAATGTATTCATAGTTGATACCATTATAATGGTTGAACTGCTTACATGTAGTTAGTATATCATACCTAAGTATTTTTTTACCAGAAAAACTGCAGATGAGATGGTATAAAGATGATTTTTCATAAAAAAAGGACTGAGCAAGAAGCTCCTGCTCAGTCTCAACTTAGATAATTACTATGGCTAGCGCCAGAGAGCGAGAATTAGAGCCATAACTTCTATATAAACAAACTGATAGGTAGTATCGATGAGATACACCGTAAGCGACTTGCCAGAATATAAACTATTCATGAGCCCTATAGCAGCAGGAAAGCCAAGCCATAAAAGCACGCCCAGTGAGAGTGCCTGCGGGGCGTCTGTTATGCCCATCTTTCCAAAAAGAAATGAGAGGGTATAGGCAGTTACTAAGTAGCCAAGGAAAGAACCGGCCATTGTGATATACATAGATGTGGCCATTTCCTTTTTCTGAGCATCAGTAAAGCCCTGTTCCTTGAGCCATAGATTGCCAAAGAGCAGGGGTGAATACCAGGCTGTGCCGATCAGAAAGGCGGCAACAGCGGCTGCCAGAAGTGCTAAATAGTTAGCCGGTGCTGTAAACATAGAAACTCCTTTTTTATGGGTGTTGTACAGTCCCTGCTAGTCTACCAGATAATATGGCAAGATCAAAGCAGAATGGAAAGCTATCTGGTACTTGCATCGGTAGGGGACGCGTATGTATGAACATTGATAAGCATTTGTATAAATAGATATGTTATATTATACTATTTGTATAATGCTATAATAGATCGCATATTTGTTGAATAAAGGATCCCGAATGAATTACCGCAAGGTACAAGTGTATGCTATATTTTTATATATGACTATTCCGTTTAGTATGGCGGCCATGAAGCACCTAGATCCTGCTCCATTACCAGTTCCTAAATTTTCAGATTTTGTTATAACAGAGATTCCTCAGTATCTGTTTGAGAATTGCGATCAAGCGGTAAGGCATAGATGGACTGCTGAAGAATTTAGAAAAATGAGAGAAAAAGCTGAATGGGTGACTCAGGAGGATGTTCGTCGTGAAACAACTGATGAGAACTCGTTCATTGAAGGGTGTGAGCTGTATGATTGGATTCATGCACTCAATTTTATAGAAAAAAACCTTTTGCGGCGATCAGGTCATGTTATTTCAGTGGAAGATATGAAGAACGTGAACGGCTGCTTATCTAGACTGAGTGTGGGTAATAAGGGTGCATTTAGAACAGCACATATTGTCTGGGCGAAACGTAATATTGAAGATGATACGGAGATTTTTGCTCTTAAGTATTTTGCTAAGGGCTCAGAGGAGTTTAGAGCACGTATAGGATATATACAGTGTAATGATCTGTCTAATATTAAGACAGCTGACATTAAAGTGCTTTTGGAACGCCGTTCTAAGTTTCGGAATGTGATTCAAACTCAGAATGGGCAACGTGTATTAAAACTTGATCCGGACAAATTCAAGGAGTGGGAAAAGGAGGCCCCTGGAGAGCGTGAGGGGACTATTAATATGCATGATTGGTGGAGCGTGCGCTATCATGGTTTTCCTAAACCTCATTTGATCGAGGAATATGTAAGATGGTGTGCTGACCAGTCAAAGGAACGATGGGATCCTATAGATCTAGCAGCTTGGCTCTGGTATAAAATGGTAGAGATTCATGCTTGGGATATGTCGAATAAGCGTACAGGAAGGTCTCTTGCGCTGTTTGTCCTACTCAACAATGGCTATTTGCCTCCGCTCATCGATAGCGAAGATAGCAATAGATATGTGAGCACCTTACTAAATGGCTTCGACGATGATGAAGGGTATATGCCTTTTATCCATCTTATAAAAGAGTTGATGGTAAAAACATATAAGCTGATGCAAAAAGAATTGATAGTGAAAACCCATACCCTGATTCAAGGGGAAAATCGGCAGAAGGTTCGCTGCCCGATATGCGGCAAACAAAAAAATATCAACTTATGTAGCCGCTGCAAAAAAGTTGCCTATTGTTGTGTTGCCCATCAGAAACAAGATTGGCCGGCGCATAAAAAGGTTTGCATCTCAACGCACTCGTAAGGGCAGTGGGCCTCGAGGTGTTCATTGCCTTTTTTCTTCTGGTAGCGTATTGTAGATGAGGAGTGGTGGGGAATCCCTAGGTGCTGGTGAACTACCTTATCAAAAACAGGTATAGGTAAAATTTTTTCATTAGTTACTACAGGCTTTCAATTACGTTCTTCCTGAGGATTGTATGAATAGTTATATCGAATACGTTGTAGATCAATTATCAAGTTTTGGTACCGTTACCGTCAAGGGCCTGTTTGGAGGCCATGGGATCTACAAGGCCAAAACTATTGTGGGTATTATTGTTGATAATCAGTTCTATTTAAAGTCGAACAAAGAACATGAGCGTGATTTTACAAGCCTCAATTCTGAGCCCTTTGTCTATCACAACAAAAAAAGTGGGAAAACTATTCAGATGCCGTACTGGAAAGTTCCTGAAGAGATTTTAGAAAATAGGGAAAAGCTTGCTGCACTTACTCATACTGCTTATTCGATTTCTTTGAGCTCACAAAAATCTAAAAAATAGGTATGCTCATTAAGCATAGTCATAGTGATCATAAGCCGCCTGTACCGATGGGGTGTGCCACGAGTATCTGTTCCTATCTTTTCTTGAAAGCACTTTGAAAACACCTGGGGTGTGAGCATGCGGAGAGCATTCTCCTAATAGCCGGTGATATATTTCAGCATTTTCAGCCATACATTTCTTCTTAACGAATCAATATAAGCTTTTTTCGATGCTTGCCAGATGATATCACTGTAGGTTGGATAGGGATGAATAACTCTATAAAAATCGGTGAACTTATGGTTGTAAAATGATCCGAGCTGCAGCTCACTAATAAGTTCTCCCGCACGAGCACCGAGAATGTGGGCTCCGATAATATACCCTTTTCTATCACAGATAAATTTGCCCATCCCATTCATCCGGTTATCTGTGTGGGGACGATCATAATCTTTGTAATAGGTACGGTAAATCCGTAGAGAATCACCATGGGTGGCACGCGCTTCCTCTTCGGTTAACCCCATCGAAGCAAACTCTGGATCACTGAACGTTACCCATATTTTTTGCAGATTACGTTGAGACGTTTTAATAGGTAGAAGGGCATTGCGCGTAGCAATTACCGCTTGATACTCAGCGATATGACTAAACAGATACGGACCGACAACATCCCCCGCTGCATAGATATTCGATGCGGTAGTTTGGAGTTTTTGGTTAACAACGATTGCACGAGACGTTGTTTCAACGCCCGCTTTATCTAATCCCAGATTTTCAATATTCGGTTTTCTTCCTACGGCAAGCAGAAGCTGCTGTGCAGAAAAGGGGACTATGTTCCCTTCATTGTCAACACATTCAAGGGTAACACCATCGTTAGTTTTAAGGGCTTTAACCGCTTTCAATGATGTTTTGAGGGCAACGCCTTTCTGTGAGAGCATCGTAGCAAGGAGGTGGGCAAGTTCCTGATCCTCGCGAGCAAGGATATTTTTGTTCATTTCAATAACGGTGCATTGCGTACCAAGCTGCTGAAGACAGTCGGCCATCTCTATGCCTACAGGACCGCCCCCTAAAATAAGAAGCGAGCTCGGCAGTTCTTTAAGTTCAAAAAACGACTCATTGGTCAGGTAATGAACATCGGCAAGTCCCTAAATCGGTGGGACGGCTGGTCGTGATCCTGTCGTAATGACAAAGGCTCGTGCTGTAAGCGTCTTGCCATTGCAGGTGATCGTGTGAGAATCGACAAAATGCGGATCGCCATATATGACCGAGATACCTAATTCTTCTAATTTTTCTGTTGAATGGCCGGCGTAAATTTCCTCTCTAATTGCTCGCACGTGATCCATAATCTTTTTCGTACTCATTTTTTCTGCATCAATGGTGACATCGAAGGCCTTTAACTGGCGCGACTCAGAGAGGGTACGGGCTATATGTATGAGCGTTTTACTTGGAACACAGCCGGTGAGAGTACAGGTACCGCCGAGGCGCTCCTTTTCGATGAGTGCGACACTTTTACCCATGCCGCGGGCTAATTTTGAGGCGACAAGTCCAGCAGGTCCGCCACCTATTACGATGAGATCAAAAGAGAATTCTGTATTCATACTATTTTTCACTTTTCTGGCATATGTTGGCAGACTTCACATTCTTTTTGTGTTAGAGGATGGCCACCCATTTCATGGCGTAGAAGAGTAACGAGCTTCGTCGCATAGTTGCCTCCCGTTTTGCGTGATTCAACTCTCACAGCGAGTGACGCTTCTATTACCGGGATCGGTATATTGACTCGATAAGCTTCTTCAACGGTCCATCTGCCCGTTCCCGTTTCGCCAATCACCCCTTGAAGAGCGGAGAAGTCCGGTTTTTTTTCAAGAGCATTATGTGCGAGCTGTAGCACCCAAGACCGAATTATAGCTCCCTGAAGCCACGTTCTGCTGATAGCGACTAAATCAAGATTATCATAGGGACCCTTCTGCAGCATATGAAAGCCTTCCGCATAAGCTTCAAGAAGGGCGTATTCTATGCCATTATGCACCATTTTTACGTAATGGCCTGCTCCGGGAGGGCCGACGTATAGGTAGGATCGGGAAGACGCGGCGACAAGTTTAAAGGTGTCCTCAGCTTTTTTAAAAACCTCATGCTCGCCCCCGATCGTCATGCTAAAGCCGTGCTCTGCGCCGTACAGCCCACCTGACGTTCCGCAATCAAGGAATGACACTTGCCGTTCTTTCAGGCTTTGGTAACGGCGTGCACTGTCGGCATAGAAGCTATTTCCCCCATCGATAAGAATCGTTCCAGGGGTTACGCATGTACAAAAATCATCAAGTACACTATCAAGAACCTGCTGAGGCACCATGACCCAGATAAGCGTGCTATGAGCACTTAATTCATTCGTATCTTTTGCAACGGTAAAACCGGCCTGAGCAAATTCTTGCACTACAGCTTCATCCGTATCATAGACCATGAGGTCACAATCCATGGGCTGCAATTTTTTTGCAATAGGGCCGCCCATTTTACCGAGTCCTATGACGCCAATTTTCATGGAGTTCTCCTTATCTTATAGTTGAATATAGCCGACCGATCATTTTGAAAGCAATGCTTTTAAGCAATGCTTAACCGCATCACGCAAAAATAAGGGTGTAAAAACACTATTTCTAGACCAGGGTCTGAAGACGCTGTTTTTAACCGATGGTGTAGAGCACAGAACAGCTCTTGTGTTTTATGCGCGTGATAGAGTACATTTGTCTCAAGCAAGAATTGTCGATGACATTGTCAATGACAATGAAAGGAGCAGCATGAAATTAACCGTATCACTTATTAAAGCGGATATTGGATCGATCGGCGGCCATACTGCGCCCTCAAAGGCTATGGTTGAAGTAGCGCAGGTGCAGGTTGCCCAAGCAATAGAAGACGGCCTCCTTATAGATGGATACGTCAGTTATACCGGTGATGATATTGCGTTGCTTATGAGCCACCAAAGGGGGGAGAATAATACTGAGATCCATCAGTTTGCCTGGCAGACCTTTTTAAAAGCAGCTCAGATAGCAAAAGAGCAGGGGCTCTATGGTGCCGGGCAGGATCTGCTTGCGGATGCTCCCTCCTCAAATATACGGGGTGCCGGTCCTGGTGTTGCTGAAATAGAGCTCGAATATGGTACCGAAGAACGGCCTGTTGAGTCTCTCATGATGTTCGCTGCCGATAAATGTGGCCCTGGCGCTTTTAATCTACCGGTCTTTTTGGCCTTTGCTGATCCGATGTTCTGCGCAGGGCTTATGCTTCCTGGCATGATTGAAGGATTTAGCTTTACACTTATCGATATGAATCATAAAGGGGCTGACAGTGTTCTTACCTTGCATGCTCCAGGAGATTATTATAAACTTACCATCTTATTAAGAGATAGCCTACGTTTTGGTATAGACTCAATCTATTCACGTACCCATAATGTTAAAGTAGCAGCCGTATCTGCTATGCGATTACATACTATTGCAGGTAAGTATGTTGGCAAGGATGATCCTGTTGCACTTATAAGAACGCAAAGTATTTTTCCCGCACCTGAAGAGATCATATCTCCTTACATGATTGCTCACTACGTAGAAGGTGATGCACGGGGTTCGCATACTATGCCCTTTATGCCAGTACCGATCAGAACAGCCATTACCGGGCCTTATTGTTTGCCGATCGTAAGCTGTTTAGCCTTTTCTCTCAGTCCTGAAGGAAAGTTCTCTGAATTTATCGATTTTTTTGACAATCCGGCCTGGGACTATGTAAGAATTCAGGCTCAGAAGAAAGCAATAGAGATGCGTAAGCAGGGATGGTCAGGCCCCGCTATGCTGCCGTATAGTGAGCTTGAGTACAGTGGATACCGAGATGTTATTGATGAACTGGTAGGTAAATTTTCTGTACGTACCTCTACTGAGGACTAGGTATGGCCATCATAGATATAAGCTGGCCCTTAAAGCACGGCCAAACGACCGAATATAACAATCGAATGACGTTCGTACTCGATCTGTATAAAGATTTTGAGTCTGATGGGATGCGCCAATCGAAAATATGCATGGATACGCATACCGGTACGCATATCGATAGTCCTGCCCATTTTATTGAGGGAGGGAAAACGATCGATCAGCTTCCTTTAGGTGCGCTGCAGGGCCCCTGCGTTATTCTTGATTATACTCATATCGATGAGCAGATCACAAAGCAGGATTTTGAAAAAAGGGATATACCATCAGGTGCGATCATTCTGCTTAAAACAAAAAATAGTTTTCTGCCGGTAGATGCCCCTTTTTTTGAGCGTTTTGTGTATCTTGCTGAGTCGGGGGCAGCCTATCTTGCTTCTCGTGATGTTAAAGCGGTAGGTATAGATTATTTGTCGATTGAGCGGGATCAGCCTCAGCATCCAACCCATCTGAGATTGTTCGAAAAGGATATTCCAATTATCGAAGGGTTGCGTTTAGCAGAGGTGCAGCCTGGGCAGTATAGCTTTATCTGCCTGCCATTACTTCTTGTCGGAGCAGAGGCAAGTCCTGCACGGGCATTAGTATACGTTTAATCTTTGTCGTTGTCTGGAGGCTTGAGCCAGTTAATACCGTATTTTTTCGTAAATGCCTCCGCCTCATCGGGGCCTGAAGTGCCCACTTTATAGGTATATAAGGGGAGCTTAAGAGATTCTATCTGATCGATGATATCCCAGGCATGATATATCTCTTGTGGGCTTACGGCAATACTTTGTGAGCCGAGTAAAATTTCATGCAGGAGTGTTTCATAAGAATGGGGCTGATAATATTCACAAATATTTCTGTAGAAAAAATCCATTTTCATCGGGCAGATGTTATGTTCAAAACCTTTTTGTATATTTGTTTGCAGCGTAAAGCTTGCCTGAGGTGATATGTGAATAATGAGGCGATTAGCATCGAACAATCCCGGTTCGTTCACTATCTTTTTACTCACAGGCTTAAAGACGATATGTATTTCAGATCCTTTCTGGTGTAAAGCCTTGCCCGTTTTTGCATAGAAGGGCACCCCCTGCCATCGGGGCAACGTTAGCTGAAAGCGCAGGAGTGCATACGTTTCAGTTTTCGAATCGGGTGGTACGTCCCGTTCTTGCGGGTAGCCTTCATATTGCCCGAGCAAACCGTCATCTACGACCAGATTTTTGAGTATCATATTTTTATGTTCACTTAGGGACTGTGCATCGAGAACCTCTGGATGCTCCATAGCAATATATGCTATAAGCTGCAGAAGGTGATTTTGGACGACATCCTTGAGTGCCCCGTACCGATCATAAAAGCTTCCTCGCTCTTTGATAGTCGTTTCTTCACTGAGAATAATCTGTACCTGGTCGATAAAGGTTCCATTCCAGACCGGTTCGAAAACGGCATTGCTCCATCGCATAAGAAGCAGGGACATAATGAGTGATTTCGTCAGGTAATGATCAACACGATACAGTTGATCTTCTTCTAATAGTTGCGTAATACAGGTATTAATATCTTGAGCTGATTGAGCGTTCCAGCCGAATGGCTTTTCATACACGATACGATGATGCACTCCCGCCAACGCTTTTTGGTTTTGTGCTATGCCGTGTGTAACCAGTTTTTGCGTAATTCTACAGTACCAATCAGCAGGTACGGACAGATAAATAAGCCGATTTCCGGACAGGTTATGCTTTTTTTCTACCTCGCGTACCTGCTCAGCAAGTTTTTGAAAATCTTCGTCAGAAGCAAACTCAATAACGTTATAGGAAAAGAGTTTCTTAAAGCGTGCAAGGAGGTCATTATTGTCTGTTTGAACCGATTCTTCGATGAGTTTGTCGGATGTAATAACATCTTTTGCAGCGCCGATAAAGGCAAAAGAAAAGCTATCTCCTCGATGTTCAAAGAGTTTATAGAGTGATGGAATAAGCCGTGTTCTGGATAGATCGCCCGTCGCTCCTAAAATGATAATCGTCCAGCTTTCCATGAGCTCTCTCGAGAGGTTGCGCTTTTAGCAGGTGCATTTAAATATTTTAGAGCAGCAGCAGAGTGATTTTTTAAGATCATCAAGGTGTTTCTCAAGATCGGTTTTCAGCGTAGTAAGCATCGTAACACAGTCGTTATCACCTGCACTTTTAGCATCGACAATAGCATGTTTCTCGATAAACCATATCAGTTCGCAAAACTGCTGAAAAAGCTTGATCTTATTGTAGGTACTATTATCGATCATCATATACTCCTCTGGTGATAAACATATTAGGTAATTCCCTATAAAGAGTAGCATAGGCATAAGATCGACAACAACGGTTAGTCGTTTTTTTGTAGGATGTTCTGGTGGACTGGAGACTCTTAAAAAAGCGGATAAACATTTCTGTACCGTATGTTTTGTTGTTGAGAATGATTTTGCGGGTAACAATGAGTAAGGTAACGGGCTTGGAGATCGTTCTCCTCTTTACCTGAAATACCAGTAGGTAGTAGTATTGCTCCAGAGGGGAAAGCGCTCAATGCTTCAGTAGGTTGGTGTTTCTTCATAAGATATTCGTATGTAGCCACGTTCATGGTACGTTGCTATACTACTTAAAAAAGGAGCAGTGCTTCTTTTAAACAGAAGGTGCGCAATGATTACATCTGTCTTGGGACTCGTTCTTTTATGTATTCCATGCCAGGTAATGGAAGGGATGAGCCAGCAGGTTCTTCCTGTATACAGTAACGTTCAGGATGAATGGAGTGAAAGTCTCTCAGATCGTTTCTTTGGAGCCATAGGATTTACCGACTTAATGAGCGAACGCTCTAAGAGACAGCGAGAAGAAAAAAACTGGGAAAGAGCTAATAACCGCTATATCCGTAACATTATTGTTTTACATCCAGCTCAGATGCGTGATGTACCAGCCAATAGAAGTAAACGTACTCACGAAACACAAATCTGGCACAGAGCGCGTGATGACTGGCAAAGCGTAAAAAGGGAGAGAAATGTTCGAATTGTAACACTCATGAGGGAAGGTAAGTTTGATGAAGCTGCTCAATGGATTGCTCCTGATATGATCACTGAAGTCATTGTAACAAGCGCTGCTGGCAAAGGGTGCATTCTTGTGTTAATGCGTATGATCGAATGTGGTCTTAACAATGACGATTGGATACTCAAAGGTATTGTACGGGCAGCTGAAGGGGGCCATGTTGAATGTATTAAGTTTTTGCTTGGAAATCTTAAGCATTACAATAGCGCTGCCCAAGGTTTCTGTTTGAAAGCGGTAATCCGCGCAGTAAAAGGTGGAAAGAAAGCAGTAGTAAGCTTGTTTATTCAGACTTTTAATAATGAAATACCTTTTATGAAGAGGGATTTCGCTCAGTGGGGACAAAGCCGTATTGAATGGGTAGGTGAGGAACATACCACACCACTCCATGCAGCTATTGAAAACAATGATCTGAACACTGTTGTCTATCTTCTTAAAAATGGAGCTTCGTTAGGCTTACGAGATGTAAATGGCGAAAGGGAGCGAGAACACGTAAAGAGATTGGGTTTTGCAAGAATAGAGGAAGTATTAAATATTTTTGGTGATGAACTTAGGCGTATGAGGGCAGAAAATGCTTCTCACAATTTGGATAGATCTGTCAATCCTGAAGGATCTGAATCTCTCACGGTATCGGATAATGAAAATGCAACTGTTTCCCTCTTTACGCTTATTGATAAGCTAGAAAAGAATGAAGGTGTTCGTTCTGTTATTTATGATAGATTGCTTGCATGTCCTGCACTTGCATCACCCTTTGTTATTAATGCTCTTGGTGATACGATTCTTCACAGGGCAGCTAAACAAGATGATAAGCTACTATTTGGTCGTATTATTCAAGTAAATTCCTCTATGATAGATGTGAGGAATAATCGTGGAGAAACTCCTCTCGAGATAGCTCTTATTATGCTGTGTAGTTTTGGGCAAGAAGAACCACTCGATAACGGAGAACCTGTTGACTTTCAGTAGAAAGAATGGTGTGATAGTAGCAGGATATAAAGGAATAGCTATGAACAATAGAAATACTCTTATGAGCCTTTTCATATTTGGTCTGTTGCTGGTGGGATCAGAACTGCGAGCGGATCAGGGCATCGATTATACCGGTTCGCGGCTCTTTGGGCCCCAGCAGGTTGCTCGTTGTGCCAAGGCGATCGATCAACAGGATCCTCGCCGCATTCAGGTATGGAGTAGCGATCAGTTTCAACTGGGTGAAGAGGATAATGCAAGTTGTGGCTATCATGCTTTACGTAATGGTATTCTCCTTGCCAAGGCTACGATTTTTCCCGCTTTGTTTGATCAATGTTGTGCAGATCTTTATTCCACTCATCATATAAAAGCGCTTTTCGGAACGGCTCAATCGACATGGCGTTCACTCATTATTCAAGAAAGAATGGGTGCTCATGCAAAAAGTCACTGCCAAAGTGTATTGACATCAATTCTGTGTGGACGAGAGTCGGTGCCCGACTGGAATAAAGCAGAATCTGATAGAGTGAGAGCTTGTATCCCCAATGTTGCGCGTACAATATCTCATAGTGGATCTCAGGGGGGACGTAACCATCGGTTTAGTTTTTCACGCGAGCAGTTGTCGGCTACTTTTTTTGCAGAATTACAGGCAATATATCTTCGTGGGTCGCAAGGCAACTCGGCTCCTCCACCGTTACATACTCAAGAAAAAATGAATCTCTATTTAGGAGAAACAGCATTCGATTTTGCTTTCGATCCAAACCAGATTGATACCGGTCAATGGGTAAGTGGCGACGAGTTTAAGCAGTTAATTGATCATGAAAAAAAAGCGGGAATGCTCAGGAACCTTGCTCCCCTTATCGTTACAACCTACGGTGATACTGTCGGCGATGAAGAACTGAGCGATGCTGTACGTGCAAGTCTTGATGCCGGTCCGGGTGATAGGATAGAGCAGGATGATCATTTAATGGAAGGATTTCGTGCTTTAAAGAAAGAGATGCGTACGACGCCCCATGATGTTGTTGGGGTGGTACTTGTGTATGTGAAGCCCCTCAAGAGGCATTGGTTGGTACAGAAGATAGCCCGCTTTTGGGACTATCTTACCGGGGTTCCTCCTTTAGATGCTCATTCTCAACTCAATGCAGAAAATACTAATGGGCACTGGATTACTCTTGTGGTAAGCCGTTTAAAAGGCGATACTCGTTATTTACTAGCGGATTCAGCAGCCAATCATTCCTGTTTAAGGGACAGAAAAATTAATGAAATAATTGAGCATCTTGAAGGTAAAAAGCCTCAGCCGGTAGCTGATACCCAAGAAACGGCTGCCGCTTCTACTGCTTCACTCGTGAAGCCTATTACCTATAAGGTGGCGACCGTGAGTCCAGCTCTTACGAGCAGACCACTCCTACGTTCCCATCCTACCGGCATCGTAGATTCGGCTCCTCAGCAAACTACGTCCGCTCAGATCGGTATGCCTTTGACTACGAAATTAGCCTATACAGCTTTTGCAGGGCTTTCACTCTATGCTGGTTATAAGCTTTATAAGCGGCATGTAGCACAAAGAACCGATAGAAATACGAATTCTCAGACAGCTCCACAGGCTGCAGTACAGGAGAACTTCCTAATCTGAAAATAGATATACTGCCTGCATACAGCATGTATAGGTTGTGCTCAGCAGGGTAGTATGTTTCTCTTTTTGTGGGGAGAATGAAATCACAGGCAATAATAAGCTTTTGCTTGTAGGTGCTTACAGATGTTTGCGAAACTTGTATCTTAAATTGAACGTCTTTTTGGTCCCCTCATAGTATATTATTTTTTTGTTAGTGAACCACCAGAGCTGGTGGCTGATTTTCGCAGTCTCATATCAATGTATTGCCATATTAAATGAGTCTGTTTTAGACTGACGGTAGGCAATACTGTGTATAAAAGAAGATAAGGAGATATTCTCATGAAACGTGGGATTATATTGTGGATTACCATAGGAATGATAAGTTGTAATTATCTGGCAGCTAAGGAGAATATTGATTCGGCAGCGCTTCATGGGGCGGCAAGTGAAGGTCAAAAAGAGGACGTTCAGCAGCAACGGAGTAAAGGGAGCGATAGCACTGCAAAGGATAAGCTTGATGTGACAGCATTTCATGAGGCAGCAGCAAAAGGCCAGAAGGACGAGGTAGAGCGGCTGCTTGCCAGAGGTGCAGATGTCAATGCAAAGGATAGATACGGCTGGACAGCGCTGCATAAAGCAGCAGAGGGAGGTCATAAGGAAATAATAGAGCTGCTGCTCAGTAAGGGTGCTAATGTTAATGCAAAAGATAACTATGATTGGACCGCGCTCCATGGGGCCGCAGCAAGAGGTTATAGGGAAGTAGTAAAGCTACTGCTGAATAAGGGAGCTGATATCAACGCTGTCGATGATGCTGGCTGGACAGCTCTCCATTGGACAGCTTTTCGTGGTCATAAAGCAGTAGCAGAGCTGCTACTGAGTAAGGGTCTTGATATTAATGCAAGGGAAAGGCATGGCGAGACAGCGCTTCATAGAGCCGCTATGGCGGGACATAAGGAAATAGTAGAGCTGCTTCTTAGTAAGGGTGCTGATATCAATGTCAAGGATGAGTTTGGTTGGACAGCATTTTATCATGCAGCTGGAAGAGGTCATAAGGAAGTAGTAGAGCTATTACTGACTAAGGGGGCTTCTGATATACAGTGGGTTTGGATAGCGCTTTTTCTTTGGTTTCTGTTCAGTATAGTGCTGCTTATTAAGGCCAGAAGGAATTAGTGTTGCTGTAGCTTGCTGAACCAGTATCTCACATGGGGGTCCCGGTAGCTGATTTTCTCAATCTCATATAGATTATTGTCAGAGTGAATCGATTTGATATAGAGTTATGTAATACTGTGCTTAGTAATGAGATAAGGAGATAGGCTAGTGAAACGTAGAATCATATTGTTGATCGCCATAGGAATAATAAGTTGTAATTATCTGGCAGCTAAGGAGAATGTTGATCCGTCAGCACGCAATCGAGCTTTTCGGGAAGATCAACTGGAAGCCGCAAAGCAGCAACGGAGTAAAGGTGCAGATATCCATGCACAAGATAAGCTTGATCTGACAGCGTTTCTTGAGGCAGCTGAAAGAGGCCAAAAGGATGAAGTAGAGCGACTACTGAGTAAGGGTATAGATGTTAATGCAAAGGATGAGGGTGACTGGACAGCACTGCATAAGGCGGCTGAGTATGGTCATAAGGAAGTAGTAGAGTTGCTGCTTAGTAAGGGTGCTGATATCAATGTAGTGGGGGGTGAGTTTGCCATTACAGCGCTTCACAAGGCAGCTAGGTTCGGCAAGAAGGAGGTAGTAGAGCTACTGCTGACTCAAGGAGCTG
>SDBV01008009.1_pt1 | contig 14313 bp, 11 predicted proteins | sample 2277081 | NCBI WGS metagenome assembly SDBV01 (sample SAMN10402039, study PRJNA504765) | marine sediment metagenome | isolation source: marine sediment core GS10_PC15, 223 cmbsf | place: Arctic Ocean: Southern Knipovich Ridge | collected 2010
CGTTCCGTGGCCGATGAAGGTCACCTTCAGCGTGCCCTCGTCGGTTTGGATCGTGTCTGTTTCGAAACCATGCTCCGCAACAACGGGAGCGGCCAGGACAATGGCGAATAAAAGCGACCAGATCACTTTCATAGATTCCCCCTTAACGCGTTTAGCTTGGAGAATTATGAAGCGTTACGCTGCAAGAATCAATCGGGTAGACGCGAAAGCTGCAATGCAAAGCGCCGGTGCGTCCTCATTGTATCTGGTATCATTGGATGAACTCATGATACGAATCCTGGAGGCTATAGAATTGTGCTTAGCGGTTGAAGGTGAACATGAGGAGGGATTGGACTTTGTCGGTGTGTAAACCAAAAAGATGATATTTGATCGATTCACGCACGGCTCCTTCGACAAAGGGTGAACCCAGTGATAGAATTAGAAAATTAAAAAATCGTCGAGGATGCGCCATGGGGTGGGTGGTCCTTCGATACGGATTCGGAATGAGGGGAACTCTCACCATCGGCATGACCGCGGCTCGGAGTTGATGTATGCTGAACCGAAAACTTGACGATATTTTTTTTCAACAATAAGCTGAAATTCATGACGGCAAAGAAGCTCCTCGAGCTGAATGGCAACTTCAGAAAATCCCCACTCTTAGAGACAATTCGTATCCTTCACCGGATCTTTACTGTCCAGTGCGTCGATTACGTCGTTATCGGTGGTATGGCCGTTATTCGCAGTGGCTCCGTTCGCACCACTCACGATGTAGATGTCCTCACTACCAGGGCGGGCTGGTCTCGCATCAGAAGTTGCGGTTCTGAAGAGCTGGAGACAGATATTGACTCCGCCCGGTGCCGGCAAACAGGCGTAGAGATAGACATTCTCTTTGCCGGTGACGATTGGGACATGGTTTTCCCGCTGCCTCAGCCCTCGGATGTGTCCGAGTACGACGAAGAGCTGGGTGCCAACTTCATTTCCCTGCAGGACCTTCTAGAGTTGAAGTGCGCCGTCTATCTGCAAAAGAGGAATGAATACGGCATCGAGCTTGCAGCGAAAGACCTTGCCGACATCGTCGATCTCGTTCGCAGTAACAGGGAGAAGATCACAGACCAGTTTGTATCGAGGCTCCATCCCGGCGTGCGGGAGGAGCTTGCACGGATCTGCCGGAAGGTGAAAGACAGGGAATGAAGCTCTCTTGTGAACACCCGATTTCAAAAAAACACGTTGACGAAGTCTCGATCAATGATTAAAAAAGGATAAAGGTATAATCTATCTATATTTTCCCGATTTATCCTTGAGGAGGAAAAAAATGAAACGAAACGCGATCTTGCTGTTTGTCCTGGTACTACTGGCCGCTACGGTAGCAGCCAGCTTTGCATCAGGATCCCAGGACGCCGCTACGGAAACACAGGCCGAGCCAAAAGAGCTGAGGATCCGCGCCATCTCGTGGCTCGTCAAAAAGGCCTTCATCAAAGAGGCCACCGAAGACTTCATGGCGGCGAATCCCGACGTCAAGTTGACGGTGGAGTCGCTGGATAGCGCAGAGGTCGAAAAGGTAGCGCTCATGATCAGGAGCGGTGAATCCCCTGCCGACCTGTTCTTCATCGACAAGGTCTTCAACGTGGGTTTCTTTGTCACCCAGGATCTACTCTACAGCTTCGACGAGCTGGGCTACTTCAAACTCAACCCAAAGAGCGAAACCATTCCCGCCATACTGGAAACAGGTAAGGTCCGGGACAAGCACTACTTCCTGCCCTTCCTCTATGAGCCTTTCGGCTTCAATGTCAACAAGTCCATGTTCGTGGAAGCCGGAGTTGTGGGCCCGAACGATCCCATGCCGAAGCTAAATAACTGGGACGAGGTGCTTCTTTATGCCCGAAAGGTGAAGGGGGACAGAGAGAACGGTTTCTCCATCCGAATGCATTCGAAAGGTGGGGATCAGGTTTTCCTCACGTCCTTGAAGTATCTCACCGGCAGCATCTACAAATCCGGCACCAACCTCATCGATCTCGATAACCCGGCCATTCGCGATTTCATGACCAACTGGAAGAAAGGTGTCGACGAGGGTATATACTCCACCAAGCCCTTCACAGATGCCAATGCCGGACGAAAGGACTACAAGGCCGAGAAAATCGCCATTATATACGAGAGCATGTCCCGGTGGCAGGAGGCCATTTCTCTGATCGGGGACGAAAACGCCATACCCTGGCTTCCACCAGGGGATGCGAAAAACGGCGCTACGATGACGAGCTCGTTTTACATGATACCCAAGACTTCCAAAGCGCCCAAGCTGGCGGTCAAGTTCATCACGGATACACACTACACGGAGAAGTATCAGCGGAAGATGATGATCGACTTCGGGAAGATGCCCAGCAAGATGGAAGTCCACGAAACCATCAAGGATCCACGTTTTCAGCTGATGGCCGATGTGGCAGAGAACACGATCACTCCGCCGTACTACCGGGGATTCAAGCAGTGGTGGACTGACAGCGTCAAGTACATCCAGGCCTACTTGCTCGGAAAGGACACCCTCGGGGGAACCCTGCAGAAGATGAAGGCCAAGCTCGACAGCGTCGACAAGAGCGAGTTCTAAAAAAGCAAGACTGGAGAGGAGCGGGAGGCCCGCTCAGGAGGGCCCACCCCGGTGTGCCCGCCCCGCTCCTCCTTAAGAGGAATACGCCATGCTTGGACCAACGGGGTTACAAAAGAGGCTCACCGGGCTTTTCTTCGTGCTTCCGGCGTTGATCTTCCTCGCCCTCTTCCTGCTCTATCCTCTGCTCTACACGTTGTACTTGAGCTTTCACAGCTACAACTTCGCCTACGATCCCGGCCCCACTTTCAACTGGGGGCATAACTACATCAGGGCCTTCAACGATCCTGTCTTCGTCGAGTCTCTCTTAAACACACTCTTTTTTGCCGGGTTCTCCATTCTCATCGGATTTCTGGGTTCTCTCATCGCGGCCCTGCTTATAGACGAGATCAAGGTCGGATTCATGCGGACTGTCTACGAGACTGCGGTGTTTATTCCTGTAGTCGTGCCCGTTTCCCTCGCCTGTCTCATCTTTCTGATCCTTCTGGACAATTCCTTTGGCTACATCAACCTCGTCCTGACAAAAGCTTTGGGTCTCAGGCCCTTCAACTGGTTGGTCGGAGGATTCACCACGAGAATGGTTCTCGTACTGGTCAGCAACTGGATTATGGGCTTTCAGATCATCCTGCTCATATCGGCTCTCAAAGGGGTGGACCAGGATCTGCTGGATGCAGGGAAGATCGACGGTGTCAACTGGATCCAGAAGGTTCTCTACATCAAGGTGCCTCAGATCTGGAGTACCCTCGTGGTCGTGGGAATACTCACAACCATTAGGGCTTTTAAGCTGTTCGTTCAGCCCAACGTCATGACCGAAGGAGGACCGGTCAACGACACCAGCACCCTTTACTTCTACATGTACCGAACCGGATTCGCAATCAACGAGATGGGGTACTCTTCCGCCATCGCCTATCTGCTCAGCCTCATGATCCTGCTCATCTCCCTGATCAACTTCAGAGCCTTCAAGATGAGCGAATAGGAGGGGGAAGCCATGGACGCTCTGAGCATCGTGAAACGGCAAGGACCCAAGGTTCTGATTCATCTCTTTCTCATACCCCTGTGCATCGTCTTCATCTTTCCCGTTTTCTACATCGGCTTTACCGCATTCAAGACGGAGCAGGATATCTTCCAGAGCCTCAGCCTCATTCCGTCGCCGTTCACGCTGGAAAACTGGCACGCCATCTTTGCGTCGGGTGTGAGAATCTTCGACTACTACAGGAACAGCATCATCATCACGGCATGCAGCGTTCTGCTGGTGATTTTATTTGCGAGCACAGCCGGATACGGTTTTGCCAAGTTCGAGTTTCCCGGTAAAAAGGCCTTCTTTGCCGTGGTGACCCTGATCATCACCTTTCCCCTGGCCGCTCTCCTGATCCCTCTGTTCATCATGGAGTTCAAACTGAAGATGTACAACACCCTTCTTGGACTCATTCTTCCCATCACCGCAACACGTCTCCCTTTGGCCATCTTCATCATGATGAGCTTTTTTGTGGGCGTTCCGGACGAGCTTCGCGAGGCGGCCGTGATCGATGGGGCCAGCCAGATACAGACTTTCCTCAAGGTGATGCTCCCCTTGGCGAAAAACGGATACATCGTCGTCAGCATTCTGACGTTCCAGGCCGTCTGGGGGGAGTACCCCCTGAGCCGGACTCTCGCCGACAACGTGAGGTCCCTTCCTCTTTCGGTGGGGCTCACCTATCTCAAATACGAGCACTGGAACTTTGGAATCATGTCGATGATTCTCCTCATAGCCATTGCTCCACCGATCATCTTTTTCTTCTTCTTCCGGAAGTACACGCAGTACGGAATCAACGTGGGCGGCATCAAGGGTTAGGCGTACGAGGCACGGATTGGACAGACCCAAAAAGTCGAACATACTCTTCATATTCACCGACGAACAGCGGCAAGACACCCTGGGAGCCTATTGGAACCGGCTGATCAAGACTCCCAACCTCGACGCACTGGCGCAAAAGAGCCTTGTCTTTGACCACGCTTACGTAACACAGCCCATCTGCACTCCGGCCCGGGCATCGATTCTCACAGGGGTCTATCCCCACAGCTGCGAGATGTACGAGAACAATCGCGTCCTTCCTTCCGATGTTTTGACCATTGCCGAGATGATCGAGGACGAGGGCTACATCAAGGCCTACTTCGGAAAGTGGCACCTGGGCAACGAGGAGATCCCTCAACGGGGTTTCGAGCAGAAGTGGGTCAGCATCGAGGAGATGTACAAGCCGTACTACTCAAACGAAGCCTTTAAATCGGAAACAGCGGACTACCACAGCTTTCTCGCGGAGCAGGGCATCCGGCCCGATTCGGAGCTGGAAGGTTATCCGGTCTTTACACGTACCTTCACGGCGGCCCTTCCCGAAAGCTTGAGCAAGCCGGCCTTCCTCGCCGCAGAGGTGGTCCGTTTTCTAAGGGAAAACCGCGAGAAGCCCTTTGTTCTTTACCTGAACTTTCTCGAGCCCCATGAGCCGTTTTTCGGCCCTTTCGACGGGATGTACGATCCAGAGGAGGTTCCCCTGCCGAGCAACTACTACGACCGCCCCGATGATGGCATGCCCCTGCGTATCCGCTACCTTGAGCGGTTTTTCCAGCAGCATAGCTGGCCTGACCGAAACGGCGGGCACGATCCCCTCAACAACGAGCGTGCCTGGCGGGCGATGAAGAGCAGGTACTGGGGCTCTGTTTCCCTGGTAGACAGGTACATCGGCGCCGTCCTGGACGCGTTGGAAGAGCTGGAGCTGGCGGAGAGCACGGTGACGGTTTTCACCAGCGATCACGGTGACATGATGGGGAGCCACGGGCTGGCAGTCAAGGGCGGCCACATGTACGAGGAGACCATCAAGGTTCCGCTCTTCATCCGGATACCGTGGACCCCCGGCGCAACGGGGCGAGTTGTTCAGCCGGTCAGCCAGATCGACCTGGTTCCGACCCTCTTGGAGATCCTGGATCTACCACCCCATTCGCGGCTTCAGGGCAGGAGCCGGCTTTCCGCCGTGGAAGGAAAAGCCCCATGGAACGGGGATCCGATCGTGGCAGAGTGGAAGGGAGAGGACGGGGACCGCTGGCTTAGCAGCGGGAAGCTTCCGGGTTTTTCCCGCGAGGAGCTCGAGCGGATTCGGGGTAAGGAGATCAGAACAGTGGTCTCTCCCGATGGATGGAAGTTGAACCTGCACGAAACCGGTGAGCACGAGCTGTACAATTTGACCACCGATCCGGATGAGAGAGAGAACCTGTACCAACGCTATAGAGATCAACGTCGCGTGAAGGAGCTCTACGAGTTTCTCCTGGAGTGGCAGGAAGAGACAGACGACGATGTGGACTTTCATCTCTGAATAACGAGACCACGATAGATGAGGAGACCTATGAAGTATCTAGTCAACAGAATGCCCGATTTCGTCGGAGACATCGGTCTTATTCCCCTCTCGGAGGATTTTCTGGTGAACTCCATGTGGGGGAACATTCTGCTGGCTTCCGACGGGTACATCTATGCGGCCGGGGGAAACCACGCAACCATAGGCGCCGACGTCTGGCTGTTTCGTTTCGATCCGGAGAGCCGGCAGATGAGCGTTTGCACCTCCTTGTCGGACGTTCTGGGCGTGCGAGCGGCGACCACGGCAGTGGGCGAATCAAAGATCCACACGCGACTCTGTCAGGGTAAAAACGGGAGGCTCTACTTTGCCACCATGCAGGGAGGCATCGGCCATCTGAGCAAGCTCCCCCACTACTGGCATCCGGATCAGTACGAGGGAGGGCACCTCTTCGAGTATGATCCCCGGAGCGGGGAGACGAGAGACTTCGGGATTCCGGTGAGAGGAGAAGGCCTGCAAACCATGGTCATGGACTACGAGCGCAACCTGCTCTACTTCGTGACCTGGCCCAAGAAGACCTTTCTCAAGTACGACCTGAATACCCATCGGACGACTGTGTTTGGTGTTTTCAGCTGGAGCCCGACATCGGAGGAGGGAGTAAAACTGAACTTCGGGCGGGAGCTCATGATCTCCGCCGACGGCAAAGTGTACGCCATCAACAACTTCGGTTATCTTCTCCGCTACGACCCGGACAACGATGTTCTGGAAGACACCCGCATCCTGGTGCGGGAGAAGGATTCGCTGAGGATCCATGTAAGGACAGAGGAGGGGATCATCTACTTCGCTACCAGTATGGGACACCTCTTTCGCCTGGACCCGTCAACCGAAGCGGTGGAGCCGCTGGGCCAGGTCACCCCGTACGCCAGCGTCTACACACCGAACATGGCCCTGAGCAGGGACGAGACCAAGCTCATTTATCTGGCCGGAAGCCACGGCTCCTATGTCGGAGGCGGATCGATGTGTGTGGAGTTTGACATCAAAGAACGCACCCACAACGTGATTGGAGTTCTCGATCCGCGGTTTTTTCCTCCCTTCTGCTACGGCGTCTGCGTGGACAAGAGGGGACGCGCCATCTTTGCCATCCACGGGGGTGATCCACGCAGCTCCTACCTGGCCATCCACGATTCCACTCACCCGGAGCGGACCAAGTGGCTGGTCGCGGAGGATCGAATCCAGGATGAGCTCGGGCGACAGCCTGAGCGGCGCCTTTTCGCGGGCCCCGGGACAGAGGGAAACACCCGGGGATGGATCGCCACGGACTACCATCTTCTGACACGCCAATCGGGAGGCGAGATTCCCTACAATCAGAGCGCTGTCACGTCGTTGACGCTCGGAGCTGACGGCGGTGTCTACGGGGCGACGTCGGCGATCAGCGGTAAGACCGCCTATCTGTTTCGCCTGCCCCATCCCGACGACGAGGTGCAGATCCTCGCGGATCTCGGCAAATCCCTTGCTTCTGCCCAGAAGGTGACCAAATCCCTGGTGAGTGCTGCAGACGGAAACATCTACGGGGGAACACTGGATCTCCGGGAGGAGCCTTTTATTGAGAAGCGGCACAGCCCGCACTATCCTCCGCATCTTCCGGAGGGCTACTCCGGAGGCCATCTTTTTCGGTACAACATCGAAAAAGGCAGTGTAGAGGACTTGGGAGTTCCGGTACCGGGACAGGGCATCTACGCTATGTGCATCTCTCCCGACGGAGGCAGGGTCTACGCCCTGACCTTCCCGCACGCGACCCTTTTCTCTCTGGAGGTGGCCTCGGGAAGCATCACCTCAGAGGCTCAGGTTTACGGTCCCGAAACATGGGCCTTACGTCCGGATGAGTTCGAGCTGGCTACAATGAGGTTGGTTTTCGGAAAAGTAGAGCTTGAGGCCCGGGTGCGCCGCTTGATTGAGACACGGGGGCTGTCCATCGGTGTGGACGATTTTCCCGTAGACACCTTTGCGAAAAAGTATTACGTGTCCCGAGCCATAGTGTGCGACCACCGGGGAAACGTCTACGGATCTCATGGTGAAGGGAGAATTTTCCGCTACAATCCGAAGGAGCGACAGCTGAACGTCCTGGAGTGCGAGTTTCCCATCATGACGGGAAGCGAGTACGGTCTGATCTCGGAGAACTCTATTGAGTCCCTGATCCGCGGCGACGACGGAAAAATCTACGGCGGGACCTGTCAGGATGGCTTTCTCTTCTGTTTCGATCCGCAGACGGAATCAGTCAGGGGTCTCGGAAAACCTGCCATTCAGGGAAGAATCCGGGACCTGGCCTTTTGGCGGAATGCGCTCTACGGAATCGTCGGTGAAAACCTGGGAAAGACACACCTGTTCCGCTATGACTCGGGCGGTCCAGGGCTGAAGGAGCTCGGTGTTCTCCAGGGGGGAGGACGAACGGGCTTTGCCGTGAATGTTTGCGATGCCATGGCGACGGGCCCCGACGACAGCCTCTACATCGGTCAAAGCGAACGGATCTCCGCTCTCCTGAGCCTGAAGGAGATTCGCTACGAGCCGTATCAATCGCCCTAAGGAGAACGAACACGCAAGGAGGGCAATGGTTCATGGATGAGTACAAAATCTTCTGGGGGGAAGCTCACGACAACACCTACCAGTTCCAGGAAAACCCTAACTCTATGGAAGAGGTCCTGGGGCGGGCTCGGACTCACCTCGATTTTTATGCAGCCGCTTACTACACGAGTACGGCGTCTGCCTTCCAGCCCGGCGGGCATCTGTCAGAGAGCGACAAACCCCATGATCTGATCCTGGAGGGTTGGAAATCCGAAGAGCAGCTCGAGAGGGAGTGGCGGGAGGTTCAGGCGGCCTGCCGGAGCTCCTACAGAGCCGGTTCTTTCGTAACCTTTCCGGGATACGAGTGGCAGGGAGACGGGTCCTCAGGGGACCACAACGTCTTTTTCTTCCGGGAGGGATATCCTGTCTTCAGGGTCAACACCCTCTCTGAGCTCTACCGCCTGCTCCGCGAGAGGTGTCGGGACGAAGCCGTGGCCATTCCCCATCACACAGGCTACAGGCCGGGATGCCGCGGTCGTGACTGGTCGGTCTTCGATGAACAGCTCAGCCCCTTTGCCGAGGTTTTCTCCGTGCACGGCTGTTCGGAAACCGACGAGGAGTGGATCGGCCTGAGACCCAACTCCCATATGGGACCGGGGCAGGGAGGCGGAACCTATCAGGACGCCCTGGACCGCGGGTACCACGTGGGCGCCGTCTGTTCCACCGACAACTGGGGAGAGTTTCCCGGATGTTACGGCCGCGGGCTCATGGCCTGCCTGGCAGAGGAGCTTACCAGGGAGAGCCTCTGGAGGGCTTTCAAGGCGCGGAGGGTCTACGGTGTGACCGGAGACCGAATCCGGCTGAATTTCAGTGTGAACGGTGCGCCCATGGGGAGCATTCTCGAGTCCTCGGGCAAGAGGAAGATACAGGTCCGCGTGCAGGGAGCCGATGCGCTGGACCGCGTGGAGATTCTCAGGGCAGGACGTGTTCTGAGCACGCACTGCCATCAGGGAACGTGGAACTGGCCCGATTCCACTACGCGGCTCCGCTTCAAGCTGCGCATCGAGGCGGGTTGGGGTCCCAGGCCCAACGAAATGGCTGTAGAGAACAGACAGTGGAACGGGACCCTGAGGGTTGGGGGCGGCAGGATCATCGGCTTCGATCCCTGCTGGCTCATGTCGGGACAATCCCGGCCCAAGATCGAGGGCGACACTGCAAACTTCGCCCTGATCAGCTCGACCCAGACACTCAAGGAGAGGAGCCAAAACGCACTGGTCTTCGAGATCGAGGCAGAACCCGGGGCATCGGTGCGGCTCAAGCTGAACAGCCTTGTCGAGGAGGCTCGGCTGGAGGAGCTCGCCCGGGGGAGCCGGATTCTGTGGTACAGGGACGAGTGTATCAAGATGCTCGAAGAGCGGGCCGGTATCCCGGCCGGCTCCCCGGAGCGGGAGGATGTCTACTGGGGCGTCGCCTTCAAGGCCAAGATCCACAGGCCGATCCCGGAGAGCGGGTACAGCGTGGACTACATCTACGAGGACGACGAACCGCTGACCGAAGAGACCCACTACCGTATCAGGGTAGAGCAGCGCAACGCACAGAGGGCCTGGTCCAGCCCCATCTGGATCAAACCGGGAAGCCCGAGAGAGTGAGCCGCCCACGGGCCCTCATAGCATCCGTGGCATGCGCTGACCGGATCTGCCACTCAGTCGGGTTTATCTCAATCGGGTTTTCTGGCCGAAACGCTGATGCTCTGAATGGTCTTCCCTGCTTCCTGCGCCTCCGAGTCTGAGCTATCAAGTGCAAAGCCCTTTTCGCTCTCAACAAGCACCTCTCTGAATCCCGCGTCCCGTATAATCCCCAGGTACTCGTCCCGCTGCAGGGCGCCGGAAACGCAGGCTGAGTACGATTCCATGGATTTCCTGATCTCCTCGGGCAGCTCTTCGAGCAGCACGATATCCGAGACCATCAACGTCCCCCCCGGCTTCAGCGTTCTGAAGGCCTCCTCGAAAACCCGCTTCTTGTTCACAGAGAGGTTGATCACACAGTTGGAGATGATGAGATCTATCGTAGCGTCGGCTACGGGCAGATTCTCGATCTCTCCCAATCGAAACTCCACGTTGGAGTACCCCCCTCTCTCAACATTTTCTCTCGCCTTCTCTATCATAGGCGGTGTCATATCGACCCCAATCACCCGGCCCTTCTCGCCAACTTTTTTCGCAGCCAGGAAGCAGTCGATGCCTCCCCCGGAACCGAGATCCAGGACCGTGTCACCCTCTTTCAGAGAGGTGAATGCCAGGGGGTTGCCGCAGCCGAGCCCCATATCGGACCCCTCCGGGATGGAGCCCATCTCTTGCGCGGAGTAGCCGATCGCTTTGCCCTCAGAATCTGCGATACTGCCGGTCTCCTGAGCAGGTCCGCAACACGAGTTAGCCGAGCCAGCCGAGCTACCTGCCGAACAGCAGGAGCCCCTGCGTTGTGCGATGCTTCCGTAGTGCTCTCTCACCGCTTCTCTTATCGTTTTCTCATTCATCTTCAACTCCTTACCTTTTCTTCTACTGATTCTTCTGCTGAATTGAGATCCCTCAACATAGGTCCCAGAAGATCTCTCACCATTCCACCCAACTGATCCGTCTTTATCAAGGATATGCAGCAGATCTGCCCCTCTCTCTCCCAGCTAACAACGGCCAGCTTGTCTCCAGCCTTGATGTTTGCCCTTTCCCGGATCTCTTTTGGCAGGACCATTTGACCCCGATCGTCCACACTGACAACCGATTCCACGCTGCAGCATCCCCCACCGGATACGGAGCTCGCCCCATCGGACTTTGCATGCCCGGGGTATGCACAGCTCGATTCTGTTTTGTTTCTTTTCATCTGAATCTCCACTTAAATCAGTATAATCAGAAAAATCAGAAAAGTCAAACGATATCAGTATTCAATGAACGATATCGATATCTATTGAAGAAGAACTTACAGAGGAGTAGAATTAAGCCGGTAAGCTACCTCCGGTAGCAGCTACCAGAGGTAGCAGGTTCCGGGATAAAAGGACACCGAATTGATCGACAGGCAACGAATCGGTTTGAATCGCATCGCACTCCCCGACATCCCCCTGGATGAGTTTATTCGTTACACGGCTTCCCTCGGTTTGGGAGGCATCGAGCTGCGAAACGATCTTCCGGAAAGAGGCATCATAGACGACTTATCACCTGAGTCGGTTCGGGACCTGTTGAAGCAGAGCTCCCTCGAGGTTTGGTCCATCAACGCCCTGCAGAGATTCAACGTAGCTTCCCTTTTGCCCGATCTCACCGAGGAGTTGAAGCAGTTGATCAGTCTTTCGAAATCGATCGGCTGTGAGGCCATCGTACTGTGTCCAAACAACGATCCTGCCGATCCGCGACAGGCGATCCAGGTATTCGCCGAAACGGTTAGGGCCCTGCAGACCTTCGGGCCTCTCTTCATCGAAAGCGGATTGAAAGGATATATCGAGCCGTTGGGATTTCGGGAGAGTTCCCTGCGTTCAAAAGTGTTGGCGCTGAAGGCGATAAAGGAAGCGGATTATCCCGTCTACAGCGTTCTGCACGACACATTCCACCATCATATCGGACCGGACGCCATCTCTACCCTTGTGGAGGAATACGAGGTGGCTGCCACGGGACTGGTCCACGTCTCCGGCGTTGAATGTTCCCTTCCAGTGGCGGCTTATCGCGACGATCATCGTATTCTGGTCGGAGACGGGGACCGGTTGAAGAGTAAGGAGCAGATCGAGATTCTTCTTCAGTTGGGATACGAGGGCAAAATCTGCTTTGAGCCGTTTTCTAAAGATATCCAGAAACAGGATCCGGAGGATCTGAGAGATACCCTGGCCGAGAGTGTCGAGTACCTCTGCGGGTGATAAGCTGGACTGTACGTTTAACACCCTGAAAGGAATGCCCCACTCCGCGAAGTAACCCATCCATCGTATTCGCGATCGACGAAATCCAGGATCGTCAGGAAATTATCGAGATAGTAACCGACCGGCAAATCTTCTGGTATCGGAGTGTGCTTCCTCCAAGTCGCAAGGTCTATGCCGAACGAGTCATGGTCTTGCTCAACCTGGGCTGCTCCAGCACGGCGCCCTGCCGGCGCAGACTCAGGACCAGCTGCTCCGTGTCCAGGTCGCATGCCGTCTGGCCATTGCGGATAGCCTGAACCGCGGCCGTACCTGCCGCCTGACCCATCAACCCCGCCGCCGGCATCACCCGGATAGAGCCATGGACCTTGAGGTCGCTGGAAGCGCAACGGCCGGCCACCCAGAGGTTCTTCCAGCCTTTAGGAACGAGGATCCCGTAGGGAAGACCGAAGCATTCTCCCGGTTTGAGAGTCGCCGTTTCTTTCATCTCCTTTACAAAACGATCCCACTCTTCGTCAGAGCAGTCGTACACATGATTGTCGACGAACTTGTTGAACACGCCGATCTGGTCCGGAAACTGCCGCCGGGAGATGTAGTCGTCGAATGTGAGCTCATACTCTCCGACGGTTCTTCGTGACTCCCTGACCCCCATGAGATGCCCGGTAGCGACCTGTTCCATGTTCTCGCATCCGGGTACGTATTTGCAAAAGAACTCCACGTATTCCCGGGAGAGCCTTCTGCCCTGCATCATACCTTCCGTCAGGCTCTTCTGATTGACCGAGTTCAGGTCGAACACGTGCCCTGCGTTCATGTAACCGATGAACTGCCCGATCTGCCAGAGCCCGGGTACATGCCGGTCCGGCTGAGAGAAGTGACCGTCAGAAATGGCTTTACCCAGGAACTGGAAGTGGGGCTTGGGGCGGACCGGGTCATCACCCAGGTCGACTCCGTTGAAAGCTTTGGCGAATCGATCCCAATCCACGTTGGAGCAGAGAGTGGTAAGCGTTGCCGGCATGATATGGGGCGTATCCCGGCCGGCTTCGCGATACGAGACACCGCACAGATCGGAGAGCACGGCATCCCCAGTGGCGTCGACGAAGGACCTCGCCTTGACGTACCGCAGCCCGTCCACCTGGGAGAGCACGACACCCTTTAGAGTTTTGTCTTCGATGTCGGCGTCGACGACCCGGGTGAAGAACCGCACCTCCACACCCGCGTTCACGGCAAGCTCGTCGAGCAGCCTCTTCAGCGACTCGGGATTGAAGGGGGTCCACGTCTGGAAGTACCTGTGCCAGTAGTCGGGGGTTACCTGGGGCGGAAGCTCTTTTCGTTCGTACAGAGTCTCGAGGATCTCCAGCATGATTCCGCCCACCAGGTTTCGCTCGCCGTTCGCCATGGGATCAAAGGCGGCCACCATGCCTGAGGTCCCCATCCCGCCCAGGCATCCCGTTGCCTCCGCCAAGAGCACCCGGGCTCCCAGTCGCGCCGCGCTGATTGCGGCGGCCGTTCCGGCAGGACCTCCCCCTGCGACAAGAAGGTCATAGCCGCTCTCTGTCGGAAGGTCTCTCTGTAAACGAAAGGTTGTCATAGGTACTCCTATAAACGATCAGATGTGAGCCTTGGGTTTTCCTGCTCGGGCTCGAGTTTAAAAAGATTACTCTTTCAAAGAGAGATAGATCATCAATTTAACCTTGGGTTTCTTCCCTTTAAGAGTACAGGTCAGTCTCAGCCAGTGCCCGAAGTCGCGGAGAGATAGCGGATAGAGACCGGTTTTGGTGATTTTCAGAGCTTCTTTTCCCGAGTCACACCAGAAAAGCCCATCCGGGGAGATTTCGCCGCGTACCTTAATCGATGTATCCTTGCCGGTGACCTCAATGACTTTGATGAACCAGAGGGCTTCGGATGCCCATCCGCATTCATAGGGTTCGAGTACAAAGCTCTCCGTGTGTGTGGCATTCCTTTCAATAACTGCGGTAAAGGAT
>SDBV01008010.1_pt1 | contig 14312 bp, 9 predicted proteins | sample 2277081 | NCBI WGS metagenome assembly SDBV01 (sample SAMN10402039, study PRJNA504765) | marine sediment metagenome | isolation source: marine sediment core GS10_PC15, 223 cmbsf | place: Arctic Ocean: Southern Knipovich Ridge | collected 2010
CTTCTCAAAGGTGCCTCCACCACAAGGGTTCCAAGCGTCATCCCACTTATTATGCGGTTCCGCTGAGGAAAATTCCCTTTCAACGCACCCATTCCCATCACAAACGAAGACATCACCGCGCCCTGCCCAATAATGCGATGCATCAACTCATCATTCTCCACCGGAAAAACCGTATCCACACCATTACCCAAAATAGCTATAGTCCGTCCACCCGCATCCAAAGCGCCCCGATGCGCCGCAGCGTCAATCCCACTCGCCATACCGCTCACCACCGTGATGCCCCTGGCAGCAAGTTCCCCGGCGAACTTCTCAGCCATACTTACACCATAAGGAGTCGGCTTGCGCGTACCCACTACCGCCACACAATGCTCATCCCGCTCTAAAAACTCACCACGGCCAAACAAGACCAAAGGAGGATCATAAATCTCCGCAAGCCGAACTGGATACCCACTGTCCTCAAGCGTTAACAACCACGCATCGTACTCACTCATAATGCTTATCTGATCGTCAACATCCGAAACATCGCCATACTGGCAAACACGCTCCGCAAGCCGATCGCCAACAACTTCCTTAAGCTCCGAACGCGAAGCGGCCAACACACGGCTCGGACTACGGAATCGCGCAAGCAACCGTATGAAATAAGTCGTGCCAATACCAGGCACCAAAACCAGCCGCAACCAGTCCCTCTGTTGTTCAGTCAAAGTCATGGTGCAACCATGATACCCTATTATCACTGTCTTTGCACACCCTCAAAATAGAAAGAGTTCCAAGGAGCGCAAGCGACCCAACCAGACCAACTACCCTCAACACTCAAACCACATTCATCACACCAGCCACCTCCTAAGCATGTCTACGGCAATCGAGCCGTGAACATACGAAATTCTTCTTGTCAAATCCTTGTAGATGTTGTATTTTGATGGTACGGGACGCGAGCGGAGCAAGGTCTCGATGTGCAAGGTCCTTCCTGCGGGACAGTCCACGGCTATTTGCGAAAAGGGGATATCACATGCTCTCCAAAAATCTATGCGCAAAACCTTCCCAGGTTGCATTGCTTACCGGATTGCTTGCAGGTGCAATCGCCCTGGTGCCGAAGAGGAGCTTTCCATTTGCCGAACTTGTTCTAGCTCTTTTGATTGGCTGGGTACTTTTGTGGGGCCCGGCAATTACTAAGCGCTCATTTGACCGGTTTAAAGCAGGGTTACTTTGTACCGTATTCCTTCTCTTTATATCAGCGTTTTTTCTGCTGGGGCCTTTTATCATAAACGGACGCGAAGAACTCCCGCTTGTAGTCCGAATAGCTCCAGGAACTTTGTGGGCGACTCCGTACTACGATGACTATTCTTGGGGATGGCAAGTCCGCGCCATGGTGTCGTTTGTGCTGTTCTGGATAGGCGTGGATTTCTCGGTAATTCTGATTCGCAATATGGATGGATTCCGCCGTTTTCCCGCCGTTAATTGGAAAACCGCAATAGCGACCGTATCCATAGGAGTCATACCCGTTTTATGCCTGTATCCCTTATCATGGTCCGCGAGGGTTTCAGGCACTTTTCACGAGCCTCTCTATTCTACCCAGCAGTATTACACATCACTCGTGATCTTTTTCCTCATTTTTCCGATTAAAACCTGGTCTACCGAATTCCTTTGCGCTTCATGGGAAGCCAAAACTAAGGAGCGATATCTGAAATGGGTTCCATGATGAAAGACACTAGTACAGAAACACCTCAAAACGCGCCTGATAGTTGTGACCGCCGTTACGTAAGACCCTGGGGCTGTCCAGGCTGCCTCACGGTTGTTGTCCTTGTATTCATTATTCTGTATGCGCTCATATCGTACGTATCTTGGCTCGGCTACTGGACACCGCCTACTGATCGGATCTCGGACGAAGGAGAATATCTGCAATTTGATAGCGCGCTCGTCAAGGATCGAAGTCCTAGCCAGATTTTCGCCATACATAACAAGATGCAGCTGGAAGTCTACCATCTGGAAACAGGAGATCCTGCTCCCATAGTTTTGCTCAGAGATGCTAACAAGAAAGTACAATGGTGCATCGGTCCCCTTCCAACGTCTTTAGACAGTATGCGTTTTGATAAGTGGCGGCGCTTTCCCTATGAAATAAGTGTGGTTGGGTTGGTCGACGGCACGGGTGGGGTAGACAGTATCTGGTGGAGCCTGACCGAAGAAGGAAAACTGATATCCTACTATTACGTTCACGACGATTATGATTAGACCAGCAGCCAGTCAGGAGTCCAAGCCGATTGCACGCGCAACAGGCATGACGTTTGCATGCACCGGTTCCAAATGATAGTCTGCGCGAAACGTTCTGGGTGAGATGTAGATTACTGGAAAGGAACGAGCGCCATGGCTGAAGCCCTAAATGAAAAAAGACGGGCCACCCTGACAGTGGGCGGTGTTTCGGTGGAATGGGGTTTTCTCGTAATCGTCATGCTGGGGACGCTGCTGCCTATGTGCGACTATTACGGCCACCATCCCACGAAGCTTATCGTAGACCGTTTTCCGGACCATCTGAGCTTCAATCTCTCATACGACCGTTTCTTCTCGTTCTTTGTCATACCCATTCTGGTAATCACGCTGCTGTTTCGCGAAAGCCCGGCCAAATACGGAGTCGCCATCGGAAAGTGGCGCGAGGGACTAGTGTGGATGCTCGTAGTATGTCCCATAATAACAGTCATACTGTGGTTTCTCGTGCGCAACTCGGCAATGGCCCAGTGGTATCTGAGACGCGCAAACGATTCCCCACTCCAGATGATATGGTTCCAGGGAGTCGAACTTTTTGGATGGGACTACATGTGGCGCGGATTCTGGCTATTCGGACTCGCAAGAGTCATCGGCATAGGACCCGCCATAGTCATGCAGGCGGTACCTTTCGCAATTTTCCACCTGGGAAAACCCGAAATCGAAACCTTTACAACGCTTTTCGGAGGAATAGGCTTTGGTTTCATCGCATGGCGATGCAGATCATTCATTTATGCATGGTTGATACACTGGTTCATACTTGTAATGACAATCCTCATAGCCCTCTATGCCCAAGCGCACCCCGTCAAAAAGCATAGCTCATACAACATTGATCTCAACTCCATCCATTCCCCGTCGCGCATCGCCGCGCCTATTTTGTTGCAACAACCAGACAAGTTCCTGAGAGAATGGACGGCCTAATATTGTGAATCCTGCCGAAACGGCCGCAGCCGTAGGTACGAAGGGTTGAATATCCGAAACGTTCAAACAGTGTTTTGAGCATCGAAAAAGTAAAATAGTGTAAATGGCCAGCGTCAAACAGTTCTTGATCCGTGCGTAGAGCAAAACCTTCGTTCCCGGCGGCCGTTGCCGGAAAACGGCCAAGCATTAGTTTCACACGCCGCGGAATAAAAGCGATGTTGGGCGTACATACGACAAGACTTCCGCCCTTAGAGAGCAAACGTGTTATTTCTTGCGTAGCGGGCCACAGATTCACAACATGTTCAATAACATCGGCGAGGATAATGGAGTCGAAATATCCATCTGGATAATCCAGGGAGCTTTCGATATCACCAACGCTTATGTGCGAGTCGAGTTCGTTTAGTGTCTTTTGGGCGGTGGCTGCCCGCAGTTCAGACAACTCGACACCGTGTAGTTCTTCGTATTTATTGCGTAGGTTGTACAGCACCAGGCCGTTTCCGCAACCTACATCAAGCACTCGTTTTCCGCCTGGGCTGAAATAGACGGATGCCTCGAACCTATCACGTGGCCAGCGCTTGCAGTTAAGCTCGTAGCTCCCACATTCCTCAGATCCGTAAACGTCATCATATGCTGCACCAACTGAACTCTTTACCGACATAGCTCTGCCCCCGCTAGCTGCCATGGTACCAACACGAGCCATGAACGGCAAGCTTTCCATTTGGTGTCGGAATTCGTGAGCCGTTGCTTTTGTTTCTATACCGGTATACACTGCATTCGTTCATATTTGATTAACCGATCTGGAGTCACTTGGAGCTTGGATTCGATTTATGGCCGCAAATAGCACCAAAAAAATCAAAACGAAGAAAAAAGAAACCAAGGCAAACCGTCGCGCGTATTCTTCACACGTCACCGAAACCATCGAACGTGCTCCGGCTCGTGGAATGCTCCGCGCGGTGGGTTTCAAGGACCGCGATTTCAAAAAACCGATGATAGGTGTCGCGTCCACGTGGAGCATGGTGACCCCGTGCAACATGCACATCGATGGACTGGCCAAGGAGGTTGCGAAGGGCGTGGACTCCTCTGGCGGCAAAGCGGTGGAGTTCAACACCATCACGATTTCTGACGGCATCTCGATGGGCACCGAAGGAATGAAGTATTCCTTGGTGTCCAGGGAAGTTATCTGTGATTCGATTGAAACGGTAGCAAGTTGCGCATGGTTCGATGGCGTTATCGCGATAGGCGGATGCGATAAGAACATGCCCGGTTGTCTCATGGCGCTCGCCCGCTTGAACAGGCCGTCGATATTCGTCTACGGCGGCACAATTCTCCCCGGCATCCATAAAGGCAAAGACGTCGATATCGTTTCCATCTTCGAGGCGGTGGGCCAACATTCGAACGGCGCAATCAGCGACCATGAACTCAAGCAGATCGAATCCCGGGCGATTCCCGGTCCAGGGGCCTGCGGCGGTATGTACACCGCCAATACGATGGCTTGCGCGATAGAGGCGATGGGCATGAGTCTGACAAATAGTTCCGCGCAGGCCGCCGTGTCGAAGGAAAAGGCGCAAGATTGCCGTGCAGCAGGGGCGGCGGTAATGAATTTGATCGCCCAGGATATTCGCCCACGGGATATCCTCACAAAGAAGGCATTCGAAAACGCGATTACCGTGGTCACCGCCCTGGGCGGATCGACCAACGCCGTTCTTCATCTCATCGCAATCGCCAGGACGGCGGGCGTTAAGTTAACGATTGACGATTTCACGCGGATAGGCAAACGTACTCCAGTGCTCGCCGACCTCAAACCGAGCGGCGCCTACATGATGCAACGGTTGATCGAAATAGGTGGGGTGACGCCACTGATGAAGATCTTGCTGAAAGAAGGTTTACTTCATGGCGATTGCATGACCGTTACCGGCAAGACGCTCAAGCAGAATCTACGCGGCGTAAAGGCCTATCCCAAGGGCCAGGACATCATTCGCTCCATCAAGAATCCCATCAAAAAAGATGGCCACCTCGTTGTGCTATATGGAAACCTCGCTCCGGAAGGCGCCGTGGCTAAGATCACTGGAAAAGAGGGCATCCGCTTTCAAGGCCGGGCCCGTGTCTATGCCTCCGAAGAAAAGGCCTTGCAGAAAATTCTCAACGGCTCGATCAAGAAGGGAGACGTTATCGTCATCCGCTACGAAGGCCCAAAGGGCGGACCAGGAATGCGCGAAATGCTGTCCCCGACGTCGGCCGTCATGGGAAAGGGCCTCGGAGAAGACGTAGCGCTCATCACCGACGGACGCTTTTCAGGCGGCAGCCACGGCTTCGTCGTAGGACACATTACACCCGAAGCCCAAGTCGGCGGTCCAATCGCACTTATCAAAGAAGGTGATTCGATCACCATCGACGCCAAGACCCGAACAATCAACCTGGATATTTCCGCAGCCGAGATGAAGCGGCGACGAGCCAAATGGAAGGCGCCCAAACCCCGTTACACCAGAGGCGTACTCGCAAAATACGCCGACCAGGTCAGTTCAGCCTCCCAAGGCGCGACCACCGACGACAATCTGTCTGTCTAGACTTTTTCGGGCTTTACAACATTCCGCCTCACTCCCCGCCAAACCAACAATACTCGCGGACCAGCCCATTACCAATCACTACAGGAAATCTATAGTTCAACGGAAATAACTGCCAAGTACTCAAACGCTGGCACCTGGAATGTAAGAGATTCATTCGCTACGGCCGGTTGAAGTTCTTGATTGTTCAAAACATCGAGAACCTTCGGTTGAGAAGTGCCCGCGCCAAGGTCGAGCGTCAATACCACGTCATCGCAGGGTGCCGGTTTCTCTCGCACGCTGTCGTCCGTATCACCCTCGACATATCCCTCCTCACCCTTACCGCCGACCTCTACCCAGGAAAAGTCGTTGGCCATACACACCGTCAGACTTTTCATGCCGGGTGACCAATAAGCCTGCAAATGCATCTTTTCGTTGCCTCCGGACGCGCGCACGGGAACGGACTTGTAAGCCTCCGAAAGCGCCTCGCGAAAACCGGCGACGGCATCCTGCCAACCGGATTCTGTGTGCCATTCCCATCCCGGACGGTTCTTGACAACCGTACCGCCCCTTTTCTCAAACTTATCCAGGGCCATTTTCATACGGCCCGTGAGATGTTCATGGTCGGGAACAAAGATCACTTCAATGCCCTCAAGGCGATTCTGCTCTAACTGGCTGTCCGTGAGAAAGCCCACCGGTACATGGTCCCGCAGCAGGACGTGGTACGCCCCATACATCGGATACAGAATACTGCTCCACACCTTGTGTGCATCCAGACCCTGGAGGTCGCGCGCGTATTCCGAATGCAGGACCGCTGCCCAACGCAATGGCATTTTCCCCGCCAGGAAAGGCGACACACGATCCCCCATTTCGAAGGACGTCTTGAAATTCATGTCAGGAATTTCGCTCTCTCGCACGTCGAGGTTGGCAATGCAGCCATGAGCAACCATGCCCGCCGTGGCAGCTAGTGCGTGCGATTCATATTTTACGCGGTGCGCCCAAATGTGCGCTGGCCTGCCGTCCGAAGCGTCGCGCGAAACATCAAAACCGTAACCCAAACGAACGTCCTCATCCATAGGCCGCATAGTGGCGGGAAAAGGCCAGAGCGCCCTGGGACTTCTGTAGACGAGCCCCTTGTTAAACTCAGTCTTGTGGCTATCCATAATCCGGAACGCACGATGGTCCATATGTTTATCCGAGAGGCAGGGCCACAGGTTGCTGCCTATCACCATCACAACATCCGCCCTGCGCTTATGCAAAGCCCTTCGCCATTTAACAAATGTTCTCGCTATGGTGTTGTTGTTGAATTCCTTGAGCTTGTGCCACAAGGGATCGAGCGCGTCCTCCTTGTCAGGATGCTCGAATCCTGTCTCGGCCTTGAATTTCTTACGACAGTATTGGCACCAGCATCCCTCCCGAGGCATGTGGACATGATCGTAAAAAAAGCCATCCGCGCCCAGGTCAACAAGTTCAAGTTGCCGCTTGAGGACGTAATCGGCATAAGGCGAATTCATGCACATATTAACTCCGCGGCTAGCCATGATCGGTTTTCCGTTCCAGTCGACACAACGCCAATCAGGATGCTTCTCAGCGGCCCAATCGTCTTCTACGTGCCGGTTATAAACAATTATCTTGGTTCCATGGCGATGCGCGTCCTCGATAATCTCCTTCGCGATATTGCGTTCCCCGGCAAGTTCATGGATTTCGCCCACGCTGCTCGGCCACCACGCACCTTCCCCGCCGGTCACGATGTGCCGCGAGAAAACCGTTACCCCCATTTCCTTGAAATACTTTGCAGCGTTATAGAACACCTCCTCATTTTTCCTTGCGTGCCCCATGCCCAATCGCGTGTGCAGTTGAACACGATGCGCGTCAAACCATTCGGGAAGACGGTATTCGGGAAGGTCTTTAAGATAATCCGGCACAATAGGCACTATCGCAGTACCCATCACCCGCAAATCTTCTTCAGTTGCCTTATGAATCGAATGTACCTCGGACGGTGTGAAGTCCGCCTCGGCTGAAAGAACTATACAATCGATTTTCCACGGTGAATTGGAAAGAACTATGCTGTGGCCGCCTTCCGAAAGCGGCTTCTCAAACAGTTTCAGCCAACCCCACTCTTCCCTCTTCTGTTCACCCTGCGCAATTGCCGCACACTTCACTCCAATGAAGTCGCCCCCGTCCAATGTAAACCGCACCTGCTTTTCAACCTTACGCGTGTACCGTATCCATCCAGAGTAGTCGCCGTCCTTCGGAACAGAAAAACTGTAATGGAGCGTTCCATCGTTGAAGATTCTATACAATATTTGCTGGCCACTAGCGTCACCCTGACGGCGCGTCTTCGCAAAATCTTTATGCTCCGACCTCGCTTCGGAAAAATCCTCCATCTCAATTACCACCACATCATCAGAGGCCAAAGCGGCGAAACCCACAAACACCAATGCCAACAAAAGTCGTGCAAAACGAAGTCTATATGCTAGTTCAGCTCTACAATATGTACTAAACATGGCGCGTACCTTTCCGTGTTGAATCTCCCAACCCAGTCTAACATCCCATGGCATATTGCCGCCATTTTGAACAGTCTCTGTGAAACAAAGCTCTTCTGTATCATCAGTATTTACAGATTCTTGCTTTTCACACAAAGACACAAAGAGTTTTGGTTGCGGCTATGCCGCGCTAGGTCGACTACAGCCAATATACTGGGTAATGTCTCTTGGGATTGGTCGATAGATTATTGACCAATAATGCGACGAGCAACATCAGCACGGCGCCAACGAGAACGGGGCACAATGCATATTTGTAGCCAAGGGAATGGACCTTATCCCCGCCAATTACCGCAATCAGTGCCGTGGCTCCCCCAGGAGGGTGCAAAGTGCGTGTGAAGTGCATCGCCACAATGGCCAGCGATACCGCAGTTGAACTGGCCACAGTGGACGACTTTCCGGCTAATACAAAGATGGTGACGCCAACTACTGCCGAAACTACATGCCCGCCCACAAGGTTCCTAGGTTGAGAGAATTCCGCCAAGGGTGCCCCATAGACGAGAACAGCCGAAGCGCCAAAAGAACCGATCAGAAATAGACTGTCCGCCGATACGAGATCCAAGTATTGCCCAAGTGTCGCGACAAGGTAAATTCCAAGGAACGCTCCGATCCACGACCAAATGATCTTACTAACCGGCTTCCTTGGCGGGCACTTGCCAGTCGCTTTCATTCGCAGAAAATAATTCTTCATGTGTCTCACTCGCCTAAGGTTAGAAAATCAGCCGCCGTCTTTGGCGGTCATGCTTCTTGATTCATCAACAATTGGATTGAGTTGCAGAACATGCGGCACTTAGTCTTCCCGTCATTATAACAAGCCATTTGCGCGATTGGGATACGTTCACTCTACTCAACAGGAATAGAAAAATCAAAAACTCGCGGTCTGTCCCTAGGTTTTACCAGGTTTTGCACGGTGCTCTATAATGCGGGAAGTCGCCTCGGAGAAGGCTTGCCGAGGGCTGAGAGCGACAAGGATGAGCCGTTGGATGCTCTGATTCTAATAGACTGAACCACGTGTTCTGTCGCATAATTCTTGGAGAGTGCAATGCGCTACTCTCCCGAGATCGCCTCGTGAGAGAATTACTTATTTGCTTGCGGTAGTATCTGGAAGATTTCGACTTCGCCTTTTCCTTTGACTTCGACCTTCTTCATAGAGCTATAACTGAAGTCAGAGGAAACCTGGTTCCATGCGGCCCGGCTAAGATTTACGCGATCCACGTTCCCACTTTGTTCGATACGTGCAGCCAAGTTGACTGCGTCTCCCCATATGTCAAACGAATATCGTTGACGCCCCACTACCCCAGCGATGACTGTGCCCACATGGACGCCTATACGCAAGTGCCATCCCGCCTTGAATGTACGCATTGCTGAGATCATCTCCAGGCCGCAACGCACGCAATTCGCCACAGGATTCTCGATGGTCTGCAAGAGACCACCTGAAGCCATAAAGGAATCACCGATAGTTTTCATCTTGGATAAGTCGTGTTTGAGGACTAACGCTTCGAATGCATAGACCATCTCCTGTAAGTGATCGAGTACTTCGCCCGGCTCACGAGTCTCGCAATACGTACTAAAATCCACAACATCGGTAAAGAGCACTGCTACGTTATCATATCGCCGAGGTTTCACCTCGTTGTTTGCCTTTAATTCCTCTGCGATGCTGTCTGGCAAGATCGTCCGTAGCAGGTCATCGGCACGCTTTTCCAGCACTGTGATCCGTTCCACTGCCCGCTTCAGAGAGAGCTGCATTTCGATCCGTGCTTTCACCACAGGAAAATCTAGTGGTTTGGTGATGTAGTCGTTGGCGCCGGCCTGGAGCGCAAACACGACATCCGAACGCTGATCCCTGACGCTGGCCATGATGATGGGCAAAACAGTCGGCGACCGTTCCTTGCGCACGGCCTTAAGCACTTCTAACCCATTCATCCCGGGCATTACCACATCCAGCAGCACCAGGTCGAAAGACTCCCGCTCGATTAGTTTGAGCGCCGTCGGCCCGTCGGCCGCCACCGTGACGCTATGCCCTTGCTGCTCAAGACGGCGGGAGAGAATATGCAGGTTCGCCTCGTTGTCGTCGACCAAAAGCAGGGATGCTGGTTCACTGCGCTTGACGTCGGGCTCGGTCAACAACGCCTGCATCTTACCGAGCAATCGCTTTAGATCAATCGGCTTGATGTCGAACGCGTCACATCCGGCCTCCATAGCCTTAGCTTGATCGCCCGACATCGCGTGCGCGGTCAGGGCGATGACCGGAATGGAGCAGGTCTTCGAGTCACTCTTAATTAAGCGGGTCGCCTCCCAACCATCCAAGAGCGGCAAGCTCATGTCCATCAGGATCAGGTCCGGTAATTCGGAGTTGGCCATCGAAACGCCTTCCCGACCGTTCTCAGCGATAAGAACTTCAAAGCCTCTGCGCTCTAAACGCCGTGACAACATGTCGCGATTCGTTTCGTCGTCTTCAACGAGTAGGATTTTGCTCATGGATCTCCTCGGACTTCTATCGATCAGCGGGACTGACGCACTCCGCCATTAGGCGACGGACTTCGTGCAGTAGCTCCTCACGGCTGTATGCTCCTTTCTGGAGAATGTGGTTCACATGGCCGGTCAACAGAAGGTGTTCCTCTGCGCTCAGATCCTTTGCCGTTAGCACTACAACGGGGATCAGCCGACCAGCATCTGACGAACGCAACTCCATCAGAAACTCGAACCCGTTCATCACCGGCATCATCAGATCAAGCAGGATCAGGTCTGGCATGTTCTGGGCCATGCGATCCAAGGCCGCCTGCCCGTTCTCGGCTTCAGCTACCATCCATCCCTCCTTCTCCAAGGATCGCCGCATGACAATCCGAGTTTCTTCGTCGTCTTCAACGAGTAAGACAGAGCAAGGCGGTGAGCTACAGCGATACTTTCTTAGAATGTCTCGTAGTCGCTGTCGGTCCAGGGGCTTTGTCAGGTATTCTGACGCCCCCATCGCATAGCCCATGCTCTGATCATCGACCATGCTCACTACGATGACAGGGATTTCACACAGTTCCTGGTCTGCCTTGAGTTCCTGCAGCACCATCCAGCCGTCCATGCCCGGCATAATCACGTCCAGTGTTATGGCGTCTGGGTGAATTTCCCGTGCCTTTATTAGGCCGTCTTCGCCGCTGGTCGCGAGCACTACGTTAAACCCTTCTTTCTGCAAAAAGCGGTGCATTAACTCTCGTGCCGCTGGATCATCGTCGATGACAAGAATCGTGCCCGCTCCGCGGGAGGGGGGCGCCAGTGGATCTGTATCGATGTTCATCGGGGAATCATACTCAAACTCTGGGGGCTCGCCCTGGGCCACCGCTGGAAGCCGGATCGTAAATGTCGATCCCTGTCCTTGGTGGCTTTCCACGGTTAGATCACCACCCAACATTCTGCAGAATTGTTGACTAATGGCCAGTCCCAACCCTGTTCCGCCATATTTTTTTGTGGTCGAATCGTCTACTTGCTTGAATAGTTCGAACACCTCTTCTTGCATTTCGGGTGCGATGCCTACACCGGTGTCTGCGATGCTCATAGTGAACCAATCCCCTGACTCAGTGGCTTCTCGACTTACGGTTAAGGTAATCGTGCCATGCTCTGTGAACTTGCAGGCGTTGCTGATGAGGTTAAATAAAGACTGTCGAACCTTGGTCACATCCGTCTGCATGGAGCCTAGATCGTCGGGGCAGTTGACTATTAACGTATTTCCGTTCTTCCTAACCAATGGCTGAACGGTACTCAGTATTAGTTGGAGCAGTTGAGGGACATCGACGGTTTCTAAATAAAGGCCCATCTTTCCTGACTCGATTTTAGCCAGGTCGAGGATATTGTTTATGAGGGAAAGAAGATGATCTCCTGCATGACGGATCTTTCCCAAGTCCGCAACCAAGCCCTCGTGTCCAGATTCTTCAGCGTCCTCCTGCAACATTTCGGTGTAGCCGATTATGGCGTTCATGGGCGTACGAATTTCATGGCTCATGTTCGCCAGGAACTGACTCTTCGTCCGATTGGCGATTTCGGCCTCGCTCTTAGCATTACGCAAGTTTTCCTCGTAGCGTTCCTGTTCGCTGATATCACGAAATGTTCCCGCATAGAAAGGCAATTCGTCTAATACCGCCTTTGATACCGTGAATTCCATGGGAAAGGTTGTGCCGTCAGCGCGTTTGCCTTTAACTCGCTGAGGAACATTTTTGCGGCTCTCAAGAAACAATGTGTGAAAACTAGGCGATCCCGACGCGTGAGTAGCTGGCCCAGACGATTCCAATAGCGTGTAAATTGGCCGGCCCAGCATGTCACTTTGCGAATAACCGAATATCGTCTCAGTTCTAGGGTTTACGGATGTGATAGCGAGTGTCTCAGTAGAGAAGGTAATGATGGCGTCGGCGGCCGTGCGGACGATGGCTTCTGTCTTGGCAACGGCTTTCTGAAGGGCCTCCATGACTAAGTTATATCGCGTCGCGATCTGGCCGATCTCAGTAAAGGGCTCCACGGGGACACGGACACCAAGGTCTCCTGTCTTGGCTTGTGCTTCCATGGCTCTAAATAAATCGAGAATATCCGTACTGGCTCCATGTTCGGCGATATTCAGGCCGATTTGCTCATCGTCGGGACTGACGCGCAGCGGAAACATAGGATTTAAGAAGCGAAACACAAGATAGACGAGACCGAAGGCCCATAGAAAGCAGACACTCACACCTAAGAATTGGACGCCCAACTGCGCACTTCGGGTAAGACCCGTACCGAGTACTTCTAAATCCGCAAAGAGTGCCACTGCTAAAGTACCCCACACACCGGCTGCAGCGTGAACCGGAATCGCGCCCACCACATCATCGATCCGGAGGCGCTCCAGCAACCATGTGACCGCAAGCATCACAAGTCCTCCGATTCCACCAATAATTACGGCACCGAGCGCCGTGACCGCGTGGCAATTCGCGGTGATTGCAACTAACCCTGCTAGTGCCCCGTTCATGATAAGACGAACATCGGGGCGTCCTCGTAATCGCCAGTTGATCGCAAGCACTGTGAGCAGCCCCGTACAGCCAGCTAAAACAGTATTCGCAATGATTCGAGGGACTCGCTCATCTAAGGCAAGGGTGCTTCCTCCGTTAAACCCGAGCCAGCCAAGCCAAAGTAGAAGCACACCTAACATAGCCATAGGAAGATTATGCCCATGGATTTTTCTAGGGGGCTCACCATGGGGGAAGCGGCCTTTACGCGGTCCGATAACCAAAACGACTGCTAATGCCACCCAACCGCCAACACTATGTACAACCGTTGATCCGGCAAAGTCGACAAATCCGAGCCTCGCTAGCCAGCCGGGTGATCCCTCATATGCGCCGCCCCAGGCCCAGTGGCCGTATACCGTGTAAATCAGACCGGACAAAATCACGGATACCAAAATGTATCCGCGGAAGCGCATCCTTTCCGCGACCGCGCCAGAAACGATGGTCGTCGCCGTGCCACAGAACATGGCCTGAAAAACGAAAAAGGCAGCCAACCATGTATTTCCCTGCCCCACTGGAGTGAAGAAGCCTGTCGTCCCTATCCATCCTCCGGCGGAAACGCCAAACATCAAGGCAAAACCGAACAACCAGAAAAGGAATGCTGAGACGGCAAAATCAGCAATATTCTTTATGGCAACATTAATGCTGTTTTTTGATCGGGTTAGACCGGTTTCCAGACACAGAAACCCGGCTTGCATAAGAAATACCAGTCCCGCGCTGATTACAACCCACGCGATGTCAATAGGGGCTTTATCCATCTCGGGATCTCCCAAAAGGACCAAGTGATTTGAGGTAAGCGTTCAGGTACATCAAAGACCGCAAATGCGAAGATCTCGGCGCAAATTCATAGAAGATTATATACCACTTCTACGCCCATAGTCAAGCATGTTAACTGTACGATCTAACTAAGCTTCGGGAAATTGAAGGCGGCTCGGTTGCTATAGTAGACTCTACTGGCTTGTGAGAACAGGAAGCGGAAGGGAATTAGATGTCAAAGAATAAACATGTTGAACCTCGCACTTTAAAGGGTTTCAACGACCAGT
>SDBV01008011.1_pt1 | contig 14311 bp, 12 predicted proteins | sample 2277081 | NCBI WGS metagenome assembly SDBV01 (sample SAMN10402039, study PRJNA504765) | marine sediment metagenome | isolation source: marine sediment core GS10_PC15, 223 cmbsf | place: Arctic Ocean: Southern Knipovich Ridge | collected 2010
CCCAAATCTGACTAATAATCTGTTAAGAAACTGCTAAACTAATAAGCCTGGTCAATGTCAGGGCTTGTCACAAGCAAAAATGGCTGCTGAGAACTCAGCAGCCATTTTTACATTTTAGGTTAAGCAGGTTGGAAAAGGACCCTTACATTGTCCAGCCTTCGCGGTAATTATGCTTGATCAGCTCTTCGGCAAAGGCCTTCGCGTTAATCGGGTCGGTGTATTGAGTGTCAAAATGAGGATGTCCGTCAATAATCTCGAACTTATCGGACTTAACGATTTTGATAGTTTCATTGTCACTGATATTAGTGAACTTCATGTTCTTGCCATCCCATTTCAGTTCCTTTTTCAGGTCCTGCAGTCTTACGGCCAAAACGCCCATGACAACCATTTCGTTCAGAGGACCGGAATAACCGAAGTGTGAGCTGGCCTCCTTACGATTCCCGGAACTTTCCTTACAAGCCCTTACCCAATCCATCTGGTGACCTTCGGCTCCACCCTCAATTCGTTCAATGGATTGTTTTGGACTGGTATAAGTGGTTGCAAATGAATCCGGGATTATGTATGGATCACGTCCGTAAACGCCACACATAATGGTTCCCTTTTCACCCTTGAACATACATCCGCCACCGCCATCTCTTCCAAGCTGTTCTCCTTCAGGATGTCCTTCCGGCCTTGGTGGCAGCAGTCCACCATCCCACCACATTACTTCAACCTCGGGCATATTCACCTTCTTGTATTTTTTCCGCGCGGGGAAGGTATATTTCACAAATTCAGCTGTAGGGGCACATTCGGTATTGAACTGGGTAGAGCTTCCCTGGACCTTTGATGGAGATTCAAGCTTTAGTCCCATAAAGATAGGATCCAGGATATGGCAGGCCATATCACCAAGGGCGCCGGTCCCGTAATCCCACCAGCCACGCCAGTTCCATGGGTGGAGTATACTATGGTAGGGCTTCATTTCTGCCGGTCCGATGAAAAGATCCCAGTTCAGGGTATCAGCAGGCCATTCACCTTTGTCCGGACGCATAAGTCCCTGTGGCCAGATCGGCCTGTTTGTCCAGGCGTGAACTTCCTTAATCTCACCAATTGCTCCGTCCCAAATCCATTCACACATCTGCCGTAAACCTTCACCGGAATTTCCCTGGTTACCCATCTGGGTAGCAACCTTGGTTTCTTTTGCAATGCGGGTCATCTCACGTGATTCCCATACAGAATGGGTAAGTGGTTTCTCGCAGTATACATGCTTGCCCATTTTCATGGCATTGATGGATACAATTGCATGTGAGTGGTCAGGAGTACCGACAACAACCGCATCGATATTGTCTTTCATTTCGTCAAACATAATCCTCCAGTCCCAGTACTTCTTTGCATCCGGAAACTCCTTGAACATGCCGGCTGAATATTTCCAGTCCACATCACAAAGGGCCACAATATTTTCACTCCTTACTTTCTTGATGATACCACCGCCCCGGCCACCAATACCGACACCGGCGATATTAAGTTTATCACTAGGGGCTTTATGCCCTAGTCCCGCGATAACATTACTTGGCAGGACCGTAAATCCTGCAGTAGCTGCAGCTGATGTAGCTATGAACGACCTCCTGGAAACTTTGGAGGAGGGATTCTTCCGACTTTCCTTTTTCATATCAGTATTAGTATTTGGTTGTTAAATGAATTTATGCGATGGAAAACAAATATATTAATTTTTGCTGAATACCGTGGCTTCAGTCTCAATGGCTTCCGGCGATCAAATGCTGATATTATTTTTAATTATATATTTTTAACGTATCAAATCAACGTAAAAATGTACCAGCGAAATGAGCAGGTATATCCATGATTTAATAGAACAGGGGGAGCACCAGCAGCTGGATTTCAAATTTGAGATCAGCGATGCGAAGAAGATTGCACGTACACTCTCCGCCTTTGCCAACACCGACGGGGGAAAACTGCTGGTAGGAGTCAAGGACAACGGAAAGATTGCAGGAATACGATCTGAGGAAGAGTATTATATGATAGAGGCCGCTGCCCAGATGTACTGTAAACCTGAAATTGGATTTGAGGTAAAGAAATGGACCATCCTGGGCAAGACAGTGCTTGAGTTTGATATCCTCAAGATTGAGAAACGACCATGCCTGGCAAGGGACGATGGAGAAAAATGGCTGGCATATCTCAGGGTCGGAGACCAGAACCTTCTGGCCAACCGCGTCATGTTAAAGGTCTGGCAAAAAGAAAAACGAAAAAAAGGGATCCTTCTTAAGTACAGCGAAGCCGAAGAAAAACTTCTTAACTACCTTGAATCGAACGAACACATAACGATCTCAAAATACTGCCGGATAGCCAGGCTCAAGCTTCTACAGGCAGAAGAAATCCTTTCCAACCTGATCGTTCTGGATGTTATTGACATCCGGATCAGCGAGAAAGGGGCCTTGTACAGCCTTATCCCGGAAGTTTGAAGTTGGCTCCAGGCATTATTTTCTCCCGGTCCGGCCGCTTGAATAGCTTACAAAATATACTCCTGTGAAAACCAGAAGGGCTGAAAAAATCTTAACTACAGTGATCACATCCTGCCCGAGGACCAGGGCGACCATTGAAGCAACAACAGGTTGTGAATAGATATAGATGCTGACAGTTATCGGTTTCACGTACTGCAGGCTGAAATTATTCAGAAGGTAGGCGAAGTATGTTGTTCCAATCACAATGAACAGAACGGACCACAGTATATCGGGGGTCCACGTGGACAACTGAGTTTCAAGCAGGGCTGGTATTCCTGGTCCACTGACAAGGATCAGACCGAAAAGGAAGATCCATTTCATCATGGTGACAGGATGATATTTTGTCAGCAATGGTTTTATGATAACAAGGTATATGGCATAGAAGGAAGCATTGGCTATGATCATTGAATTACCAAGGGGATTCCCGCTCCCTGGTCCCCCTCTCCCACTGTAAACTATAAGCAGGATAGCTCCGGTGGCTCCGGCAGCGATCCCGATGATCTTAAAAACGGTGATGGGCTCTTTCAGCAGGATCCGGGCAACCACGAGTACAATGATCGGGGTAGCGGTCATGATGATGGAGGAGTCTATGGGACTCGTAAGGTTGAGTCCGTTGAGAAATACGGATTGATTTGCAGCCACTCCAAATAGTGCCGCAAGTAATATCCTGGGGAAATCCTTTCTCTCAACCTTTTCACGATTAAGAAACAAACTTGTTATCCAGAAAAGCATGCATGCTCCCAGGATGCGTGTGAAGACCAGGGCGAAAGGGGAAAGGTAAACGGGCATGACCTGCTTGGCCACGGCATAGGTCACACCGAAGATCAGGTTGGCCGCGATCAGTGCAAGATGTGCCTTTGCTATTTTGCTCATCAGGGGGTACAGGTTCTCAGACCTGTATCATTGAAAGAATGGACTCAAAGATGGCTCTTCCATCAATATTGCCAAGCTCGATATCGGCTGCCCGCTCCGGATGGGGCATCATGCCGAAAACATTTTTTTCCTTATTGCATACCCCTGCAATGTTTTCAATGCTGCCATTTGGGTTTGCCTCTGCTGAAATTACTCCGGTATCATCGCAATACCTGAAAAGGATTTGATCGTTAAGCCTCATTTGCTTCAGGGTGTCATCGTCTGCATAATACCTTCCTTCACCGTGGGCAATCGGGATCTTGTAGGAAGTATTTTTATTCAGCAGTGAGGTAATTGCCGTATTGTCGTTATCGGGTTTAATGTAAATGTTTTTGCAAGCGAATTTCTGGTGTTCGTTATGGAGCAGGGCTCCGGGCAGGAGTCCGGCTTCACACAGGATCTGAAAGCCGTTGCATACCCCGAAAACGAATCCCCCTTCCTTCCCGAAGCGGATCACATTTTCCATAATGGGAGAAAACCGCGCAATAGCTCCGGATCTCAGGTAATCGCCATAGGAAAATCCTCCAGGCAGCATGATGGCATCGACCCCCTGAAGGTCAGTGTCTTTATGCCATAATTCCACTACTTCCTGCTCCATGAGATCACGTAACACATAAATCATGTCGTGGTCACAATTTGAGCCTGGATAGATAACAACTCCGAATTTCATTGGCTGTAAAATATTAGGGTGATTCAGTGCGCTCAAAGATAGATAAAAAAGAATTATATTAGTTAAGTGGAAATTGAGAATCAGGATATACTGGCATTCGTAAATACGGTAAAATCTTTGTCGGAATATGATTTTACTCAATACTCCGACAAATCTCTGAAAAGGAGGCTTTCAAAGATCCTGCTTGATCATGACCTCAGTCCGGCAACAATGCTTGAAAAGATCAGGACAGATGCATCCTTTCTGGAAAAAACCGTCAAGGAAATCACCGTTAGCACTACCGAAATGTTCAGGGATCCTCCCATCTGGCATTCACTGCGGTATGATATCCTCCCCAGCTTTCAGAATCTACCTCAAATCAGCATCTGGCACCCTGGATGCTCAACAGGCCAGGAGATTTTTTCGATGATGATCCTGCTGAATGAAATGGGACTGCTTCAGAAATCGCGTATTTTTGGCACAGATATCAATGAAGATGTGCTGGATACTGCCCGCATCGGGGTATATAAGTACAGGTTCAATGAAGGGTACCTGGCAAATTTTGATGCAGTAATACGGGAGAACCCGAGAGACAGTAATACATATTTTGATGTGCCATACTCAAAATACTTCCATGTCGACAAAACCCGCGATAATATCCGGATGAACAAAACACTTCTTGATAAACCCGTATATAAGAAACAGGACCTGGTAAGAGACCCTAATCCATTCGACGAAAAGTACGACCTTATCGTCTGCCGGAACGTAATCATATATTTTAATTATGAATTACAAAACAAAGTATTTAAATTGTTCCTGGATAATATGAACCAGGGAGGCTGCCTGGTTCTCGGTGTACATGAATCTATACTCGGACCCTTTGCGAGCCGTTTTGATAAAAGATCTCAGGTCTATGTTAAAAAATAACCTTTCCATACGGACACGATTTTTCCTGTTGCTGGTTTGTTCAGTTATTTTCTGGCTGATCGCCGGATTCATCGTTCTCAGCCTGATAAACAATCTGGGGCTTTACCAGGATACATCGAAGGATATCGGGACTCTTCCGCAGAAAATCCTTCGACTTGAGAACTCCATACATTCCTTTTATATTAATGACCTGCCTTCAGAGGCATTCCATGAGTCAGGGAGGTCAGAAGCAACAGACCGTTTCAACAGCACCTATCTGGATACCTATACACTGCTTAGAGATCTTAAAAACAAGCCACTTCTTGCCAGGGAATATATCATACAGCAAAAGCTCGATAATCTTATGGAATATCTGAGCAACACGGATAGATTTATGGAGACTGTCAATGATAAATCACGTGAGCGTGGCTGGCAGAGCTCAGGCCTCAGCGGAACCCTCGTCGGGCAGATTGAGGAACTTGATATGACTGACTTCCCTGAGTTCAGCAGGCAGGGTGAGGAACTGCTGTCCGAGTTGCAACTTTACCTGGTTTTTCCCGGCAGCGGTCGCCTTAATTCACTCCTGAACAGAGTCAAGAACCTTGAAGCCGGGTTCTCAGAGATGACACCCAGCCAGACCGGAAGAAACCAGGAAGTTGTATCCCTGTTGAGTTTCCTTGAAAATTTACGCCTCCTCCTTCAACTCGACCTTGAGCTTGGTACTACAAGGTATGAGGGACTTCGGAGCCGGATTTTCCGTACCATCAATATCCTTTATGAAGAGACGAATGCCATGGTTGAATTATTCACCATTGAAAGGGAGGCAAAAATACGCCAGATCAGGTGGGGTATTGTATTCATTATTTTATTAAGTGCAGCTATTTTCGGCACCATACTCTCATTGTTCAGCAGATCTATCCGGCGGAACCTGAATATACTGAGGGATTCAACTGCAGAACTGGTGGCCGGGCGGTTCCCGCAGGAAATCTTCCATCCGGGGAATAATGAATTCTCCGATATCACCGGACAATTGAACAGGTTTATTAAGAGCCTTCAGAATAAAGCAGGATTCGCAGAGGACCTTGCCGAAGGAAGAGAGCCCAAACCGCTGGAGGCTTTAAGTTCAGAAGACAGTCTTGCCAATTCCCTTATAAACCTGAAAAAGAACCTGCAGGAAGCCCGTAAAGAAGAAGAAAAACACCGGCTTTCCCGTGAGGAGAGGCGGTGGACAAATGAAGGGATTGCCAAATTCGGAGATCTTCTCAGAATCCACAATAAAGATATTTCTTCCCTGGTAGAAAATGTGATACAGGAACTGGTAAATTACCTGGGTGCCAGTGCAGGGGGAGTTTTCCTGCTGGATAATAAGGTGGAAGATCCTTCACTGGAGCTTATCGCCTCATTTGCCTTTGACCGGAAAAAATATCATAAAAAAACATTCAGGTTCGGGGAAGGGCTAATCGGAACCTGTGCCATTGAACAGGAAAAGATATTTCTTTCTGAAATACCTGAGGATTACATCAATATTTCTTCCGGACTCGGTGAAACCAAGCCCAGTTGCCTCCTGCTGATGCCTTTGCAGCTGGAGGATATTACCCTTGGGGTTCTGGAAATAGCTTCACTAAGGGTTTTTGCTGATTTCGAAATTGAATTCGTGGAGAACCTGGCAGAAAGCATTGCTTCTGCCGTGTCGACCGTACAAATGAACATGCGGACTTCCGAACTGCTTGAACAATCACAGGAACAGGCCAGGGAAATGGCAAAGCAGGAAGATATAATGCGGCAGAATATGGAGGAATTGCAGACTACCCAGGAAGAATCAGCACGCCGGGAATCAGAGATTTCCGGTATACTGAATGCAATTCACAACTCCTCACATGTGGCCGAGTTCAACATGGATGAAGAACTTATCAGCATTAATGACAAATTCTGTCAGCTCCTGGAATCACAAAGGACCCAGTTACTTGGGAAGAAATACCCGGAAATTGTCGGAATCAACAAGTACACAGATGACTACAAACTATTCTGGCAGGAGATAAAGCAGGGCAAGACCATTACCAGAATTGACAAAGTCTCCCTTATAAACGGACAGGATATATGGCTCAGGCAAACCTTCACTCCTATTGTCGATAAAGAGGGCAATCCTTTCAAGGCCCTGAATATCGCTGCAGATATCACTGAAACTGTTGAGCAGAGGGAATCTCTCGAGAAGCAGGCAAATGAGATCACCCGTGCAAACATTGAAATGAAATCGTTCAGTGTTGCCGTTGACAAGGCATTAATAAAATGCGTGTATTCTCCTGCCGGACAAATCCTCGAGCTCAATGAAAATTATGAGCATATCACCGGATTTACTGAAAAGGAAATGATTGGCAAAAACAACCGGGTATTCCTGCAGAGGGTAGAAAAGGAGCAATTCGACAAGATATGGGAAGATGTCCTGAAAGACAAGCCATACAGCGGGGTTGTTCGCCGGACAAGGCCAACAGGAGAGGAGGTCTGGCTCATGTCTACATTCACACCGGTCAAGGATGAGAATGGAAATATTTTCAAGGTTTTTTTCCTTGGTCAGGATATTACCGAACGAAAGCTAAAATACCAGCTTTTGGAAGAGGCCAATAAGGAAATTGACCGGCTTCGTAACCAGGTTGATGAGCAGAAATAGTTATGTTCAGTGTAAGTATCCTTGAAGCCAAAACAATTATCCGTACCATTGACAAAACCTATGGTACTGATCTTTCAGGACTCTCCATGGCCTCTTTCCGCCTACGGCTTTCAGAGATAATGCAAACAAGCAAGATTGACAGCACAGAGGACCTTGCTGCCAGATTGATGGGCGACAAAGCATTTTACGAAACATTTATAAGCGATATCTCTATCGGTTCACCGGATATGTTCCGGGACCCGGATTTATGGATCTATTTACGTGACCATCTTCTGCCCACCGTTCTCAAGCCCAGAATATATCCGGAAATTATTTTTCCCGAAAGCGTAACAGGCCATGAACTGTTTTCCATGGCAGTGCTGCTTCAGGAAATCGGAAAGGACTACCGGGTTGACCTTTCTGCAACCTGCTACAACAAAAAAATTATGAATCATATACTGGCAGGGGAACTTCCTTATTATAATTATAAGAACAGCAAGGATAACTATGAAGTATTCAATCCCGGTTCCAATTTTGAAGATTATACAGAAACAAGAGAAGGAAACAGGTACCTGAAGCCAAATCTTCTGCAGGGAGTTGAAATCAGGTTGCAGGGTACAGATAAAAACCTTTGCTCGGAAAAAACTGCAATTGTCCTCTATCGAAACCGGATGATTTACCAGAATGCTGAAATGCAGTATAGAATGCTGAAACAGCTTCTCGGAGATATGAAAAAAGGGACCTATTTTATTACTGGTATTCAGGAGGCAATTGACGGATTCGGCCTCGTTCACCTGTATGAAACTGTATCTTCAGATTTAAAAATCTATCAGAAAAAGGATGCCAACTAAAGCAATCGTCATAGGAGGGTCAGCCGGGAGTTTCCAGATCGTTATCCGGATACTTGAATTGTTCCGTCCAAACCTGCCCATACCGGTGTTTCTCTGTTTGCACAGGCTTAAGCAGGTTCGAAAAGGATTTGAGGAGACACTGAATTACAATGCCTCCCTTCCCGTCAGGGAACCCTTTGACAAGGAGAATATACGTCCGGGTAAAATATACCTGGCTCCTTCAAATTACCATATGCTGATTGAAAAAGATCTTTCCGTTGCCCTTTCGACCGAACACCCCGTTCTCCATTCAAGACCATCAATTGATGTTTGTTTTTCATCGGCTGCGGATGTTTATGGAGAGGGACTTCTGGCTATTCTTTTATCGGGTGCAAACCAGGATGGAACACAGGGTGTTGCTGCTGTTAAAAAGAATGGAGGAGCAGTTGTGGTCCAGGATCCGGATGATTGTGAAATAAGTACGATGTGTGAATCCGCTATTAAGTTAACAAAGCCGGACCAGATATTAACAGTTTCAAACATCATTGAATTCGTATCTTTGCTTTAGATTATGGAGAAAGGAGACCGATACAGGCTTGTCATAATAATAGCATATGCCCTTCTGATAATCAGCGGGATTATCCTCTTTGCCGGGCTCTGGAACAACCTGAGCATGAATCCGGCTGCCCAGGTCGGCAATGGTTTATATTTCCTGGTTTTACTTATCCTAATCCTTGCCACAGCTATTTTTGTATTTCATATTCTTGAAGAAAGACAGGTTTTGCTCCCCCATGAATCTGAAATGGAAGCGGAAGATGAATCAAAGGAGAAACCCCTGGAAAAGATTGCTGAAGACTATGCTGCCCCCTTTGAAGTTGATATTGATATAATTGCCGGAAATATTATACCCCGTAACGATCCCAAAGAATCTACCGGGGATTTTGCAGAGCGCATACTGCTCAACCTGGCAAAACATTTTGAATTCGTCCAGGGTATAATATACATCCGGAATCCCAAAACAAGGCAGTTTGAGTCACTCTGTACCTATGCATACACTTCGGACAGGGATCCGGAGCCATTCAAGGAGGGAGACGGGCTTGCCGGACAGGTTGCCAAAAATAAAAGGATTATGAGCCTGAGCTCTATTCCCCAGGGATACATGGAAGTGCAGTCCGGCCTTGGAAAATCTTCCCCGGATAACCTGCTGATTATTCCCCTGTTACTGAACAAGGAAACAATCGGGGTCATTGAGCTTGCATCCTTTCATTCCCCGGATAAAAAAACCGAATGGACTTTCAGGAACCTTGCTAAGATTATTGGAAATTCCATCGTTACCAAAATCAAATCCACCGAGAAAAAATGAGAAGGATTTCATTTAATATATCTATGCTGAGCAGAAAGGAATGGACCTATCTGGTATCCGTGCTCGCAGGAATCCTTTTCCTTTTACTTTCTGTAATCCTTATAACGATAAGTACCGGACTGTATTTCAGCTTTGGAAGTTTTATTCAGATTCACGGCCGGAATCCTGAAATTTTCATGCTTTACCTCCTGCCGGTCCTTTTTCCGGTTTTGGTTAATATTCATTTCAGAGTGAAGGAGAAGGAAGGTCGGAAATACCACAGGATTATCGACCAGAGGGATGACACTATTAACCGTAATGCAAAATTTGCCAAAGAGATTGGGGAAGGTAACTATTCAGTCCATATTATACCTGAAGGTGAGACTGATATCCTGGGGAAGTCACTCCTTGTCATGAAGGAAAACCTCCTCGCCAATCACCATAAGGAGTCTGAACAGAACTGGATTTCTGAGGGACAGAACCTCATCTCCAATATCCTTAGAATGTATAATAAACTTGAGGAGCTGGGAGACAGTGTACTTGAACATCTGGTTAAATATATTGATGCTATTCAAGGGGCAGTTTACCTTTACAATGAAGAAAATAAGTCCCTCGTGAATCTTTCGACCTTCGCCTACAACCGTAAAAAGTACATTACCCAGGAGTTTAAGGTCGGTCACGGGCTGATCGGACAATGTGCCTATGAGAGGAATCATATTTACCGCACTGAGATCCCGGAAGATTATTTTACAATATCCTCGGGACTCCTGGGTGAAAAGAAACCCGTAAGTTTATTGATTGTCCCTCTTATTTCTGAGGATATGCTGCAGGGGGTCATCGAAATTGCCTCTCTGAATCCTGAGATCCCTGAGCAATCGATTACGCTTGTTAAAGAACTGGGAAGTATCATTGCCCGTACAGTTTTTAATCTGCGTGTCAATCAGAAAACGGAAAGGTTGCTCGAGGAATCACAGAAGATGACCATTGAATTGAGGGAGAACGAGGAAAAGCTGAAGGAGAGTGCGGAGGAAATGCGGGTTACCCAGGAAGAACTGAAGCTCTCGAACGATCAGCTTGAATCTCAGATCCAGGAAGTGGAGAATGCCCAGAAACGGTTGCACTGGCTGCTTGAGAACGCTTCTGAGATCATAAGCATCTATGACAGTGACCTCAGAAACACCTATACTAGTCCCTCAGTAACCCGAATCCTCGGCTACACCCCGGAGGAACTCATGAAGGGAAAGGATTTTGAACGCCTTACCCTGGAAGGACAGGATAAGATGAAAGCCCTGTTCGAGGAAATAATTAAGGATCCTTCGCTGACGTCAACTATCGAATACACCTATGTACGCAAGGACGGACAACAGGTATCTCTTGAGTCCAAGGCCCGCAACCTTCTGGGTGATCCGGCTGTTAACGGGATAATCCTGAATACCAGTGATATAACTGAGAGGAGAATGCGTGAGAAGGAAGAGCGGATCCGGACCCGTATGCAGAGTCTGTCGGAAAACTCCCTGGATATGATCATCCGGCTGAGTACGGATGGACAATTTTTTTACGCCAATCCTGTAGTGGAGGACTACCTGGGCAAAAACCCGGGAGACCTTATAAATAAGAAACTCTCTGAACTGGAATTGCCGGCTCAGCTCAAGGAATACTTTGAGATGACGATAATATCCATACAGGACAGTCCGAGAAAATCAAACTTCGAACTAATAATTCCTGTAAAGACCGGGAGTAAATCAATCGAGAGGATCATGAACATGGTCGCCATACCCGAGTTCAATGATCAGGAACTCGAAACTATCCTGATAGTCGGCCATGATATTACCGAGGCCAAGAGGATCGAACAGGAGATTCAGATAAAAAACCGTAAGATCGAGGACAGTATAAACTATGCAGAACGCATACAAACAAGTATACTTCCCGGAATAAAACAAATCCAGGAATACTTCCCAAAGTGTTTTATTTATTATAAACCCCGGGACGTGATCTCAGGTGATTTTCCATGGTTCTTACCCAAAAGTGATGATCTTGTATACATAGCTGCCGTTGATTGTACCGGACACGGGGTTCCCGGTGCCCTACTGTCCTTTATCGGGTATTTTCTACTGAACAATATCGTTGGTCATGAGAAGGAATTTAACGCAGGGGAAATCTGTGATATGCTGCATGCCGGAGTACGCCGCACCCTGAAACAGGAGAGCCGGGAAGCCGATTCAAGCGATGGTATGGATATTGCTTTCTGCAAGATCAACAAAGTCACTCATGAAATACAGTATGCAGGAGCACATCGCCCCTTATTTCTCCTTCGCAACGGGGAGCTGTTGGAATTCAAGGGAGACCGCAAAGCCATAGGGGGTATCCCAAGCAGGAAGCGTGTAGAGCAGGATTTTACGAATCATGTGATTCCCTATGAACCCGGTGACAAGATATTCTTTTTCACAGATGGCATGCCCGATCAGCTGGGGGGTGATGAAAATCGTAAATATTCACCCAGAAGGGTACGTGAAGCCATCACAGAAAATCCGGGCTTCACCATGAACCAGTACAAGAGTCTTTTTGTGCGTGACTTCGAGGACTGGATGAAGAATGCGAAACAGATTGACGATGTATTGCTTATCGGCATAGAATTCTAATCTGATTCAAGATAGCAATTCAGGCCTTTGTCAAATTCATATCCCCTTTTCGGGATTCTTTGTTTACATTGAATTGATTTTTATTATTTTTAGTTAGGATAATGAGATCATCGAGGCATGGCTGAGCCAAAGCAAAATCCGGATAAAGGTTTCCTTGAATTCGTACACGATTTCTATACCTCAATGAAGGACAATGAAATCAAACTCGTTTATGAAGGAAAAGTTACGCATCAGATTACCAAGGCATTTATTGCACTTGCTGAGGCACAGATGGAGAAAGACGAGGAGGCTACCAAGGTGCAGCGTGTTGTTTTTCATGTAATGGTTGAATGCCTTCAGAACATCAGCAGGCATGCCGATGAGTATGAACCGGGCGAGGCACTTTATTCCGGTAAAGGCGTTTTTATGGTCAGTAATACAAAAGAGGCCTATTGCATCACGACGGGAAATGCCATTTATACCAAGAAGATACCTGAATTGGAGGCAACTCTGAAGGAGATAAACGGGCTGGGTGTTGATAAACTGAAAGAACTCTATATGAAGCAGATGCGCGAGGGAAGTCTCAGTGAAAAAGGAGGTGCCGGACTGGGATTTATTGATATCCGCCGGAAGACAGGGCAGCAGCTTGACTATCATTTTTTACCAATCAGCGATAAAATTTCATTTTTCCTCTTAACCACATTAATACCAAGATCATTATAACCTTTACAATATGGAAGCACTAAAAAAAGCCGGTACTGAAGACAGTCCAGAAATAATCCTTGATCGCGAAGCCAATAACATGGAGTTATCCGGACGTTCATTGCCTGAAGATGTTATAACGTTTTATGAACCAGTTTTAAGCTGGATTGAAGAGTATTCCAAAAATCCACTTGAAAATACTGTTTTTAACTTCAAGTTTTCCTATTTCAATACCGCAAGTTCAAAGGTAATTCTGGATATACTTACCCTGTTCGAAGAAATGATTGAAGAGGGTAACCATGTTTTAGTTCGCTGGCACTTTGCAGATGATGATGAGGATATGCAGGAGGCAGGGGAAGAATACTCTGACATGGTAGATGTCCCCTTTGAAATGGTAATGTATTCATGATGCAATAGAACCATAGCAGTAAGCGATGAGTGAAGAGATCCTTAAGGCCCTGATGCAGCTGTTTGCATTAATAATCAAACAGGATGGGGGCGTAGAGGAAAAGGAAAAGAAATATGTTAGGGATTTTCTGGCAGAGCGGCTTGCCTCTGAGAATGTAAACCACTATTATTCCCTTTTTGAGAAACACGCGGGACCGGATGAAGATTTATCCGGTGTCAAAGATACTTCCTCTGACAAACCTGAGAAGCTGACTTCCGTTAAGGATTCTGTACGGATCATGGGCATCTGCAGGAAGATCAACAAGACACTGCACCAGAATCAAAAAATCATCGTCCTTGTCCGACTCTACGAACTGATCAATTCCGACAGAAAGTTCACCAAACAGCGCATGGACATAATCTCAACCGTGGCTGATGTATTCAAGATCAGTAAAGAAGAAGCTGTCAGCGTTGAGAAGTATGTCACCGTTAATGCCCCGACAAAATTCCTGGACACGAATATAATGCTCGTCAATGACCAGAAGACCAGCTACCTTGAAACACTACATCTGCAGTCTGATAAGCTTGACGGGCATATAATATTCCTGAGGGTATCAAGTGTTGGCTTGTATTTTATTCGTTATACAGGCTCCGGGGATCTCTATCTCAACGGTTTGAAGATGAATCCCGGCCGGATTTACCTTTTCGCGAATGGAAGCACGATAAAGCTGCCCAAGGGCCAACCCCTGTATTACAGTGATGTCGCAGGCCATTTCATGCATGAAGAGAAATACGAGGATATTTCTTTCAGGGTGGATGGACTTCAATA
>SDBV01008012.1_pt1 | contig 14311 bp, 11 predicted proteins | sample 2277081 | NCBI WGS metagenome assembly SDBV01 (sample SAMN10402039, study PRJNA504765) | marine sediment metagenome | isolation source: marine sediment core GS10_PC15, 223 cmbsf | place: Arctic Ocean: Southern Knipovich Ridge | collected 2010
AGAAAAACTATACTCATCCTGTATAAGATCATCCTCATAATATAGAATACGACTACAGTATGGACAAAAATGTATTTCTTCTCCTGCATGAACATCATTTTGAAATTGAGCAGGAAGAACCATGTGACATCCTGTACAAACATAGTCTTTTACAGGAACTATACCAAGACCTGATTTACTTTTGATTATTCTTTCAAATTTAAATAGAATCTCTTCGTCAAGTCCAGGTATAATCTGAGATTCCTGAATTTTAAGTTCCTTAAGCAGTTTTTCTTTTTCGATACTTTCCGCTTTGATCTTTTCCTGCTCTTCAGACAATTCATTTTGCTGCTGAGATATCATCTTTTCTTCCTGCATCAAAGATGTTTTTATCCCTTCCAGTTCTTTCTCTTCACGTAGAATATCTTTTCTATACTGCTGTCCTTTTTCAGTAGCAGCTTTTATCTCTTTATCAAGAGCTTCATACTCTCTTTGGGTAGTAATAAGATCCATTTGCTGCTCATATTCCTCTCTTTCTCTTTCAGCTTCATCCAGAAGGAATTTTAAATGTTTAATTTTATTTTGTGTTTCTTTCAAAAGATCATTCTTCTCAATGTAATCTTTCTTAAGCCTGGTAAGAAGCTCATTTTTTGTATTAAGAGCTTTAGGAATCTCGTAAATTTCTTTTTCCATTTCGTATTTACTGGATAAAATATTCTGAAGATTTCTCAGTTTATCGAAAACTTCCTGCATCATAGGTGCAACTCCTTAATTATCTATATAATCCTTTAATCTACGGCTTCTTTTAGGATGTCTCAATCTTCTAAGAGCCTTGGCTTCTATCTGTCTTATTCTTTCTCTTGTAACATTAAAATAGAGTCCAACTTCTTCCAATGTAAGAGAGTATCCATCCTCAAGACCAAATCTCATCTTTAGTACTTCCTGCTCTCTTGGTGGTAAAGTAAAAAGAACCTCCTGCAATTGTTCCTGAAGAAGCCTGAAAGCAGTCTGATTAGCAGGATTTTCAATATCCTTATCCTCTATAAAATCACCGAGCAAAGAATCTTCTTCTTCTCCAATCGGTGTCTCCAGTGATATAGGTTCCCTTGCTACATTTTTAACAGATTTAATTCTTAGAACTGTCCATCCAAGTCTTTCAGCTACTTCTTCATCAGTAGGCTCTCTGCCAAGCATCTGCATCAGCTGTCTTGATTCACGAACAACTTTATTTATCTGCTCAATCATATGAACAGGAACCCTTATCGTTCTAGCCTGATCAGAGATTGAACGAGTTATGGCTTGCCGAATCCACCATGTGGCATAAGTAGAGAATTTATAACCCTTCCTATACTCAAATTTCTCAACTGCCTTGATAAGGCCTATATTACCTTCCTGAACAAGATCAAAAAAATGAAGACCCCTGTTGGTATATTTTTTTGCAATACTAACAACTAAACGAAGATTAGCCTGAATAAGTCTGTCCTTGGCATTCTTCATCATTATCTTGCCTTCGGAAATTTCCTTAGACCTCTCAAGTATATCTTCTATCTTATCTTCAAAATTAATCTCTATAGTCTTTAGTTTTTTCTCATTAACTTGAATCTGTCTTATTTTATTTTTAATTTTCTCTGCTGACAGTTGAAGATCTTCCTCAATTCTTCTTCTTGATTCAGGAATTGCCAACCCTCTGCCCATAGTACGCAATTCTTTGGGACTAATAATATTCAAACGCCTCTCAATCCGGCTTTGCTCTTTTTTATAATGACGAATTTTTCTCTCTGTCTCCATAAAGTAGTCAGAAAATGCAATTATTTCAGTTTGATGAATATTAATTTTTTGAATCTTCTTTAACAGTAAAGCTTTCTTTTTTATAAGGATGCTATCTGCAATTACGTCGTTGCCTGCTTCAATTGTTTTTGATTTAATATCCATATACTGTCGTAAGGATGTTGAAATATCTCCAAGGCTCTCACGATAGAATTGGCTGAGCCTACGACGTTCAGCAAGTATCTCTGATACTTCCTTTTTTGATATATCAAGTTCTTTAGGATCTGCTTTTGAAAATGTTTTTAAAAGCAGATTAAACATTTCAGGTATAATCATACCCGATTCTTTTATAACATTTTTTATTATATTCTCTCCACTTTCCATCTGTTTAGAAAGTTGAACTTCCTGTTCACCAGTTAATAGACTCTCTTTACCTATTTCCCTAAGATAGAGACGGATTGGATCATCAATAGAAGATTCCTTATCACTGTATACTATCTTCTTTTTTGCAGTAGTATTATTGTGACTGAATTTATCAATATCATCTTCAGGAAGAGGCTCTTCATCTCCATCACCATCTGCAACAGATAGCAAGTCTACCTCTGGTGATTCAATACTCTCGTCCTCAAGTACTATTTTATTTTTTTCGAGTATGCTCATTACTTCTTCAATTTTATCTGAATTTACAATTGATTCCGGTAAGAGATCATTTACCTCATCGTAAGTTATACTCTTCTTAGTTTTGGCGTATTCAATAAACTTTATAACTGATGGATCATTTTGTATGTCAGCCACTACTAATTACCCTTTATTCGTAAAAGTTCTTCATCTAAATATTTCTTTTCAGAGAGAAGTCTCTCTAACTCATTCCGATTTGTAGTGAGATCTGTTTTCCTGAGATGGATTTCTATTTCACTGCGTTTTTTTTCAAAACTTCGTTGTCTTATTTTATTGACTCCATCTTTAATTATCTGATCAGAGTTAATCCTGTACTCTCCTGTTGAAAGTTTATGAATAATAACCCCTTTAAGGGCTTCATCATGTACCTCCGACAATAAACTTTTGTTTAAAGAATCGTTTCTTCGGTACATCTCTTCTAAAAGAATATACACTTTCTTTGCTCTTGGATCCACTAAATCATCTATATCCAGTATATTTCTGACAGATGTAAAAGCTTCCCTATTTTCTACAAGGGCAATCATAAGAAAAAGATCAAGTGAAACCTGTATTTCACCTGACTGTTCAATTATCGGTCGTTTTGCTCTGGAAGGACTCATTGCCCTTTCAATAACCGCAAAATCTTTAAAAACAGCATTAATATCTACTTTCAAAATGTCAGCAAGATACTTAATACTATCTTCTTTTCTTACTTCAGTGCTCAAACTAGCTAAATATGGTGACACAAATTGAAAAATTGATTCCTTACCTTCCGAATTCTCAAGACCAAAGTGATCTACTGCCTTTTTAACAAGATACTCAAATGTATTTATAGGATATTTTGTCAATTTATTCAACGCCTCAGGACCTTCTTTTTCAAGTATCTCAGATGGATCTTTTCCTTTGGGTAATGGAATAACATAATTCGCTATTCCGCTTTTTTCAAGTATTACCCCTGACTTCAGGGTGGCCTCAATACCTGCAGTATCAGGATCAAAAACGATAAAACATTTCGACGCATAACGTTTTAAAAACTTTGCCTGTTTTTCAGTAAATGCGGTTCCAAGGGGCGCAACTACATTCTTTACGCCTGACTGATAAAAGGCCAGTACATCAAAATTACCTTCAACAAGCAGGAATTCTTTCTTTTTACGTATCTCCTGTACAGCAGTATGAATTCCAAAAATAGTCTCACCCTTTCTGTATATATCTGTTTCCGGAGAATTTATATACTTTCCACCCCAATCACTCTCTTTCAATTTTCTGCCACTAAATGCAATAGTATCCTGTTGAATATTTATTATTGGAAATATAAGACGATTGCTAAAAAGACTGATTCTATTATTTTTTTTAGAAAAGATCCCGGATTTTACAAGAAAATCATTTGAAAAATTCTTAGCCTTCAAGAAATCATACAGCCAAAACCTTTCAGAAGGTGCATATCCTAATTTAAAAACAGTGATTGTTTCATCACTAATACCTCTTTTACTTAAGTATTGTCTTGCATATTCTGCTGAATCTTTTTCCAGGAGTATATAGTTAAAACTCCCTGCAATCTTATTGTACAATTCTAAAAGAGCAAATCTATGCTTATCTTCCGGACTCTCCTTATGGGTATCAACTTCTACCCCCGCCTTTTCAGCCAAATGCCTGAATGCTTCGAAAAATGATAGATTCTCTATCTCAATTAAAAAATCAAAAACGTTACCACCTTTATGACAGCCAAAGCAGTAAAACATATTTTTATCTTCTGTAACTGAAAAAGAAGGTGTTTTCTCATTATGAAATGGACAGAGACCCCAATGCCTGTCTCCTTTCTGTTTCAAGCTTAAATATTCTGAAACCACATCCACAATGCTGATTTTATCAAGAATTTCCTGTTTCTTAAGATCAAACAACATCAGATGGTAATCCTAATTTTTTTTGATATACAGATTATAAGCAGCGGTATGCTCAGAAAGATTTTTTGTAAATTCATGTTGACCTGATTCCGGATTTTTCAATAAAAAATATAGATAATCACTTTTCTTAGGATAAAATGCTGCTTTCAATGCAATTTCTCCAGGGTTTGATATAGGACCTGGAGGAAGACCACTGTTAATATAAGTATTATAGGGTGATAATATTTTTAAATCACTATACGTTATAACTTCCGGATGTGGTTTAGCTTGTATATCAGCAATTATGTAGACTATTGTAGCACAGGAACCTAAAGGTATCGGTGTATTATGAGAGAGCCTGTTATAGAAGACACCTGCCATTAAAGGAGCTTCATTAGGGTCTCTATATTCTCTCTCTACAATTGAAGCCAGAATGATCTTCTCCATGAGTTCACTTTCTTTCAAGTCCCTATACTCAGGATAAATCTTCAGTAATCGGGAAAAGAAATTTTGAACCATTACTCTGATAATCTTCTCCGCAGGAAAATCTCTTTGGAAAAGGTATGTATCAGGATATAAAAAACCTTCAAGACTCTTCCCTGAAAGACCAAACTCCCCCATCAATTCTATTGATTGAACAGATTGCAGAAAATCTTCCACACCTGTAATATTCAGATCTCCCAGGTAATTTGCTATCTGACGGCTTGTCCACCCCTCAGGGATTGTAACACTGTAAAGCTGCTGTTTTCCTTCTATAAGAAAATCATGTATCTCCAGTAAACTCATTTCGGAATTAATTCTATATATACCCACTTTAAAGTCGGTTTCTGTACCCATAATTCGGCTGTACAATATCATCGGCCATGAATATCTGATTACACCTGATTCTACAAGAGCATTGGCAATACTATTAAGGGTATCCCCTTTCTCTATTGTAAAGATGAGGTTATCCTGTCCATTTGTACCTTTAAGCCCATTTAGATAGTTTGCAGCTCCAAAAACAGATACAGAAAAAACTATCAGTCCAAGTAGCACAGTTAAGATAAATCTAATAATCGACCTCATTTTTATTCTTTCCATAAAATAAATTCAACACGTCTGTTTTTCCATCTATTTTCAATATCACTGTGAGGCACAATTGGATTTTTTCCACCCATACCCTTATAATCCATCCTTGACGATGAAACACCGAGTCTGGAAAGATAGTTAAGAACAGTAAGCGCACGCTGTTCCGATAGAGGTTTCAGCTCTGTTTCCTCTTCCACCTTAGCAGCAGCCGGATCATTCCATCTGGTTACTACAGCATGACCTTCAACCGTTATTTTATAGGAACTATATTTCTTAAGAAGCTCACTTACTCTGTTTAGAATATACTTATTCTGTTCAATAACCTCCGGACTGTCTGCAAGTAATTCATGACTGTTTCTCTTGAAAATTATATTAGCAATTTTAATTTTAAGAATGTCACCTTCTCTTACAACAAGAACATCCACAGGAATTCTCTCTTTAAAACTGCTTATATTACCAAGTTCATCCTCCAGAGTTAATCTCAAAGGGTAGTCCATCGCAGCATATACAAGTTCACCAGTTGAAGATTTTCCATTCCATATGATTTTCTCTGTGGGGTTACCATCACCGTTGTAAGTTATAAAAGGTCTATTTTCAGGATCATATATCTGAAGCGTCCATTTTTTTATACCACTGGCATCATCAACATTGATATTTATGGAAACCTCATCATCAAGACCATCGTTATCCGGCGAAAAGGGGACAGGAGATAATTGGACTGAACCTATAGGAGGAGAAATATCAAGAAGAAACTCTGAAGACCGTACTTCCGGTACATTACCCTTCAAATAAAGGGCAGAAAATAGAGCTGTATAATTCCCCTCAATCATTTTTCCTGATTCATTTACACCATTCCATGTAATATTCTTAGGTATTCCCTTATTACCCTGGAATATTTTTTGAATATTTCCACTCTCATGGATTATCTTCAAAGCCCATGATTCAAGTCCACGTTTATTGTTTATGATAGTCGAAAAGGTAATATCATCAAATAGTTTATTTCCTGTAGGCGATAGATATTCACTACTTACTGTCAGGAAAATTGCAGTTGGTTCTGTATCAATAACAATGCCATTAACTTCAGACGAAGATCTGTTACCTGCTGCATCAACTGAATAAATAGAGTAATCATATTTACCGTCAGGAACTATATTCCCTTCATCATCTGTAGCATCCCATTTCAGGTTTTCTACTTTGTTCTTCCAGAGGTAGCTTTTAACAACAACCCCCCGTTCAGAAAGAATCTCTGCCTGCCAAATATCTTCAAAACTGGATGTTTGAATTATTTCCAGATTGTCCTTCATCCCATCGGAATCCGGCGAAAAAAGAAGATAATTCACTTCTGCTGATACCTCAGGATAAACTGTATCAATAACAAACTTTCGGGATGAAGCTGTAGGGGAATTCCCTTTTTTATAGATGACTGTAAGATAAGTGCTATAGATACCATCAGCTGCGACCCTACCATTTAAACCAACTCCATTCCATAGAAATCTATCAGGGATACTATTTCTTCCAGAAAAATTTCTAATAACTGTAGATTGGCTGTCAAGTATATCCAGGGAATAGGAATCTATACCCTCTTTTACCTGAATCTCCGGTATGATCGAAATGTTATCCTGCACAGAGTCACCATTGGGAGAAAAATACTCAAGATCAGTAGTCAGAATCACTGGTGTTGCTTCAGTATTCAGAGTAAACTCAATAATATTCGATTGCCCTGCATTTCCGGCCCTGTCAATGGCAATTAACTGATAAGTATAATCTCCATCCTTTGCAAGTCTTCCGTTAGGAACAGTCCCGTTCCAGGCTATAGTCGGATCAGCTGCTGCAAGCCATTGATATTCATTAATTATCTCACCACTTTCAGACTTAATAACACCAGTCCAGCTTATTTCTGTTGTTGATTCCTGATAGAAAGTAATCTCATCTTTAAGGCCATCTCCATTTGGAGAGAAAATCGAATTACTACTCTTTACATTAGCAAATGGAGGAGTTACATCGACATTGAAGACTGGAGAGTCGGCATTAGGATTATTTCCATTTCGATAGAGTACATCTATACGGCTACTGTATACTCCTTCTTCAAGCCTGATACCATCCTGATCTCTACCGTCAAATATCAATTCACCGGAAATAGTCTCTCCACCGGAAAAAGTACGTCGATTATTACCATTTTCATCATGGATCTTAAGATCCCATCTTACAATTCCTTTGGTCACGGGAATACCGAATGTAAATACAAGGGAATCCAAAATCATATCATTATTCGGACTAAAATATGATTTGTCTATTGTCACAGTAATAGGTGTTTCTTCTGTATTCTTAACAATATTACTAAAACCACTGACAAATGAATTACCAGCCCTGTCTAAAGACTCGATTCTGTAGGAATAAACACCATCCGCTACCATAATCCCATTATCGTCTCTGCCATCCCATACAATATCGGATGGCATCTCATCAATCCAATTGAAGTTTTTTACAGAAATTCCTGAAGCATCAACAATGGCAGCACTCCATAGATCTTCATCTGAACCGTTTTGAAATATACTGATAATATCTTTATTTCCATCATCATTAGGTGAAAATATCTTTTCCTCATCCCCAGGTTCAGTCAATTCTAATGTGGGAGATGTAGAATCTATGACTATTGCAAAGCTATCCGAACTACCTGTATTTCCATTATCATCCCATGCTTCTACAGAGAAATAATAGAGGCCGTCACTGACAACACTCCCTTCTTCGTTGAGTCCATCCCACCTAAACTCATCAGGAATTTCAATTCCACTTTTAACAGCAAAAAGGCGATCAAAGAAACCACTAAACCCCTGATTTTCTATTCTCTTTTCTTTATTTCTTATCTCTCTTACAACTTGACCCTCAGCATCTTTAATAATGAAGGCAAACCCCTTAAGATATCTCGAATCTGATATATTGATTGGAAACGTCAGATCATCTCTGATACCATCATTATTCGGCGACATATAGTAAGAAATACCAGAATCAGTATACCGCTTATCGTATCTGCCTCTGTATTTTTTTTGTCCATTTTCTACAGTTGTAACGATATTCACATTCTTAGCACTTACTTTAAAAGGTATTGAAGATACAGCTGATATCGTCCTGACAGCTTTTTCCTTTCCAGCAGAGTCCTTTGATGGTATCTTGCTTACAGGAACAGCCGATTCCTCATCATCATTCTCCAGGTTATCTTCATCTTCTGAGGATTCATCAGTTTCAAACCCTGATATATCCAACTCAATAACAGGTGCAATTTTATCGACTAAACCTAGAGGTATATTCACACCTATACCTGCTGCCCATAAATCTTCTGTTATGGGTGCAATTCCGGATTGTATATTTATTTCACTCCTGTTCCATCCTCTATCATAAATCCCGAGAAAGCTACTTTCCTCTTTTATGTTTGTTTTAAATGAATAGTTAATACCTACAGAAGGAACGAGACCATAGGAATTTCCGTTTTGCAGAGCATTAAGATCTAATCTCGTACCCAGATTTAAGAGAAAAGTATCTCTAAAACTTATATTACTGCCCAGAGTAACAAGTATCGATTTTAATCCTGGAAATCCTATATCTGTAGAAACATTAATCCGAAAATCTTTTGTTTTAATAAGATTTGCACTTATTCCACCTGTTAAGGTGAAAGGATCAGGATACCCGGATGTTATTCCTGCATAACCCAAATCCTGAAGAACAACTGCCCACTTGAAATCTTTTAACAATCCCAGATCACCAGTCAGTGATATAACTCCAATATCTAATGAAGCGGCCACACCCGGTTCAAAGGAACCGGCAAATTTCAGACCTGCACCTACAAGGAAATCCAGATAGAGATCCTTTGCGAAAGATCCGTTTATCGAAAAAGTAGAATTAGAATCAACCGATGGAAATGGAGAATTAAGGTAGTGTCCGGACCAGCTGAAAACACCGACCTTTGTGGGAATTGTATTGCCAATGTTTATACCATGCCCTTTATAACCGCTGATACTACCTTCCTGGCCAAAAATTCCCATATAGCTCAAATCTAAAGTGACTCTTTGGGTAAGCGCTGCAGATGCTGGATTTACTGCATCAGACTGTGGTGACATTAAATTGGCTACGCTGGATGTTCCTCCTAGAAAATAAGGAGAATAGAAATCTTTGATCTGACTACCCTCCTGAGCCCATACAGTCCACCCAAATGTGAAATAGACCATAATTATAATGAGTTTAATAATATTTTTCTTTTTCATAGTTTTGAATTTACCGCTTTTTACCAAGAACATCAACTTTCTTTGCATACAACTCTCCAATAGATTCCATTTCCTCAATTGAGAGATAACTAAATATCTCTTTTTCTATTTTATATCTTACTGACTGCTGATAGTTATCAAGAATCTCCTCATTGTTCATCAGCAATAAATATATACCTATCAACTCATTTCCTTCAATATTCATTATATAATTATCTCCAGATCCTCACATGCAAGAATAACTTGAATCTTCGAATTCTGTTGATATTTTTTATACCAATTAGCTGACTTATAAATTGACGCCATCTTATTATCATCATAGAGAGGTTCATGATGAAACAATACAAGTTTGTTAATATTCCATGCAGATGCAAAATCGACTGCAAGACTGTATGATGAGTGCCCCCAGTCATATTTTTCTATAGCCTCGTCCAGTGTATACTGACTGTCAAGAATAATTACATCACTACTTTGATAGTATTTTATATTGTTCTTATTTTTTTCAAAATCACTGTCCTGAAGCTCTGTATCTGTTGAAAATATCATAGTTTTGCTATTTTCTTCTATTTTATATGAGTATGATCCACCTGGATGTTTCATACGACGCCAGCTGATCTCTGCATTTCCTATTTTTATACTATTATCCTTGAGGACATTGTAGTTTACACTTTTACTGAATATATCGATTGTTACAGGGAAATAGGGATTTTTCATTTGTCCACTTAAAATTTCTCTAAATTCGGGTACCGGACTATAAAAATTAATAACACACTCAGGATTAAATACCTGAGGAGAAAAGAATGGCAACCCCTGAATGTGATCCCAGTGGAAATGGGTAAAAAATATATGATAATTGCGTATATGATCATTCTCATGCTGCAAATGATCACCTAATCTACTAATACCGGATCCTGCGTCGAAAATAATCAATGTATCATCATCAAGTCTTACCTCAACACAAGTAGTATTCCCTCCAACAGTACCAAATATATTATCAGGCAATGTGAATAGAAAAGCCTCTCTGGTTTCAGGTGATTGAAGATCATCAGCTTGTATTCTCTGAACAACAGCGGAAATTTTTCTTTGGATCTGATTTGAAGATAAGGGAGTAGGAATGGAACCTCTAACACCCCAAAATCGGATTTTCATATATTCTTCTCCCCTTGTTGAAATCTAAAGTGAAATATACAGTTCAATATTCCGAATCTTTAACCACTTTTCAATCTCTTTTTTTTTTACATTCCGGCCATGATTCATTCCAGGGCAAGACTCTGCCTCATCATTCCATGATTTTCTATCAGAAAGCAAGGGTTTCCAGAGAGGATAACTACGGCACTGCAGGGGTCGAGCTTCATATATTTCACATCCGCCGTTACTCCAGAAGATACAGTCGTAATTTTCTTTTTCAATTAGACTCAGGCGTTTATGTTCACCCATATCAACAATTTTACAATACTTTTTACTAAATTTGTTCTCTGAAAGATTAAAATAATTAAGCAATTTAACAAGATCGTCATAAGACAGGAAAACATAGCCAGGATCAAAGCGACAACATTTTGAACAGCGCTTACATTCGAATTTCAGGCCATTTTCATAGAACAGTTCACTCAACTTTAAGCCTTCTTTACTTCTTCTTTTTTAGGAGGGGCATAAAAAAAGGATCTTTCCAGATAAGGAAAGACCCTATGGGGAGAGAAGGATTTGAACCTTCGAAGGCGTAGCCAACAGATTTACAGTCTGCCCCCTTTGACCACTCGGGAACCTCCCCAATTTCCAATGAACACTAACACAAAGAAAATGCCCAGTCAAGCCGCCTGTCAGATTCGAACTGACGACCCCGAGATTACAAGTCACGTGCTCTGGCCAGCTGAGCTAAGGCGGCATTTTCCGACTGAATGAACATAATAGTTTTCGAAAATTATGTCAATAGAAGACCTCAAACCCGAAGTTTAGCTCCGGCTTTGTCAGTACTTCTGTGCGTTTGCCGAATATCGCTACAGTATGTTCAAACTGTGCTGTATTTCTTCCATCGGTAGTTACAATCGACCATCCGTCATCCAGAGTTCGTATTCCTCCGGAACCCAGGGTTAATACAGGTTCTATAGTAAAAACCATTCCCGGAACAATAGGCATTCCAACATCAGGTTCTCCTACGGGTAGTATTACCGGATCCTCATGAACATCTATACCTATGCCGTGTCCTGCAAGTGATTCTATTACCCGGCAGCCCCACCTTGCAGCTGTATTAGAAATAGCAAAACCTATATCACCAACCCTCTTTCCGGCTTTTGCTGCTTTTATTCCAGCATTTGTTGCTTCTTTTGCAGCCCTGTATAATCTGAGTATATCAGCATCACTATTGCCAACTATATATGAATAAGCACCATCACCATGCCAGCCATCTGTATTCAGGATAATATCAACTGTTATGATATCTCCTTCCACCAGTAAATATGTATTTGGTATGCCATGTACTGCTACACTGTTTACAGATGTACAAATAGTGGCAGGATAGCCTTTATATCCCAGAGCTGATGTTTTTGCCAGCTTTTTTTCCATAGAAGTTTTACAGAAATCTGCAATCTCATTAGTACTTATTCCAGGCCTAATAACATTCCCGATATCATCAAAAATCGATTCGATTATTTTGCAGGACCTCCTTATTCTTGCTACTTCGAGGGACGTTTTAAGATGTACGTCCTCATTCCTCATTAGTTACTAATATCCATTCTAAGTTTTTTTGCGCCTTTCAAATAAACAGGTTTTAAGTCTCTTTCTGTTTCCGTAGTTATCAGAACCCTCACAACCCGTTCCATCGAACCAATTACATCCGGTTCTTTTGTACAAAATAGTGGAGTATCATTAAATCCAATTTTTCGTAAAGCAGCTGCTGGATTTTTTGCAGTTATATCTTTTGTTTGTGAAAAAATAATACTTATAATATTATTAATATCTATCTTATTTTCTTCTATTATTTTTCCAACTAATCTTATAACGCCATCATCTATAAACTTCTCTGCGTTATCATCTATCTGAATAGCACCCCTGACAGCTCTTACAGCCATAAATAACTCCTGTGCGTTTTTAGTTTACAGTTTTTGTGACTGCAATAATTATATTTGATAATAAAAAAAAGGAAATCACAATAGCTTCTCCTGCCAATGTTATTCCAAGACTAATAAATGCCTGAGATCCGGACCTGATCATCATAAAGATAGTAAATATTATATGATAAATTCCTGATATTATAAATGTTACTGCAATTATCTCAAAAATATTTAAGAGGATCAGTTGGGTTGAATCCAAAAACTCCTGAAAATTTCCAATTATAAATGTAATAAATACTACAGCTGTCAGGAGAAAAAGAAAAACTGATATTTTTTTGATTATTCCCGGAATCCAGAACACTGTAATCTTTTGCATATAATAAATCTATCAGGCTGAATCAATAATGTCATCAATAATTCTAACTTTATTGCCATCTCCCTTTATATATCATAATATGAGATATGGTAGATTCAGAAGATGTATTAATAAAAGAGACACTTAAAAAAAAAATAATAGATATAATCTGTCACAATTCTACACAGATAGACCCTATACCTACAGAGGAGAAAGAACAGCTTTTAGGATCGGGTAAAATAAAAAGCATCATCTTTGATATCTATGGAACTCTATTAATATCGGCTTCCGGAGATATAGGAACTGTAAAAAACTCTTCTAAATCGGAAACCTTTCTAAATTCTCTTCAAAAATGCGGAATAACAGTCATTGATGCCAATGCAGGAAAGAAAGGGTTAGAATACTTATACCAGGGGATACAATTATCCCATATTGCTTCCAAAAAAAAAGGAATAGAATACCCGGAAGTTTTAATAACAGAAATATGGGAAATAGTAATTTCAAAGCTCAAAACTGATAAAATGATAGAAGTAGAAACAACAGATAATATTTCTTTATTAGCTGCTACATACTTTGAATGTTCAAACAACCCTGTTTGGCCAATGCCTGATCTTGTAGAAGTCTTAGGCATCCTCAAAAAAGAGAATATTGTTCTTGGTATTATTTCAAATGCTCAGTTTTACACTCCTCTCCTCTTTCCTGCTATAACAGGATTTTCTCTAAGAGAACTCGGCTTCGATTCGAAATTAATTCAATTTTCATACGAGAATAAGGAAGCAAAACCCTCATTACTCATGTTTAAGACAGTAATGAAGGCATTAAAATCAAAATACGATATAGGTCCTTCCAACACACTTTATATTGGAAATGACATGCTTAATGATATATACTCAGCAAAGACGGCTGGAATGAAAACGGCTTTATTCGCTGGAGATGCAAGATCTTTGAGACTCAGGGAGACTACTCCTCAGGTATCTGGAATAAAACCAGACTTTACTGTAACAAAGCTCATACAAATCCCGGCCCTATTAAAAAAGAGCAGGCAAAATAATATTTTGGGCAGGAATTCATAGTGAAATTAAAACACATACTATTACTTTCAGTTTTTATACTTATTTCAGGTACAATTTTTTATTTTGGATGGATACAAATAAAACTACCTGAGAATACTTACGGGGTAGCCTTTACCAAATCTAATGGCTATCTTGATAAAATCTATGAACCAGGTAAATTTTCCTGGGATTTTCGAAAGCTTATTCCTGCAAATTTCAAACTCCTTAAATTTAAACTGTCTGCACAGCA
>SDBV01008013.1_pt1 | contig 14309 bp, 9 predicted proteins | sample 2277081 | NCBI WGS metagenome assembly SDBV01 (sample SAMN10402039, study PRJNA504765) | marine sediment metagenome | isolation source: marine sediment core GS10_PC15, 223 cmbsf | place: Arctic Ocean: Southern Knipovich Ridge | collected 2010
GCGGGGCGAGGACGCCCCGGCTCGGCTTTGAAACGCGCAAGAAACGCCCGCAACCGCGCACGAAACCTGGCCGTTTGAATCGGGAAACCCCGTCCGCGCGCGCCCGTCCGCCTCAATGCGCGTCCGCGTCTGTCCGATTTCCTGATTGGAGACCAATGACACGCTCGGTCCGCGCGCGCGCTGATTCAGGCTGGGTGCTCGCGACGGTGGCGGTGTACGCCGTCGTCGCGGGCGGTGCTGTCGCTGCGCTGGCCCAGCCGGCGGGGGTGGTGGAGCCCGGTCTGCTCGACCTGTATGACGCCGTCAAGCGGTTCGATTTCGATGAGCGGAAGCTCGGCAACTTCGAAGACGAGCCCATGTACTGGCGGCGGTTGAGCGGAGAAGGGCTGCCCGCTTACTCGCACGGCCGCTTCGACGAGCAGGTTGGCCACCATGCGCCGCCGTCGTTCCTGTTCACCCTGCGGGGCGGGAACATCGCATATGAGTACGCCCATGCCGACCTGAACATCCTGCCCGACTCCGATTACCTCATCGAGGTGTATGTGCGCGCGGAGAACCTCGAATACGCACGGGCCCTGATCGCGTGCTACCTCGTGGATGAGGCGGGCCAGCCCATCGCCGGCAGCGAGCACGTCAGTGAGCCGGTGCGCTCACAGGCGGATGACGCGTCGGCCGAAGCGTGGCAACGCGTCCAACTCTCACTCCGCCGCGAGTTCCCCGGAGCGCACGCCCTGCGGCTGCAGCTCTGGGTTCTGCAAACGTACGTATTCCAGGACCCGGACGAGGCGGCGGCGGATCCGATCGTGCGTCAGGATGTGGATGCCCGCGCGTGGTTTGACGACGTCGCCGTCATCCGCATTCCCCGCGTGCGGCTGTGGCTGTCCAACCCGGGTGGAATCGTCCGCCCGGGGGCCCAGGAGTCCGTCCACGTCGACGCCCACAACGCGATGCTCAAACCGTTGCACGCCGCGCTCACGATTTGCGATGATGCGGGTTTGGAGCATCTGCGCGCCGATTTCGATCTGCTTCCGCGCACCTCCGAAGAGTTTCAGGTGCCGCTGCCAGACTTGCCGGCCGGGATGTACAACGTGGACGTGCAATTGTCCGCCGCGGGCGAGACCATCATGTGGCGCAGTACGCGCCTGGCGGTCCTGCCGCAGCTATTCGCCGATCGGGTTCCTTACCCCGAACTGGGTATTGACCTTGGTTGCTGGCCCGACAGCGACCCGACCGGCGCCGTCGAGCTGATCACGGTGCTCGGCTGCGGCGCGGTGAAAATCGGCCTGCCGATGAATGGCAATCCGGAGGAGGATCTGGGGGCGCGCTACCTCCGCCAGGCGCGCGACTTGGCCCGGCAGTTGGCGGCCGGCCAGATCGAGACCACCGGCGTGATACTGCCGCCGACCTCGTCCGAGGCACCCCAGGGCCGGGGGTCCACGCTGGAGACGGTGATATCAGACCCGGCGTGGGAGGAGCGGGCCGGCCCCGTGTTCGCGTATCTCGGTGGCCAGCTTACGTCTTGGCAGCTTGGCGAAGAGGAGCGGGAGCTGCGCGTGCCGGGCGGCTGGGATGCCGACGCGATCGGGGAGGTGCGCCGCAAGCTCAAACGCTTCGTCGCGGTGCCCCAGCTCGTTGTTCCGCGGTCCGTGTTCGATGCGCCGCCGGCCTCGCCGTTGCCCGATTATCCGGTTCCGGATGTGGCAGCCTCGGGGGCCGCGGGCGAGCGGTCCATCGGCCTGCCGGGCTTGGCGGATCAGCCCCACGCGTACGCGTTTTGGCTGCCCGCCGACCTTCCCGCGCGCTCGTTTCCCTGGCAGCTCGCGTTCTGGTCTGACGAGCAATCTGACCGGCAGCTCGACGGGATGGGCGCGGGTGTCGGTCGTCGCGCACGTGGCCCGTCCGCCTGGCTGAGTGTGGGGCTTCCAGAAGCCGACCAGGGCGGGGCCGGTACGCGCCTGGCAGACATGGCCCGCCGCATCGTGCTGGCCCTGGCCGTGAATCCGGATCGGCTGTACGTCCGGGCCCCGTTCGAGCTTTCCACGGCCGGCGGTGCCGCGACGTGGCAGCCCACCAGCTACTACATCCCGCTGCGCACGCTGCTGCATCACCTCTCGGGCAAGCGGGCGCTGGCTTCCATGACGGTCGGCAACGACGCGGCGGCGATCCTCTTTGGGCAGGCTGAACAGCAAACGCTGGTACTCTGGACGTGGCAGCCGGCGTCGGACGAGGCTTCGGTCGCCTTGTATCTGGGGACCGGAGCCAGGGCCTATGAGTTGAGCGGTGCCGTGCGCGACCTGGAGTTCGACGGGCCGCTGGTCCACGTGCCGCTGTCGCCGGTGCCGCTGATCATCGAAAACGTGGACACGGCACTGTTGCTGTTGCAGGACAGCTTCCGCGTGGAACCCGCAGTGATCCAGTTGCACGATCCCGAGCCGCGTCCGACGTTGACGCTCCGAAATCACTACCTGACGCCGTTGGTCGGCACGCTCGAGCTGCACCCGCCGCCGACCTGGGAGGTTTCGCCCAGTCCGGTGCACGTCGAGCTGGGACCGGGTGAGGAGTTCTCGCAGGAGCTGCACTTCACGATTCCGCCGCGGCAGATCGCCTCGCAACAGGTGCTTGGTGTCGACCTTCATCTCCGGCGTCCCGACGTGGTCGACCTGCACTTTGACGTGCCGCTGCAGATCAAGCTCCGTGACATCATCGTGCAGGGCAGTGCCTGGTGGGATGGGAACGAGTTGGTGGTCGAGCAATCGCTCTACAACATGTCGTCGCAGCCGGTGAGCTTCAACGGCTTCTGCCAGCCCGTAAACCGGGCTCAGGTCGAACGCGTTTTCCTCAACGTGCCGCCCGGCGACGTCCGCACGCAGGAATATCGCCTCCCCGCCGCACGCGACCTGGCCGGCACCCGGCTGTGGATGGGTATCCGCGAGATCGGCGGCCGCCGCACGCTCGACCAGCTTGTCGCCGTCCCGCGCTAGGGCCACAATACAACTAACTAGGTGAGCTCACAGGATACCGGTCCCCGACGCTGCCGCGAGCGGCCGGGATCGGGATAGAGAGCGCGATGATATCGTCCCCAGAGAGCCCTCCCGACAACCGATCCGGTCCGCCGACCGCGGGCGCGAGCGAGACGTCGGCGCGCGAGAAGTCGCGCCCGACCAAGGTCGTGCGGTACGGCGCCATGGGCTGGGTGGGGGAATTCACACACAAGCCGGGTGCCATATTCCGCCGCGGTGAGCGGGTCGTCATCCAGACCGACCGGGGTATCGAGCTGGGCGAGCCCGTCGGTGTGGCCCGCGCGGACTGCGATCTATGTGTGCCGCGCGAGCAGCTCCAGATATACACGCGGAACAGCGGTTCGGAGTTCTGCCGGCCGCGGGCCGGGCGCATCCTCCGCGTCGCCAACGAGCAGGACCTCAACGAGCAGCAGCACCTGAACGCGCATGTTCGCGAGGACATCGATTTCTGCGCCGAATTGGCGGCCAACTGCGGACTCGACATGAAGATCATCACCGCCGAACATCTGTTGGGCGGCGAGCGCATCGTCTTCTATTTCGGCTCGCCCGCAAGGGTGGACTTTCGGGAGATGGTCAAGGAGTTGGCGCACCGTCACCGGACGCGGATCGAAATGCGGCAGGTCGGCGCCCGCGACGAAGCGCGGCTGGTGGCCGACTACGAAGTGTGCGGCTGCGAGTGTTGTTGCCGCAATTTCCTCAAGAAGCTACGCCCCGTGAACATGAAGATGGCGAAGCTGCAGAAATCCACGCTCGATCCCAGCAAGGTATCCGGACGCTGCGGGCGGCTGCGCTGCTGTCTGCGCTACGAACACGAGGGCTATGAGGAACTCGCCCAGCGTCTGCCGCGGGCGGGGACGGCGGTGGGCACCGACTCCGGCCCGGCCAAGGTCCTGGATCGGCAGATCCTGACGCAGTTGCTCGTGGTGCGGATCGATGCCGACGAGCGCGTGGTCACGATTCCGATCGAGGAAATCAAGCCGCTGGACGCGCTGCCGGAGCCCACCCGCGAGGCCGCCGCGAAGCCGCCTGAACCACCCGCACCGGCGCCCGCGGCCCGCGGCGCGCCGACCGCCGAGGCCGAGCCCGGCGCGACGGAGCCGAAGGAACGCCGGCCCAAGCGGCGGCGCGGGCGGCGGCGCGGGAAACCGCGCGCGGAAGAGCGGGCGCCGACGCCGCCGGCTTCCGAGCGTGATCCGGGCGGCGTGACGGATGAACCACGGCCTGAATCCGCCGAGAGTGACGCTGCTGGCGAGGCCGCTCCGACCGGCAAAGACCGCGCGGCCTCCGATGATTCCACGGCTAAAGGAAACGGTCAGCCGAAGCGTCGCCGCCGGGGACGTCGACGCCGACCACGCCGGGGCGATGGCGGGCGCCCGGCGAGCGGCGGCGGCGCGGCAGGTAGCAGTGATGTCTGACACGGCGGACAGTCCGGAGGAACGTGAGATCAACATGCGAGCGGAGTTGCTGGTCCGCTTTGAGCAAGGGATTCGTCGGGATGGCCGGTATGCGCGCGGAGCTTTCGAGTTCATCCATCGCGGGCTCGAATTCGCCACGCGCCGGAAGTTCGCTGATGCGGAAGCGCAGGGCTCACGCCACGTGACCGGGCCGGAGTTGTCCCTCGCTTTGCGGGACCTGGCGCTGCAGACCTGGGGACCCCTGGCGCGGGAGGTCCTGCGGAGTTGGAACGTCCACACCACGCGCGACTTTGGTGAAATGGTCTACCTGATGATCGAGTTGAACCTGATGGGCAAACGGGACGCGGACGACATCACCGACTTTGACGACGTTTACGATTTCGATGCCGCGTTCAACAACTACGAAATCCGTCTCGGCGAAACGCACGAATAGAGGGCTCACAGACTGATGCAGCCGTACATCCCGAAACTCTCCGAGCCGGCGCTTCGCTGGGTCCGCTTCGGTGGTCTGGTGCTGGCGCTCGGTGTGTTGTGCTGGCTGGCCTACTTCCTGCGCACGGTGTTCACTCCCATGCTGGTCGGGGCCGTCATCGCCTACGTGCTCAATCCGGCCGTCACCTGGTGCGAAAAGGCGCGCGGCGCCCAGCGACTCACGACGGTCATCATCACCTTTGCCCTGCTCGGCGCGCTCACCCTGACGGGGGGGCTCTATGTGGGCAGCCGGGCCCTGGCTCAGGCGGCCCAGCTCCAGAGCAAGATCGACCCGTACGTTGAAACGCTGGGGACCTGGGTCAGGGAGGCCGGCACCCGCGCGGCCGGGTCCCGCCCGGCCAGCGCGCCGGCGGCGGAAGTTGAGACCCGGGCGGACGATGCCCAGCCGCCGGCCGGCACCGGCGCCGACTGGTGGGCCTGGGCGGCGCCGCTGCTGAAGCAGCACGGCGCTGCCGTGGCGCGCTCCACCCTGGAATACTCCGTCGGGTTCCTGTCAAACATCGTGAACCTGATCTCGCTGTTGGTGCTCGTTCCGATGTTCGCCTTTTTCTTTCTGTGGCGCTTCAACGAGCTGATCCGGGTGATCCGCGAGCACCTGCCGACGGCTTACCGCGAGGGCGTCGTCTATGTAGTCACTACCATTGACGCGGCGGTGGCCAACTTTTTCCGGGGCCGGTTGATCGTTTGCCTGATCGTCGGGGCCCTGACCGGTATCGGTTGGACTGTGGTCGGCGTGCCGTACAGCCTGCTGCTGGGTCTCTTGGCTGGCATGCTGAATCTGGTGCCCTTCATGTCCTTGCTGGCGCTACCGCCCGCGCTGCTGTTTGCCTATCTGGGAGCGGTTGAAGTCGGCGTGCCCTGGGTCTGGCCGGTGATCCTCACGATGGTCGTTTACATGATTGTCCAGACCATCGAGTCCTTTTTGCTCAGCCCGGCCATCGAGGGGCAGGCATCCGGCCTGCACCCGCTGACCATCGTGATTGCCCTGTTGATTGGGGCTCAAATGGCGGGCCTGCTCGGCATGTTGCTGGCGATCCCGGTCGCCAGTACCCTGAAGACGCTAGCCGCGCAATTCGTGCTGCCTGAGCTTCGTGGCCTGGCTGGACAACCGGCCACGGAGACGGCCGGCGGCGGCGATGCGTCGACGGCCCTGGTGGAACCGCAGGCAACGCCCGCCCCGCCGGCGTCCGAACCTGACGGAGACCATCGTCCAGGATAGACGTTCATGGCTGACCCGAAGCCCCAAACGCCCACAAACGCTCCTTACGGCACCTACCCCCGCCGGCCGGCTTGGCCATTGGTCCTGCTGATCGTCGCCTTCGCACTGTGGTTCGCCGTGCTGCTCTGGCTGGCCGCGGTTTATCCCGCCCGATGAGGTGCGACTCAGGTCCGGCGGCGGATGATTGAGCGATGACCGAACCAGCCGCACCGTTCCAGCTTGCGCAACTCGACGGGGAGCGACCCGCCGCTCTGGACCCGGCCGTTTGGTCCGCCAATCGTGCGGCCCTGGAGCGCGAGTCGCCCGAATTGGCCGCGCAACTTGGCCAGGTCTCCCTGCCCGAGACGTGGCGCCCCGCGCTCGCACTGGATGACTTCGTCGCATATCGCGTCGACGAGCCTGGCCAGCCCGCAATGTGGCTCGGTGGCTCCGCCGCTCCGCGCACGCGGGCCGCGGGTCTGCTGAAATCGTTCGAGCCGACCGGTCAGAACCTGGCGCTACCGGGGTGCGGGACCGGGGCGGAACTCCAGCGGCTGCTCGAGCAACTTCCGGCACACATCGCGATCTTCATCTTCGAGGCCGACCTGAGAGTATTGGCGGCGGTCCTCCGGGCGCACGACTTCGCGGCCGTGATCGAGCAAGGTCGCTGCGTTTTCCTATCGCCCGACAGCGCAGCGGCGGCGCTCGCGGCGATTCTGGAGCAACATACCGGGCTCCTCCCTCCCGGGACCATCATCCTGACCGAACTGGTGGCTCCGACGCGCGTCGACGAAGTGCGCGGCATCTGCGAAACAGTGGGCCGCGCGGCCAATCAGCAGCGCCAAGAGCACTTGCATGCGCTCCAGGCGGCGCTCGCTGATGTCGCCCCGCCCCCGGCTTCAGCACCGCGCCTGGCGGTGACGGCGCTCCGGCCACACCGGGTGCATGAGGCCCTGGCCAGGCACTTGGTTGAAGCGGCCCATGAGTTGGAGTGGCCTACCCTCTGTGGCACCACGTCCAATCCGCGCCAGGTTCACCCGCTGCTGCACGCCGCCGCACTCGCTGAGTTCAAACCCAGTCTGACGGTCAGCGTGAATCAGCTTCCGGAGACGCTACCACTGCGGCCCGCGGGCACTCGGTGCGCCTGGCTGCTCGATGAGCATGCCGTGCCGACGCAGTTGCCGCGCGACGACACGCTCTACCTGGCGGCCTCACCCCGGGTCGCCGCCGCGCTGCGCCGTGGCGGCGCGGCCGATGAAGCTGTGCTGGACTGGTATTGGGCCTGCCGAAGTGACCTCCCGGAGCCGCCCGATGGACCGCCGGACCAGACCGTAATCCTGGCGGCCGACCTGCCCGCGGACCAGCCGGAAGCCTACGACATCACGCACTCCACCCACGTGAAACTATGGGAGGCGCTGCGGACGGCGGCCGCGCAGTCCTGGGAAAAGCAGGCGCTGGACGCCGAGCGGTTCCTGGTGCGGACGGAACGGACATGTGGGGTCGAGCTGGCCGACCCCCCGCTGCGCGAGTCCTTCTTGAAGGTGATCGACCGGGCACTGATTCCCGGCGTGATTCTGGAACACATCGTGCGCGCCCTGACCCGGGAGCCAGTGACCGTGTTGACCGTCGGCGGCGGCTGGCAGCGGATAACGGAGAAGAACCTCACGTCCTTGGGCGAGAACGTGTTCGAGTTGCCGGACCAGGGTCGCGGACTGCATCCGCTGGCCTGCGTTTTTGCCGCCCGCCAAGATGTCTTGAGTCCGGCCTTACTCCACGCGGCGGCGGCCGGCTGGCCAATGTTGATCCACTGCCCGGGGGGCCGCGTGCCAACGGCGGAACTGGGCGAGGTCTTGCGTCCGGGTCAGCATTTCGAGCCCTTCGCCGACCTTACCGAGTTGCTCCGCGCGCTAGAATCCCTACGGAGCGCGCCGCAGGCGGCACAGCGGCGGTGCGAGCGCGCGCGACATCATGTCCGCGAAAACCACTCGTACCGACGACGATTACAGGACCTGCTGGCTTTTGTGCGCTCGGCTTTGCCCGGGAGCGACTCCTGAACAGGCCTCAGGGACACTTGGTGCGAAACCGCGGCCCAGCGCTGTGGTTCGCGGTGGGTTGCGGGGCAGTTTTTGCAGCGACGGCCCCGGCTGCCGAGCCCGCCGTCACGGTGCTGGCCGACTTCGAGGATGCCTCCGTGGCGGCCCGGATTGCGGCGGTGCGCAACGTGCTGGCCGGGGACTGCGGCCTGTCGCGGACAGCGGTGCCGGCCCGGGGCCAGGGCTCGCTGGTGGTTGAGATTGGCGCCACGGCCCGCGAGGTCTCGGTGGCGTGCGACCTGACCTTTCGTGAGCCCACCCGGTTCGATCAAGCTGATCGGATCGCGACGTTCTGTTGGATCAACGCGGGCGAGTTCGAGCTGACCTTTCGGCTCCGCGATGCACGGGACCAGCTCTTCGAAACGCAACCCCAGGCCGTCCGGCTACCCCACCGCTGGGTCTATGTCAGTGCGGACCTGCGCGCCGACCGGCTGCGGAGGCGCACGGGTTCAGGTTCGTTGACATACCCGATTCAGGTTCAGGGGTACCGTGTCACCGCGCACCAACTCGGCAAGCAGCGCGTCTTTCTGGATGACTTGCAGGTGGAGCAACGGGTCCCACCCCGTGACTTGATTCACGGCACGTTTGAGTTCAACGAGCCGACGCGCATCTACACTCCGGGGGCATCGGTGCGGGCCGCCGTCGTGCTGGAGAACCGATCACGCCGGCAAGCCCTTTCGCTCGCGGTCGAGCTCGCCTGGATGCGCCCCGACGGCTCCGTCTTGCAGCAGCAACGCGCCAGTGTTCAGTTGCCGGCGAGTGGCATTGACTTTCGTTCCCATCGCCGACTCGATTTTTCGCAGCGCATCCGTGAGCCGGGCCTGTACCGCTTGGTCGCGCGGGCGCGGGGCCACGGCTGGGCGGGCCCCAACACGTTCGAGACCACCATCGCCGTCACGCCCAGCAACCGCGGCCTGGCCCGCGGACGTTCGACGTTCTTCGGCGTCCGCAGCAACCTGCTCCGCGAGCCGGTGCTCGATCAAATGCTGGAGATCCGGGTGGCACGCGACATCGGCGTGAACCTGCTGGCCCTTGACGTCCCTTGGGCCGCGCTCGAGCCCAAGCCCGGCTCCTTTGACTTCAATCAACTGGCGGCCGTGATCGCGGCGGCCACGCAGGCGCCGCGCGACATGGCGGTCATGCTGGTGCTCACGACCCCGCCTGAATGGGTGTCTGGCCGCTCCGCCCCGCACGATGAGATCGTCGCTGTGCTGAGTGCCCTGGCCAGGCGATTCGGCGCGCGGATTCAACAAGTGCAGTTGGACGGGTCCGTGCTGAATCTCCCCACGGTCACCGCCCGCGTCGACGCCGCGCGGGAACTGCGCGCGCGAGTGCAGGCGTCGCACCCCAACCTGGAGGTTCTCCCGCCGCCGATACCCGTGGACGGAAGCGCACTCGACTTCGACGTGACCGCCTTCGGTGCGGCACATCCCGGTTGCCCGCTCGTCTTCGAGACCCGTGGCAACGTGGCCGACGCCCTGCAAGCGCTGGCGGGCTCTACGGAGCGCCAGGGTTTCCGCTGGCGCGCATTACACTGGTGGCAGCACCGCGCGCAACCGCTGGCCGGCTCGGGGCACTTTGACGATGCCGAGGCAGTCCTCCGCCATTTCGTGGCGGCGGCCCGGGCCGGCGTCAGGGGCCTCATCTGGTTCGACCTGCGCGATGACGACAACCATCCGTCCCAGCGCCCCGCGCTGCGCGGCTTGGTGCGGCGGGACTTCAGCCCCAAGACCAGCCTTCTGGGATACGCCACTGCCGCGGGTCAACTGACCGGGTATCGATACGCCGGCGAGGTCTATGGTACGCCGGAGGCCTTCGATTCAGCTCTTTTCATTGGTGCCGACCAGCACATCGCAGTCCTGCTACCGCGGGCGGGACGCATCTTGCCGGCGGTTCTCGCCCCGATCAGCGGGGTCCCGGGCATCTTTGGGGTACAGGACTTCGAGCGCCGGACACGTCCGGTTCATACCTCGGTCGCCTCCCCGCTGGTCACGACGATTCCCCGCCCGCTGTTCATCTCGTTGCGGCTGGACAACCCTCAGCCGGAGCCGCAGCTCGGCCTGGCACGACCGTGGCTCCGCGTGCCGGCGACCGTCTTCTGCGGCGCGGACGCCGAGTTCGCGATCGAAGTGCAGCCGCCAGTCCGGCTGCGACAGAGCTACCTGCAGTTTCGCCTGCCGCCAGATTCACCCATCGAATCCTCGCTTGCCGCCGTGGCCTTACGCGGCGAGGCTGGTGAAACGCAGCGCTACGTCGTGCGTCTGGTGTCCCGGACGGGGCAGGATTTTGAGAAAACAGAGCTGCTGCTGCGCCTGGGCCTGGAGGGCGAGTTGCTCGAAATCCCGCTCACGGTGCGCGCCCTCACGATCGTGGACCCGCTAGCCGCCGGCGACAGTATCACGCGGCGAGCCCACCGCATCGCGCGGCCGATCCCGCCTGACGGCGAGCGCCGCCCGGCCACGGTGCAATTGCACTGCGCGTATGAGCCGGACACACTGCATTTGGCCGTGATCGTCGAGGACGACCGGGTCGTGCCGTACGGCGTTTCAGACGGCAACGTGGGCGGTGACCAACTGCTGTTGGGGGTGGTTCGGGCCGGCCGAGCCGACCCCGTCGAAGCGCGGATTGATCCGGCCGCGAGTGAGCCCGAACTGCTGCCGCTGTCGGAAACGACGACACCAAGCTTCCGAGGCTGGCACTGCCGCCGCCGGTCAGCCAAACGCGGCGACGCCCTGGCGTACCATTTCACGATTCCGGCGGCGGCGCTGGGCGGGCCGGCCTTGGTGCCCGGCGACCGCATTCTGGTGGCCGTCCAATACGTGGATGACGATGCCCACGGGCAGCCGCCCGCGACGCTGCGATGGGGGGGTGGCTTGGACGGCAGCCGCTCGACGGCCGAATACCGCTGGATCCAACTGGGACCGGGCGCCACCGAGCCCGATTCCTGAAGCGCAAAAAAGGGGCGGCCCCAGATCGACGTCCTCAGGAGGGGGTTGGGTTTCGAGCGAGGGGGCCATCGTACGCGGATTGAGCTGGGTGCCAAATCCTGTCGATGGCCTAAGGACGTCTGCTCTGTCGACCACCCATGGTTCACTGCTTCGTAATCGCTTCGCTCAGTCTGATGACTTGTGCACCGACCTGGCTTCCGTGCCCCGTCGGTGCGCTTGTGGTCGATCTCGGCTCGTCCGTGAGCTGATGCGCCGACCAGGTCTCGTGAGCGATCTCAGCCGTCGAGCGTGCGTCGGGCCCGGCTGGGCCGGGATAGTTGTTCCTAATTAACACGCCGGACGCGTATATACTACCACAGTTTCTTATCGGATGGTCCCAAAATGACTACCAATTTTAACATTTCATTGGCAATCTTGGTAGTTTGACGTGTCGCGGATGCGGTCAACCACACATAAGCGATGGATGCCCCATAGGCACACTACATGTGGCATATCGGCGGTGAATAAAGCCTCAGTTTATTCTACCTATTTTCACGTCTTGCTGCTTCCCCACCCTATCTCCGGGCCTTCAGGGGCCCAGATTGCCATGGTCCACGCGACGAAGGATCTTGCGCAGCAAGAGGTAGTTGCGGCCGCGATAGCGGGTGATCTCGGCGGAAACGATGAATTCCGTGAACCCCGATTTCGCCTCGCGCTCCATGGCCTCCAAGAGCTGGTTCGGGCAGAGCTCCAGCGTGCGGACACCCTGGTCGCCCCCATCGACCTGGAGCGCGAAGTTCGCGCGTCCATCCTCATATACCAGGCGCCCGGGGCGCTCGATCAAGAAGGTGCCTTCCAGCAGGAGTGGGTGCCCTTCCGGATCGATGGCGCCGGCGACAGGATCCACCCCGTCCTCCGCGTCATGAGCACTCTGGGGCAGAATGGGCCGGGGTCGCTCGTGGCGGCCAAGCAACCCCTTGAGGATGTTCGCCTGGGCGGGTTTGCGGAGGGAACTCGGTGATTCGGCGGGACGCGATGCGGGCTGAGTGGCCGCCGATTTCTTATCTTCCGCCTGGCCGAGCAGAAAAATGGTGCACGTGCTTGCGAGGATCCAGCGCAACATCATCACACTCTCCCTGTTCGCGGCCGGCTACATCCCCGGTCGTCGCCGACCGACAACCCTCGCCACCCTCGTCGATCACCGGTACAGCCTATATCGGACGAGTCGCGGCGTCGATCGGACCGATAGGAATACGAGTGGAGCAGCCGCATGGATGAAGAGGACGTGGTCATCTTCGGAGCCGGTGGCTTGGGGTCCTTGGTGCAGGACATCCTGCAACAGGGCGGCCGGTATCGGCCCGTGGCCTTCCTCGATTCAAACCCGGCCAAACACGGGCAGTTCCTGAATGGTCTGCCCGTGAGAGGGGGTCCTGAGCAAATCGCCCCGTTTCACGACGCGGGCATTCGGCGGGCCATCGTCGCCATCGGAGATAACCCCGCGCGCGCCGCGGTGGCCGAGACCCTCCAGGCGTGGGGTATGCAGCTCGTGTCCGCGATCCACCCGTTGGCCAGCATTTCGCCCTCGGCGGAAGTGGGCGAGCACGTGATCATCGGTCCGCGGGCGATCGTGTGCGTACACGCCCGCATCGGCCCTCACGCGGTGCTCTCGGCCGGCGCCATCGCAGAACACGACAACGTGCTGGGCAAAGCCGTGTTCCTTCACCCGGCGGTGCGGCTGGCCGGCGCGGTGACGGTCGAGGACTTCGCCACGCTGGAGATTGGCGCCACCGTCATCCCCGGCTGCACGGTGGGGGCCGGGGCACGCGTCGCGGCGGGAGCCGTCGTCATCCGGGATGTGCCGCCGAACACCGCCGTGGGTGGCGTGCCCGCTGCCGTGGATGAGCGCGCGGGCTCCCGCTTCGTTCCCCAGCCAACGCCGACCCATTGAGCGGCCATCGTCGCGTGCGAACCACTTTGCTCACGCCGATTGACGGCGCACGGTCATGTCAAACCCGCGCACCATGCTGTTGTAGAGCGCGTACGTGATCCCCAGATAGACTCCGGCTGCTACCAGGCTGAAGATCACGCGCGTCACGCGGAACGTCGGCAGTTCGGCGGCCGACGCACTGCCGCCACTGGATTGCCAGCTCGATGACGCGGCCTCGGCGATGCTCCACGGATCCAGCAGCGCTTTGATCGCAAAAACGGGGGTGAATGGCAGCACGACCGCGGCGATGGTGGGGTTGGTTCCTTTCATCGCGGCGCCACAGGCCGTCAGCAACCCCGCCGCGCCCATCACGATCGCCGTACTGATCATGACGGCTTGCACGGTCTTTTTCGACAGCAAGGAGAAGTGCAGGCCCACCATGGCCGCCAGCGCCGCGAACGCGACCATCAACAGCGGAATCAAGACAACCGCTTCCGGCGTGGTGACGGGGGGGGTGCCGCTGGCCCGGAAGAGGTCCGCCGCCGCGAACAGCGCCACGGTGATCGTCGGCACCGCGATCAGCGGGATGACCAGCCGCACCAGACCCTGAAGCATGCCGGCGATGATGTACCGGCTGGTCAACGGCGTAGAGAGCAGCAGCTCGATCGTCAACGACTCTTTTTCGCGCGTGAGCGTCGTGGCCGCGGTGTTCGTGACGACCAGCAGAATCACGGCCAATTCGATCCACATCAACGGCGTCAGCCAGGCCCGCGTGGTGGGCACGGCCGCAGCCCCGAGGCCCCACGAATCCGTGTGATGCGCGATCAGCAGCACCACGCCGACCACGACGCCCGCGATCACGAAGAGCAGCCGCAGGAACGACCGCCCCCCGGCCGAAGCGCGCGTGGCGGCCTCGCGCCAGGCGATCGGATTGCGCCACACGCGGCGTGGCTTGCGTGTCTGCGCCTGGACCTGCCACGGCACCACGCGCTCCAGCAGGCGTGTGAAGACGGTCGATTCACCCTCCCGAGCCCCGCGGCGCACGTAAATCAGGCTGATCAGCACCATCGTGGCCGACGCGAGCGTGGTCAGGACCATGTACCCGTACTGGGGGTACGCCAGCAGCCACCGCGCCGGCCAGCCGAACGAGGCCACGTCGGACGGCGGCGGGGCGGGGGTTTGTCCCGTGACCACCAGCAGTGCCAGGAACGGATGCACCGGAGCCAGCCAACTCATC
>SDBV01008014.1_pt1 | contig 14306 bp, 11 predicted proteins | sample 2277081 | NCBI WGS metagenome assembly SDBV01 (sample SAMN10402039, study PRJNA504765) | marine sediment metagenome | isolation source: marine sediment core GS10_PC15, 223 cmbsf | place: Arctic Ocean: Southern Knipovich Ridge | collected 2010
GTGCGCCAGGCGCTGATCGCGACCGTCGACCGCAAGGATGCCTACCAGGAGAAGACCGTGAGCTGGGGCCGCTTGAACGTCGATCGCCTGCTGCGAGGCGACGAAAACCCGCCGTTGCCCGAGCCGCCACCGAACGAATCGTGCCCAGCACAGTCGCCGCTGCCGGGCTCCCAAGGGCACGAGGGCTCCGCATCCTCGAGCGGGCGAGATGATCCTGCAAAGCAACTGGTCGTCGGCTTCACCGATCGAGCGTCGGCCAGGCAAGAAAGACGCGTGGTTGACCGGGCAGGAGCGAAGATCGAGGAGCGCTTCGGCGAGATCGACGCGGCCCTGGTCGAGGTCGATGCGGGCAAAGGCAAGAGGGATGTCGCGAGAAGGTTGGAGCGCTCAGCCGCGGTCGCCTACGCCGAGCCCAACTATCGCCTCAAGGCGCTCCGAACGCCGAACGACCCGTACCTCTCGCAGCTCTGGGGACTGCACAACACGGGAGAGCCGTCCGGAAAGTTGGACGCCGACATCGACGCTCCGGAAGCCTGGGACCACGTCACTTCCACGAGCCAAGTGGTAGCGGTGATCGACACCGGCATCGACTATCGCCACCCAGATCTGGAGGGCGAGATCTGGGTCAACTCGGACGAGGTGGCCGACAACTGTATCGACGACGACCAGAACGGTTACGTCGACGACGTCCGCGGCTACGACTTTTACAACGACGACGGGGACCCGATGGACGACAACAGCCACGGCACCCACGTCGCCGGGACGATCGGCGCAAGCGGCGACGACGGCAAGGGAGTCGTCGGCGTCGCCTGGCACGCGAAGCTGATGCCGATGAAATTCCTGAGCCGTTACGGATCCGGGTACCTGGCGGACGCCGTCAAGGCGATCGATTACGCAACCGACAACGGCGCCGACGTGATAAACGCGAGCTGGGGAGGCGGCGGCTACAGCCAGGCGCTCCGCGACTCGATCGACCGCGCGGGTCAGAGCGGCGTCGTGTTCGTCGCGGCGGCTGGAAACTCGGGGCTAAATGCCGACTCCTACCCAATGTACCCGGCGGCCTACGGGCTCGACAACATCGTCTCGGTGGCCGCCTCGACCCGCAACGAGGCGCTCGCCTACTTCTCGAACTACGGCAAGACGAGCGTCGACCTCGCCGCGCCCGGCTACGCGATCCTCAGCACCGTCCCAAACAACGGCTACGCGACCTACTCGGGCACCTCGATGGCCGCTCCCCACGTGGCCGGCGCAGTCGCTCTGTACTTGGGAGAAACGCCGGCGGCGACGCCCACCGCGGTGCGTGGCAAGCTGATCGCGACCGCTGACCAAAGGCTCGCCTATTCGGGACGAATGGCGAGCGGCGGAAGGCTGAACCTGGCAAAGCTCTTGGGAATCGCGGTCAAGGAACCGGGCGAGCGCCCGCCCAGCTCGGAAAAGCCCCCGACCCAGCGGCCGGCACAGCCGGCAAGTCCGCGACCGCCAGCGCAGCCAGGGCGCAAGCGCGACCGGTTCCGACCGGTTTCACCGCGGTCGGGCTCGATCCTCAGGGTCAAGCGAGGCCGGACCAAGAAGTCGGTCAGGTTCCGCTGGCGGAGGGCGAAGGGCGCCGTGCGATACCGCGTATACGTGAATGGCAAGCGCCTTCGGCTCCTCACCAAGCGCCGTGGCCGTAAGTCCAAGCGGGTGCGAACCAGGACGACCATCCACCTGGCTCCCGGCACCTACACCTGGCAGGTACGGGCCGTGGACCGGCGCGGCCGCTCCCGCCTGGCTCGCTGGACGGGCTCCTCACAAAGAAGGGCGACCTTCCACGTACTCCCACCCCGGCGGCATTGACGGTTCGCCCGGGCGGCAAACGCTCTACCTGATCGGGCGCGAGCTCGACTTGGGTCTGGCTGCCCGCATCTGAAAGGATTGCCCGAAACCAGGTAAGGAGGAGGCTATGACCGACACGGAAGCGCTGCCTCAGCCGACGTTCCTCGGTGGTGCCAAGGCGCTGACAGCGACGCCGGTCGTCGGCGAGCCGGCAAGGGAGTACAGCGAGATGTTCGTCCCCGGCGAGCAGCTCGCAAACGGCGAGCTGCGGGTAACCGTGCTCGGTAGCGGCACCCCGTGGGTGACCCGGGCGCAGGCGGCGCCGAGCATCTTGGTCGAGGTCGGCAATCCTGAGCTTGACCTCTTCCTGCTCGACGCTGGCAGCGGCTCGATGGCGAACTTCTCGGGCCTCGGGCTCCCCGTCAACGCGCTCAACAAGGTCTTCCTCACTCACCTGCACGCCGACCACACCCCCGATCTGATCACGCTGTTCGGCAGCTACCGCAAGGGGGGACGGGTAGGGCCCGTCGAGGTCTGGGGACCAAGCGGATCGGAGCCGCGATACGGAACGCGCCATTTCGTCGAGGCGATCAGGGAGGCGTGCAACTGGGACTCCGAGTCCACACGCGGGATCCACGCCGACGAGAGCTTCCGCCTCGAGGTCACCGAGTTCGACTTCAGCCAGACCCAAGTGATCTTTGAGCGCAACGGCGTACGGATCACCTCGTTCCCCGTGATCCACGGGCTGGATGGGGCGGTCGGCTACCGCCTCGACTACGCTGGGCGGAGCTTCGTGCACTCGGGCGACACCCGACCGTGCAAAACCCTGGTCGAGGCGGCGGACGGTGACCTCGACCTGCTGATCCACGAGTGCTTCCCGCCCCCCCAGGTCCTCGCGCAGGCGATGGGCATGCCCGTCGAGCAAGCGTCGACGGTCATCAACCTCGCTCACACGACGCCGAGGGCGGCGGGCAAGGTGTTCAGCCTGGTGCAGCCCCGGATGGCCGGGCTCTGGCACACCATGCTTAACCCGGACGCGATCCCGCTGACGTTCGCAGAGCTTCGCAAGGTCTACACGGGGCCAGTAGTGCAAACGCAGGATCTCACCGTCTTCAACGTCACCGAGGAAGCGGTCGTCGCCCGGCAGGCCCAGGTTCCCTTGCAGGCAGCAGCGGTAACGGGCGAGCCCACGCTCGAGCCGACGATCGGGGAGCGGCCGTCGGATCCCGACTGGTGGGCCGAGGCGGCGATCCCGATCGACGACGTGCTCGCTCTCGACTAATCCGTGACCGCAGCTAGCGCAACCTTATCTTGTAGGTCACCGTTCGCGTGGCTCCGGCCGAGGACGCGGCAACCGTCAGCCGGTACGTGCCTCTGCGCACTCTCCTCAGCCGCCTCAGCTTCTTGACCGTCCTGGTGCTATAGGGCCGGTACCTGAAAGTGGTGCGGCCGCCCTCGGTTCTCGTGGCGAAGCCTCGTCTGCGCGTCTTCCTACACGTAGTCCGCTTCCGCATGAGCGTGTAGCAACGAACCCTTCCCTTCCTTCTTCTTCTTCTGACCGTGCGCACAATCGAAGCGGAGAAACTCTTGCTGGACAGCGTCATGCCCTTCGCCTCGCCTCTGAAGCCCCTACGCAGATAGCGGTAGAGCTTCTTCTTCGAGAGGCGGTTCGTCTTGGTCGACTTGAGTCTTGGACCGGTGAGCTCAAGGGCAAGGGATGAATCGTCGCCGGCGCCTGGGCGTCCCGGCCCTGGGGACACTGGACTCGTGGGCGAGGGCGAGGGCGAGGGCGCAGCCGGTGGTTCGTCAGGGTCGGGGCCGGGTGGAGGATCGCTTGCGATGCGGAACTCCTGGATCCTGTAGTTGAGTGAGTCGGCTATGTAGACGGTGTCTGAGCCGTCGGTTGCGACATCTCTCGGGGTCTCGAACTGTCCATCGTCCGACCCCTTGCTGCCCCACTTCGCGACAAACGTGCCGGCGGATGTGAACTGCTGGACCCTGTGGTTGTCGGTGTCCACAACATAGACGTATCCGTTTGAGTCGACCGCTATGCCGCGGGGGTTCGAGAACTGCCCGTCGCCCGAACCTTCATTTTGGTAGCTGCTGCCCCACTTGGTAACGAATGCACCGTCGGATGTGAACTTCTGCACCCGGTTGTTCCAGTCGTCGGAGACGTATACGTAGCCCGACGCGTCTATCGCGATGCCGTGAGCAAAGAAGAACCTTCCATCACCAGTCCCGGCATAGCCCCACTTGGTCAGGAAAGCGCCGTTCGCGGTGAACTTCTGTACGCGGTGGTTGAAAGTGTCGGCGACATAGACGTTGCCGGATGAGTCCACAGCTACGCCTTCGGGGTTGTCGAACTCCCCGTTGCCGGACCCTTCGCTGCCCCAGGTCGTAAGAAACGCACCGTCGGAGTCGAACTTCTGGATACGGTTGTTCCCGTACTCGGCGACGTAGACGTCGCCTTGCGGGCCTACCGCTATACCGCGAGGGATGTTGAACTGCCCCTGGTTCGAGCCGAAGCTGCCCCAATTGGTGACGAATACCCCCTCGGACGTGAACTTCTGAACCCGTTGGTTGGAGCTGCCCATGACATAGATGTCACCCGCTGCATTGGTGGCCACGCCGTAGGTTGCGGAGAGTTCGCCGTCATCGTGCCCAAAGCTTCCCCAGGTGCCGACGAAGTCGACGCTTGCAAGAGCGGGAGCGGATCCGCAAAGGCCAAGTACGAGAAGAAGCGCAACTCCTGCGGACACGCAGAGCCGCTTGGGGATACGGACCACGTGTGCACAGTGCGTGAGGGCAATACGCATCTGACCTTCCTCCGGGAGTCCGTTATCGGAACTCTGTCCCCTGCCCTGAGGATTCGTGGGCAATCGAGCCGTTAGGCCCATCGGCGATCTAGGCCGTTCGTCGAATGTTTGCGTCAGTTCGCCGCCCGCCCACGTGGACGGCCGCTGCGCGTCTGCGACAGATTCTCCTAAATAGCGGGCAGCCGACCCGTCGAAACCGAACGTGCTACAAAGGCACAGTCTCTGTGGAACGCGACGGCCCGGGCACTGCCCGGGAGAGGGAGTTATAGGCCATGATGGCAACGGATTCGCGACGTAGGATCGGCAGGGTGGGTCTGGCAGCACTGGCCCTCACGACCGGTCTTCTTCTAACCCTGGGCGGCTCAACGGCGAGTGCCGCGGTGGGCGACAAAGTGCATGAGATAACGGCGCCGGTGTCCGGGGTCGACACCTTCTGCAGTGTCGGTGTGGCGTTCGACGGCAGCTCGCTCTACTACGACCGCTGCTTCGACACGAACATCTACAAGGTCGACCCGGTAAGCGGGGGGCTTCAGAGCACCTTCGACACCGGCATCCCGGAGCGCCCAAACGCGCTCGCCTTCGACGCGACGCGCAACGGGCTCTGGATCGGCACCCAGGAGTGCCAGGAGGGACCGGAGGCACGCCAGGTAGGATCCGGCATGCCGATCTACTTCTGGGACTTCGACGACAACTCGGTGGTCCAGCAGTTCACGATTCCCTTCAGTTTGGTGAACCCGGCGACCACAGAGTCCTTCCTCTTTGCATGCTTCGACGACGGGCTCGCCTTCAACGCGCAGGGTGCCGGCGCAGCCGATGACGAGCTTTTCTTCAGCGACGACGTCGACAAGAACCTCGGTCTGTTCAGGCCGGACGGGACTCTGGTGGCGGGCTACGACTCGACGTCGATCGACCCAAGCCTTGCCGCCAACAGCGGGCTCGCGATCGGCGGGCCGAACCTCTACATGGGCAACGACGGCGGCGGGGACGTGTTCCGCGCCACCGTGGGGGTCTCCTCGCTCGGCCTCGTCGATCAGTTCACGAGCGGCGACGACCGCCAGGAGGACATGGAGTGCGACCCTGTCACGTTCGCACCGGTGGAGGCCATGTGGGTACGCACGACTCCTCAGGGGGGTGCTTTCCCCGACGTGATGACCGCCTACGAGATCGAGTCGGGCTCGTGCGGTGTCGGCGGTCAGCCGCCGCAGCCGCCACAGGCGCCGCCGCCCCCGGCTGCGGCACCGCCCCCGGTTGCACCGGCGGCCGTACCCGTCGCGCAGGCCAAGCCGACCGCCAAGGCTTCGATCCGCGGTCCGCGCAAGTGCGTTCGCAATAAAACGACGATCAAGGTGCGTGGAAGGAACATCTCGACCGTCATCTACAAGCTCAACGGCAAGCGCATCAAGAAGGGCAAGGGCAACAAGTCGTCGGTCAAGATCAAGGCCAAGCAGCTGCGCCGCTCACGCGCCAACCGCGTGACGGCCCGGGTCAGGTACAAGTCTGCAACCGGCGCGAAGGCGCAAACCAAGCGCTTCACATTGCGCCGTTGTGCGCGCAAGGCCGCAAAGCCGAAGTTCACCGGCTAGCAACATGAACCGATCGTGTCGGCGGCTTTCGGGCCGCCGGCACGATCGGAAGCTCCGCGGCACGAGCTTTCGCCCGCGCCCATGGACACAACGACTAGACACTTGGCCGGGGTCGGAATTCGCTGTGGATCGATGGCCGAATAGGAGTCCGATGGGCCAAATAGGAATCCGAGCGGATCGCCGCCGCGAAGTGCGCACGGTCGCGCTTCAGTCGCACCAGCGATCGGCCGATCAGATCCACCATGAGGCGTGCCCTGCTCGTACTTCCGACCCTGATCGCCTTCGCGCTGCCCACGTCTGCAGGCGCCGTCACGTTCGGCTCGAATCTGAACGCACACCCGTCTAACTCGAACGTCACATGTGGAGACTTCAACATCTTCCAGTACGCCGGCAGGGTCGGGTGTAGCGCCTACACGACCGGCAACGCCTCGAATCCGGGCGATACGTCAGCCACGCACGTTATTCCGTTCGCCGACCCCCGCGCCAACGGCGACCAGTCCGGCACGATCACCCAGGTCACGTTCAAGCCGGCTCCGGGCGCACCCGCCGGGCCCGCCCGACTCAGCGTCGTCGAGTACATCCGCGACGCCAACAGCACGGCCGATCCCGGCCTGGCGCAGGACATCGCCGACAGCGCCAACTTCACGATGGCGCCCGGCGCCGATGGCCTCGTTCATGTCGCGACGAACCTGCCTGCCCGCTCGCTCTACAACGCAAACGACAACTCCTATCGTTTCGACGCGCTCGTCGTGTCGATGCTCGACAACACCACGCCGATCCCCGCCGACCTGAACAGCCAGTTCCTCTCGGCGTGGATCAGCCCCTACGTTGACATCCCATCGACCCAGGGCGATCTAACGGTGCCGCTGCCAGCCGCACGCCAGGGCACGGGCTGCTGTGGCTTCGGTCCAAATCCCTTCTACACCTTGGGGGCCTGGTACACGCTCGGCGAGGTGTTGATGCAGGCCGACATGACTCTCCACACGAACGGCGGGGGCGGCAACCCACAGCCACCGCCGGCTATCACACAACCGCTGAGGTTCGGGAAGGGCCGGGTCGTCGGCAACACCGCGATCCTGCCGGTCACATGTGCCCTGGACAGGACCTGCAGGGGGCTCCTGCGGCTGCTGCGCCAGAAGCGAGCGACCGCGAAGAAGGCGAAGAAGAGGAAGAAGGCCAAGAAGCCCGCGGTCTACGCCCGTGTCCGATTCTCGGTGCCGGCGCACAAGACCCGGCGTGTGAAGGTCAAGCTCACGAAGGCCGGCAAGAGGCTCTTTCGCCGGCGCAGGTCCGCCCGGTCCGTCCGGATGCTCGTCAGGGCGACCATCGGCTCGCAGGTCACCACCGCGAAGGTGACCATCAAGCGCAAGCGCGCCAGGCGGAGGTAGCCCGCCCCCCCAACGACTTCAGCGAGCGGAGGGGGAGGGATTCGAACCCCCGGACGGCTTGCACCGTCAGCGGTTTTCAAGACCGCCGCATTCAGCCACTCTGCCACCCCTCCAGGGTGCGTTCACGAGACTACGGGATGGCCTGGTTCGAAGCCCACGCCTGGGCCGCAGGTCAGGCTGGCGGACCGCCCGGTCCGCCACCGCCCTCACCGCCGGACAGCGCCCGCTGAGCGCCTTCGTCAACCGTGCCGCGAAAGCAGCCGAGCGTGTACGGATACTCGAAGGTGGCGACGTAGTGATACATCTTGCTCATCGCCCCGTGGAACTCGACCTCGCTGGTCTTCCCGTGGCACACGTCGAGGTCGTCGTTGTTGACGATCTCTCCTCTCTCGCAGGGGGCATAGATGCCGAAGCCGTCGAGCGCGTAGCCGATCAACTCGGGGTCCTCTTGCGAGGCCTTGCAGTTCGTGCTGGTGAGGCAAGCGTAAATGCCGTGGTAGTGGTAGACGCCGCTCCTCTGCGGATGGCCGCTGCAGCTGTCTTGGACCTCGTGCGCGACGGCGTCGCGCTCGAGTGCGTCGAGACCATCAAAGATCACTACGCCGTTGGTAGCGATGCCGATCGCACCTGGGCTTAGGCAGCTCGGCTCGCCGGCTTTCTCCGGGCTCAGCGGCACGGCTATCTCAACCGACTGCTCCTCGATCGAGTTCGGGTTGCGGTCGTACTGGTACGCCTCCGAGTTCGAAGGGATCGGGAACGTACCCGTCTTCGTATCCACTGGCAGGCCGTTGCCCGCAATGTCGAAGTCACTGCCGGAGTCCTTGAACGAGACCTTCGCTTGAGACCAGGAGACCGATCCGGGCACGTCGATCTTCTCGTTTAGGTTCCAGGTCTTCCCATGCAGCCAGGGTCCGTCGTTCTCCGCACCGCCCTGGTTGCCACCGCCGGCACCGCCACAGCGGTAGGTGTAGCCCTTCTTGGCACCGTCGGTGACGGTCTTGTCGTCGCCGATCGGAATCTTGGTGACGTCGGCGGTGGTCACGGCATCCGACGCCGTGGAGGTCGTCGGATTCGTGGCCGCGGTCGAGCTGGTCTTGTCGTCGCTGCCGCCGCAGGCAGTCAGCCCAGCGCCCATACCGATCAGTGCGATTACGGCTAACACTCGCATCAGGCGCGAGCCTACCGCTTCGCGATTGCCGCCGGCGCACCGTACGCGTGCAGCACGTCGGGCACCTCGACGCTGCCGTCAGCACGCTGGAAGTTCTCCATGATCGCGACGATCGTGCGGCCGACCGCGACTGCGGTGCCGTTGAGCGTGTGAACCGGCTCAGGCGGGCCACCATCGGGGCGGTAGCGGCATTTGAGCCTGCGCGCCTGGTAGTCGGTCGTGTTCGAGCACGAGGTCAGCTCGCGGTAGCGGTCCTGGCTCGGGATCCAGGCCTCGCAGTCGTATTTCTTCGCCGCCGCCGCGCCAAGCTCGCCGACCGGGATGTTGACAACGCGGTAGGGAATGCCCAGCTCCTGGAGAATCTCCTCTTCGATTCCGAGGATCCGCTCGTGCTCGGCGCCCGACTGGTCCGGCGCCACGAACGAGAACATCTCAACCTTGTCGAACTGGTGCACGCGGAAGATGCCGCGCGTGTCCTTGCCGGCGGCGCCGGCCTCGCGCCGGAAGCAACTCGAGAAGCCTGCGTAGCGAATCGGCAACGCGTCCTCGTCAAGGATCTCGTCGGCGTGCAACGCGGCAAGCGCCACCTCGGACGTGCCGGTCAGGTACAGCTCGTCGTCGCCTATCTCGTATATCTGTGCGCGATCGCTCGGAAGAAAACCGGTCCAGTACAGCGGCTCCTCGCGAACCAGCGCCGGCGGGACGACAGGCTCCATCCCGTAATCGCGCAGCTTCGTCATCGCGAACTGCACGAGCGCCAGCTCGACCAGCACCAGGTCGCCCTTCAAGTAGGCGAAACGTGAGCCCGACGCGACAGCCGCCTTTTCCATATCGATCACGCCAAGCGCCGTACCGAGGTCGAGGTGGTCGAGTGGCTCGAAGTCGAAAGCGGGCTTCTCACCGACCTCGCGGACCAGCTCGGCGTCCTCGTCGCTCTCGCCGTCGGGAGAGGACGGGTCGGGCAGGTTCGGCAGCGCCGACAGCAGCTCGTCGATCGCGGTGTCGACCTGCGCCAACTCGGCGTCGAGCTGCTTGACCTCGCCGGCGACCTCGCGCATCGCGGCGATCGCCGCATCAGCGTCGCCACCAGAGCGCTTCGCCTCCGCGATCTGGTCGTTGGCTGCGTTCTGCTTCGCGCGCCGGTCCTCTATCTGCGGCAGAAGCTCACGACGCTTCGAGTCGAGCGCCAGCAGCCGATCGACGTCGTCGGCCGCACCCCGACGACCGAGCGCGGCCTTGACGGCCTCGGGATCGCGACGGATCAGCTTCAGGTCGAGCGTGGCCCGTCCCCCTGATCAGGGCTCTTGTTTCGGGCCAGGCGGAGTCTTCGCCTTCGAGCCCGCGTGTTTGGCGACGAAGTCGGCGACCTCCTCCGCGTCCTTGCCAACCACGATGTTCTGCGGCATGATCGCCCCGGAGAAGCCACCGTTGCGAATCGTGTAAAGAACCTGGTCGCGATCCTCGGGCTTGAAGTCGAGGTCGGGACCTGTTGGCGACGACCCGTTCGAGCCCTTACTTGCTGCCGCATCGAGTGTGTGGCAGCCAGAGCAGCGCTCGTTGAAAAGCTCCGAGGCCCGGCTGCTGACCAGCGGCTTCTGCTCGCCACAGCCTGAGACGAGCATGGCGCCGGCCGCGATGGCCCCCACGGCGGCGATTTGAAAGGTTCTCTTCAGCGGGCCGTTCACCGGCGGGCATCATAAAGGGAAGCGCTGCGAAGCGACGAAAACTCGGCCACCCGGCGCTGGCTGGGCGTCCTGCTCTTCGAGCTTCGGACTGCCTCGGGCGCGCGTACCTCTATTTTCGGAGGGGCAGCGCCCGCAATATCGGCGGCGAATGAGCCAGTGCCGGGTATATCTTCTGGGACACTGATCCCTTGACCGAGGTGGATCCCCAAGTCTTTCGTGACGCCTGCGGTCGCTTTGCGACCGGTGTCACAGCGATCACGAGCTTCGGCCCGGAGGGCCCGTCGGGTCTGACCGCCAACGCCTTCGCCTCGCTGTCGCTCGATCCACCGATGGTGGTCGCATGCTTCGATCGCTCTTCGCGCACGCTGGCGGCGGTCGAGCACTCGCGCCGCTTCGGCGTCAACTTGCTCTCGCACCGCCAAGAGCAGCTCGCCGCGACCTTCGCGTCGAAGCAGCCCGAAGCGGAGAAGTTCGCCTCGATCGAGTGGCAGGAGCGCTCGCGTGTGCCGGCGCTGGCCGGCTGCATCGCCGGGATCGCGTGCGAGGTACGCGAGTTGGTGCCGGGCGGGGATCACTTGATCGGGATCGGCGACGTAGCGGACGTATGGTCGGCTCCCGGCGAACCGCTCGTGTTCTTCGGCGGTGGCTATTGGACGCTCGGCAATCCCGAGGTTGTGCCGCCGGAGGTCGACCGCGCGCTCGAGGGGCCGTAACCGGCGTCCCCCGAGGGCGGCCATCCTAGACTTGATCGCTCGGATGAAAAGCACGACCGCGATCCTCGCCTGCCTTGTCGCCGGGCTTGCTCTACCCGCCAGCGCTTCGGCGTTACCACCGCTCGGCGGGTTGACACAGTTGGCCGGTACGGGCGGCTGCGTCAGCTTCGACGGTACGCCGGGGTGCTCCACCGGCCCGAACCTCAACGGCGTCGAGTCGGTCGCGATCAGTCCCGATGGGAAGAATCTCTACGTGGGATCGTTGCTTGCCAACTCGGTGCTCGCCTACTCACGCGATCCCATATCGGGTGCCCTGGCCCAGGCCTCCTGTCACAAGCAGACCGCCGGCCCTGGGTGCACAACGGTCGCCGACATTTCCTCTCCGCACGACATGGTGGTCAGCCCGGACGGCAAGAACCTGTACGTCGTCTCGCAGGACTACGAGGCGGTGCTGCGCTTCAGCCGCGACGCGTCGACCGGCGCGATCGCCTACCAGGACTGTCTCAGCTCCGACGGCGCAGCGCCACCATCCTGCGCGGCAACGCTAACCGCAAACATTCTCGACGGTGCCAACGCGCTCGCGATCAGTCCCGATGGCAGGAGCGTCTACGTGACCGCCAAAACCGCGAACACGCTGGTCCGCTTCGATCGCAACACGACGACGGGAGGACTCAGCAGCCCTGTCGGCCCGGCTTCGCTGACCGGTCCGACCGATGTTGAGATCGCCTCCGACGGCAGGAACGTGTACGTGGCCTCCGAGGGCGATTCCGCCGTCGCCACCTTTGCTCGCGATGCGGCCGGGGCGCTGACGTCGACGACCGGCTGCATCGAGCAGGCCCCCGCGGTCGTGTGCCCACCGACAAACGGCCACGGGCTGGCCGGGGCCCGGCGCCTTGCACTCAGCCCAGACGGAAAGAACGTCTACGTTGCTTCCTACGCCTCGAACGCCATCGCGGTGCTGGACCGCTCGAGCGCCGACGGCGCGCTGACCCAGGACAGCGGCCCCGCCGGCTGCGTCAGCTCCTCCGACGCAAGTTGCCAGTTCGGCAACGCACTGACCGCCCCTACCTCGATCGCGACCTCGCCCGAGGGGAGGTCCGTCTATGCGGGCTCGGGTGAGGACCCGGACACCGGGCCGAACGCGATCGCCGTGCTGTCACGTGATCCGGCTACCGGCCATCTCAACCAGCTCTCGGCGCCGCATGGATGCATCGGTCCGGTCGGTGGGCCCTGCACGGTCGGGCGCGCACTCGACGAGGTCAACTCGCTCGCGATCAGCCCGGAGGGCAACAGCCTCTACGCCGGCTCCAACACCGCCAGTGCAGTGGCCGTGTTCGCCCGCGAGCTGCCGCCGGTCTGCTTCGACCCACCGAGTCAGACCTTCCGCAACGACCAGGGCGGCGGCGTTCCGCTGCCGTGCAACGACCCCAACGGCGACCCGATCGTTTCGCGAACCGTTACAGCGACACCCGCCCGCGGTGCCGTGACCGTCAACAATGCGAACGCGCGCGCCGACTACGTGCCAACATCTCACTACTACGGCCCCGACAGCTTCAGTTTTGTCGCCAGCGACGGCTCGATGACGTCGGCCCCGGCGAGGGCACGCATACAAATAACCGACAAGATCGCCCCGTTCGTGAGGATCGCAAGGGGCACCTTGAGGATGAACCGCGCGGGCAAGGTCGTGGTCAAGCTGAGCTGCTCGGTCAACGAGCAGGACGGCTGTCGCGGGAAGCTGTCGATACGTTCGACCAAACGCGTCAAGATCTCGCGGCGCAAGCGTCGCAGGAGGAAGCTGACGCTCGGCAAGGCGAAGTTCTCAGTCGCGGCCGGGCAGACGAAGAAGGTGCGGGTGAAGCTCAAGCGCACGCCGCGCCGTGTCGTGCGCCGCCTCAAGGACGTGCGCGTGAAGCTGACCGCGGCCGTCCGCGACCCGCAAGGGAACTCGGGCAAGACGATTCGAACGACGCACGTAAAGAAGCGCAAGAAGCGCAAGAAGCGCTAGAACAGCTCCCCGCTGGTCTGCGCGGCGCGGACCACGACGATCACGATCAGCCAGGCGGCGAGCGTCATCGTGAGCGTCTCGCGGCGCACGATCCGAAGCGCGATCGTGCGCTGTTCTCCTCTGTCGAGCGTCTCGAACTCGACTCCCTCGGGTATCTCACGACCGGCCGCACCGCCGCGCATGCCCTCCGCGAACGCGCTGACGAGAAGCGCCAGTACTCCGTACATGTAGTGCTCGGCCCTGGGTGTCTCCTGCCCGGTGGCGAGCAGCAGCCCGCCCAGCGCCACCTGCAAGACCAGAGCGACCTGCATCGCGCGCAGCACGTACCAGAACCAGACCGAGGGCCGGCTCACGAGAAACGCGATCGTGCCCCAGGCGCTGGCCGCGACGGCCAGCGCCAGCGCCGTGATGCCAAAGACCATGTGAACTTCATCCAAGATCCGACCGCCTCAATGAGATTGAGACTTTGAGCACTATGTAACACATTGTTACAAAGTCGTGTATAACACGCTCTAGAGCGAAATCCACCGCATGGTTTTCGCCTGTGTCGCTGGTTTCCACCTTGCTCAAGAGCTACCTGCCAGTAATCATCTTTGTTGGCCTCGGCACGATCGTCGGGTTAGCGTTCGCAACCCTCAACCACGTGCTCGGCCCGAGCCGGCCGAACAAGGCGAAGTCCGACCCCTACGAGTGCGGCCTGCCCTCCGAGGTGCAGCGTGGTTTCCGCTTCGGCATCAGCTTCTACCTGATCGCGATGCTGTTCATCCTGTTCGACGTCGAGGTGATCTTCCTCTACCCGGTCGCCGTGCACCTCAAGGCCTCGGGCGCATTCGTCCTTATCGAGACAAGCACCTTCGTTGCGCTGCTGTTCGTGGCATTCGTCTACGTGTGGCGCAGAGGAGCCCTCGAATGGAAGTAGAGCGGTTCCGAGTCAATCAGATGCGTGCGCGCGACATGCTGCGTGGTGACCTCGAGGGTCAGGAGCTGGACAACTACGTGGAAGAGCGCGTGATGATGACGACCTTCGAGAAGGCGCTCAGCTGGGCCCGCTCGAATTCGCTGTTCCCCGCGACCTTCGGGCTCGCCTGCTGCGCGATCGAGATGATGGCGATGGTCACGGCCCGTTACGACAC
>SDBV01008015.1_pt1 | contig 14306 bp, 11 predicted proteins | sample 2277081 | NCBI WGS metagenome assembly SDBV01 (sample SAMN10402039, study PRJNA504765) | marine sediment metagenome | isolation source: marine sediment core GS10_PC15, 223 cmbsf | place: Arctic Ocean: Southern Knipovich Ridge | collected 2010
CGTATCCAGCCGAACCAATTCGTCGCCTGCCTCGACCTCCGTACCGCCCTCGATCACCCAGATGACGGTGCTGTAACCTCGGACTTTGCATTTGATTTCCAAATTGCTGGAGCTTTCCAGCGTCCCTTGTTCGGTGACCGTGACGAGAAGATCGCCGCGCGTGATCGTGTGCGTCAGCTTGGGACCGGAGTTCCGAGACGACTTGGCGCCGGAGATGAAGGAGGCAGCCGTCCCGATCAGCACAATGACGACGGCAACCAGCAGCCCGAGTTTCCACCATCGAACGCGCGACCCGGAAACCGCGGCAGCGGGTCGGCTTTCAGCGGCATGTATTTCCACCGACACGTCAGTAGACATCGACTGCATCCAATACAAACGGGAATCGCTCACCCTCCCGCGGCAGCGTTCTTCAAGAGACGCCGCAGCTTGCACAACCTGTCATTATAACATAGACGGTGTGCGACTTCTATCGTCGCCAGTTGAATCGACACCAGGGCTGACACACAGCCGTAGCTACGTTCGCCCCGCTCTTGGGCGCCTTCGTCCTCAGCGACGGACCGACTCGATCGCAGGCCTCGGGCCTTGATTTTCCGGCGATTCGACGGCATCGGGGCCCTGGGGAGCAACTTCCGCCAGTTCGATCCAGGCGGCCGGGATTGCCGGGGGAGGTTGCAGTTCTTCCGGGCCATCCCATGCCCCATCTTCTGGGTGCTCCTGGCCGGGACCAGTGATGGGTTGGTCGATCCAGCGGCCATCCTGATCGAGCTGCATGATACCCAGTTCGCGAGCCAATCGAATCCGCGCGGCGTGGTAGCTCAGCCACACGCTCATGAAGTTGTTCTGCGTGTTGCGCAAGGCCGCCAGCGACGTCAGCGTATCGCTCGCCGCGGTTGGTCCGAATGCAGCCGCTGTTTGTCCAGGCTGCGGAGGCGGCACCGGCGCATAAAGCCTTGCGCGAGTCAGGTCGACACGCCGAATCGCAATCACGACGGCGCGACGTTGAATCTCCAGGTTCGTGCGAAGTTCCTCAATCTCTCGAAGCAGCCCGCGGATTCCCAGATGGAGCGAGTCACGTGACTGGATGAAGGCGCGACGACTCCGTTGGTAGTTGATCAGTGCCTCGCGATAGGCGTTGCGTTCCAACAGTCGCGTAAAGGGTGCGTCGAATTCCAGTCCCATACGTAGGTTTGCCGTAGGGGCACGGAAACTGACGGGATTGTCCCGTGCCGTTCGAATGTCACCACTCGCGGTGACATCCAGTACCGACTGTAGTGCATCGGCGTTAAACTGGATCAACCGCCAACTATCCACCAGCGCCGCCCGGCCGTTCATGAAATCAAGACGGTTCTCAAGCGCGATTGCAAATGCATCTCGGGAGTCCAATTCAATTGTCTCAACGGTTACCACTTCCAGACGAGCACGCGCCTGAACCAGGATGGAGCCCTGGACGACGCGAAGAAGCTGACGGAGCCAGATGACGTTCTTGCGGACGGTGGCGTCCTTGGTTTCCTCATTGAGTTCGTTTTGAAGTGCCTTCAAGGTGGTCTTGGCTTCCTCGAACTCCTTTTTCGATTCCGCCAATCCGTTATGAAGTAGTTCTATGTCGTCTCGGAACAGAGTCCTTTCGTCGTCGGTCATCGTTTGTTCGCGATCCGGCACCGTCTCTTCCATGCGAGCAAGGTCTGTCTCCACATCTTCTAGTTGGCGCCGAACCGGCTCGATAAGCTCCAACGCATCCGCTATGATCCGACGAATCGGTTCGACGCCCGCATCGTCCGGCAGCTCGCCCACACGATCCTGCAGCTCGGTAATCGAGTCTTGGATCGCGGTTGCCTCGGGCGCGACGAGTTGAAACCGATGAATCAGACTGTCGTCCAGTTCGACAGGTAGATCCGGTGGTAAACCGAGCGAGGTCGTCTTGTAGCGGTCCAAGGCCAGTTCGAGATCATTGCGGTTTTGCAGCAAGGTAGCTCGGTCGTTTTCAATGCTCTGGCGAAACTGGTCAACTTGCACCAGATCGATCACTCCGGCCTCCAGGTAGGCTTCCAACTGCGCCAAAGTTCGGAGTTGGAGGTTGAGGCTGTCCTCCGTGTTGCGGATCTGTTGGAGTTGTTGCAGCAGCCCGATATAACCGCCGACAAAACCCTGACCGGAGAATCCCGCGATGACCGTACCGGGACCGCGCCGTTGCGGTCCGGTGACCCCTAGTTCGCCGATGGTGACTTGCGTATAGAAACCTTGGCGGTATTGATAATAGGCCCGTAAGTTTGCCAACAACGCGCGTTCGGTGAGCGTCAACTCTTCCAACGCGATATCGCGCCCCGCTCCGCGCAGCAAGGGCTGGATGAACGAGAAGTTTGCCAGCGAAACGGCAAGATTCGCATCACCGCCGGTAAACTCGAACACGAACGAGTTGGCGAATCCAACCAGCAGTTCACCTGCCGTGGCAAGCTGCCGTTTTGCCTGAAGCGCCGGATTGCCCGCGAACGGACGGCCTACCGTCAACTGATTACTGTCGGCGCCTTCGACGGCCGGACTACGAAGCCCCGGCGGGATCAGCGCACCGCTGTGGGCGTATCGCACATCATAGCCACCGAAGAATTGCGTATCCAAACGGAACCGTTCGGCCGTCACGTCCAATGCGGACAGGTAGAGCGTCTCCAGTTGGGTTTGATGAGACGGAGAGTGGATGTAGGCGAGCTTCAGCGCGGAATCCGGTGTGAGCTTGACCGAGCCATCCTCCGTGATATCGACGTATTCAGCGAGCGCCTCGTACCAGTCCGGATTCTCTAACTCGATCCGTTGGCCGTTATCATGCCAGTGCTTCCAGCCTTTCATCCCGGCGACGCAGTGCATGTACTGGTGCGAGGCCGGATCGTCCGAAGGCATCGGGGGACAGTCCGGATCGTAGGGATCAAAGTAGCGACTTCGACGATCGACTTCGATGCTGTAGTCCTCAACGCACCATTGTGGAGTGACGTTCCTCTCGGCAATAACATCGTACGCCTGGCGGTCCGCTTGGAGCCGGTATTTGGTGCGCGAGCACCCGCCAACGGCGACAGCCGCGCATATCAAGACGAGGAAGAACACCCAGATCGGGGGGGAATTGGATGAAGCGGTCATAGGTCGGAATTCGTCGATCAAGCGGGAGGCGGGGAAGGTGGGTCGTGAGGCGTGCAGGGCCGAACCACTTGACTGCTGCACCTATTGGTATCGTAATGCGGGACGTGCGGCCTTTAGCGGATCTGCCGAATCTGCGTAACATACGCGATTTGCGAGTTTTCCCCCTTATGCGGTGGCACGGCTCAAGAGCGAACCCTGGGCAGGAGGGCTCCGCAAAAGCCCATCGCCTCGCCATCGTAGGTCAGGGCTGGCCCTGACGGATCTTCACTTGACAAGGCCGTTCTGGCCGTTCAAACTCCGAAATGCTGCGTTTCGGGAAAATGTCGTCGGGAAGGTCGCGCGGGACCGTTCACCGCCCTCTTTCAGCCGGTGAACCCGAGCAATAGGCGAGAAAAATGAAAAAGAGAATAATGTACATGGAGCTCAAGACCCACGACAAGGGTCACAATGATAGTGGGCCGGCTCGAATTTGCTGCATGACCGTCTCAAAATCGGCCAAGTCCCTTCATTACCAGGGCAAGACCTTCCGGCGCACCAAGGGGCCCGTCGGGTGCGGGAACTATTTCGATGCCGATACGAACGATATCTACTGGATTTCAGGACCCAAAAGAGATGGAACCGATCGTTTGGACTGGGCCAAGTCTGCCCCGGTAGAAATCGACGAGGATTCTCGAAGAGAGTACTGGGCCGATATAAGAAAACAACCGGAAAGAGTAGGCGAGAAGTTTACCTGACAAAGTGCCGGACAGGCATCGCCAAACCGCGCGCGGCTCAAGACACCTCAGCCCCACCGCTAGACGCGAGAAAAGTCGCCATGGCAAACTCGATTTCAAGAATAGTCGGACTCGCCGACTGGGCGTTGACCCCATCAGCTTTACGAAGACTCGGGAACTGCTCGGTTGAAGTGGAGATCCATCAGAAGGGCCCACGCATGCGATCGTTGTTTCCGCTGGCCCCTCACGAGCGTCAAGCAAGGATCGCCAAGTTTCTGGCGCGAGGCCTGAAGTCTCTGGAGAAACATTGCTCGGGGTGCCAGCTCGAGGTGCAAGGGGATAACGGTGAGGCCTGGACGATTGTCGTTCGCGTTCCGGCGAAGAGCGTGGCGGAGTTGTCGAAACTTCCGAATGTTGGCAGCGTCTGGGTTCGCAAGATCCAGGGACTTCGCCGCCGTCGCCAATCGACCGCCCAACTAGAGTGGTTTGCTGTGTGGGGGCGAGTCGCAATTCAAGTTGAGGGGCAAGTAAGCGGGTATCAAACGGTTGAGGATCGTGTTCTTTTGGTCAAAGCCAGCTCGGAGCGCGACGCGAAGCGACGTCTCGTGAAGGAGTGGAAGTCCTACGCGGAACCCTATCTCAATTCGGAGGGGTACATGGTCCGTTGGCTGTTGGAAGAGGTGCTAGATGTGTACGCCCTAATGGACGAAGAGATCGATGAGAATGGAACAGAGGTCTACTCGCGTTTGCGAAACCGACGGATGCGACCTGAGTATCAGTGGCATCCAAGAGGCGACAAGGCCGACGTCTAACAAGCGAATGAAGCTGTCGGTCGGAGCGGGTAGTGCCGACCTTGGCCCAAAGGAGACAAGCATGACTCAGGATGAACAGTATCTCGATCTACTTGCGATCTTTCATTACGTGGTGGGCGGCGTGATGGCGTTGTTCTCCTGCTTTCCGTTTATTCATATCGCGGTGGGAGTCGCGATGCTTAGCGGTGCGTTTGGAGGCAACAATTCGCCACCACGGGCTTTCGGGTGGATATTCATCTTGTTCCCGGCAATGTTCATTCTGATTGGATGGGCCCTGTCTGTGAGCATCATCATGGCAGGACGAAGATTGAAAAGCCGCACCTCTCACACCTTCTGTCTTGTTGTGGCCGGATTGGAATGCATAATGTTCCCCTTCGGCACCGTACTTGGCATTTTCACGCTTGTGGTTCTGGTGAAAGATTCCGTGAAGGAACTATTCTCCAGTGGCCAAGCATCCCAGGCGAGGTTCTAAAGGCCGTGCCGCGCTGCCATAGCGGCATGCTTTGTTCTCGCCATTCTTGCTGTGCCGGAAGGATCCGGTGGCTTAGAACTCCAGTTGTACCCTGGTAAACGCCTCCCAGAGGTCGTCCGGACGCGGCGCGGTCGGCGACGTCTTGTAGAAATCGCCGGTAAAGAGGACCGACGCGCCGAAGTCCCACATCAGACCGCCGCCGAAGTCGAAGGTGAACATGTTGGCCAACTCGGTCCCCATGTTGTTGGACCCGCTGAGGGGATTCACGGCGTCGGAACCCAGCCAACCGGCGGCGATGGTTCCCGAGAGCGGGCCGCAGATCGGGTAATCGTATTTTCCTTGAAAGGTAAGCAACCCCAGGCCGCGGTTTTGCAATCCCACGCCCAGATCGTTCACGTCGCTCGGCCCGTGCGGACTGGTAAGAACCAGATAGCTCCAATAGCCTTGGGAGCCGAAGTTGTCGCGTTCGCTTTGCGCGATGGTTCGGAATCCGTCTCGGTTCTGTTCGTCCGAGTTGCCGTCTCCGGTGGAGTAAAGCGTCTGGAAGCTCACCTTCCCGCGGCCGAAGGGAACGGCTCCCAGTTCGAGCTTCAAAGCGGCATCGTCGTGTTCGAACTGGGACGCGCCGCCAAGCTCGTCACGCTGCCCTCTATTGTAGATGGCGAATGCACGCGTGGGAATTCCCCACAGCACGGTGTTTCCACGCACGCCGAGCCAGAAATCCCAGGCGGAATCATAGGTAAACCCGGTGATCGGATACGAGTAGGACCCGCGGTCCGACAGGTAATAGGCGCTCAGCCCGACGGAACTGTCATCGGAGACGGGCCGATCGAGGTCGAAAGCCAGCAGGAAGGCGTCGTCGGCATCGTGCGCTTGTCCTTCCCAGACGACGAACATGCCGGCATTGAGGTTCACTCCGCACAGCCCCGGTGCGGGCCCCGCGTAGGACAGCCCTCCGACGTTGAAATCCCAGACCGAGTTCGCCAGCACCGCACCGAACGAGTCGTAGTCGTCGACCGCCCCGTAGGTGCCGAGCGTGTAGGACTCGCCGAAGGCGTCGTGCCAGTCCTGGATGCCCGCCCGAAGCACGCCGGTGTCCGGCTTTCCGTAAGTCAAATAGCCGCGGCGTAATTCGACACCCACGCGATCACCCGGCTGCGAAAATGGGCCGGGGTACGTCTTGGGGAACTCGGGGGCATCGCCCCAGATAATGTGGCCCATCTCGACTTGCACGTAGCCCGAGACGAGTTCGCTGGTGCCAATTTCGAGCCACGTGCGGAACCGCTGATTGAAGAAAGTCTGGGAGTCCTGGGTATCGCTTATGGTGGAGTCGTGGAAGTCGAAATTGCTGGTGTTGAACATGAGGCGGTACTGCCCGCCGATGTCGATCAGCGGGTCGGGATCACCGCAATGCACATCGCAAGCGTCGCACACGTCGCAGTTTCCACAGGGTGATTCCGGCTGGCAAGACGAACATGACGACAACGCCTCTTGTGTGGTGTCGTATCCGGTCAGGATGCTTTGAACGTGCGCCGAGGGTTGCGGTGCTTGCTCGGCGGCCCATTGCCGTTGCATCTGCTCGATTTGCAAGGCTTGCTGCTCTATTTGGTTTTGCTGGGCGTGAAGCCGCCGCGTCACTTCGTCGAGTTCGTGATTCAACGAGCCAACGTCTGCGCGGTTAGGTGGCATCTCCTGGGCATACGTATCCGAAGCGAGAAAATGCCCCGCGATACTACCTACGAGTACGACCAACGATCCAAGTGAGATTGCATGATGTTTGAACATTCTTGGCTCCTGCCCCATTTTGTTGAGGATCACTTTTCGGATACCCCTCGCTGAGGCGATGTTGCTTGCCGCGGTCGATCTTTCGAGAACGGCGTGATGTAAATGAGTGTCCGCCGACCGGCCACCCCCGCCGGATGAATTGTCACCGTCCTGGTGATATTCAAGTCCGGCTTCAGTAACCGGCTCCCCTAGGGCATCGGGCCTTAAAGCAGGCTCGAATTATCGGGATATTGCGAATGGCGCGGCTTTTGTCGATTTTCCGGCCCAGCCGCCCCTCCAATCGCTAGGATTAGTAAACTCACCCTGCTATCGTCGAAGGTTTGTGATCCAAGGACTGGCTGCCTAACCCCCGGAATTGCCAGCGAGATGAATTAGGTTGAATAGGAAAAGTTTAACGAGCGTGGGTCCGGTCCTCGCCGACGTACTGGCGGCGGCTGAACGAGTTTCGGAAGTGAATTAGACCGATTTCGTCTTGTGTTCTCGGGAGTGGTAGGCTATCTTTTCTGTTTTGTGGTCGGTTCGGGCGACCTCGCTGCCGGACCTGCGCGGAAAACGTGTCGGTTTGGCAATCATGTGATGCCGGGAAGCCATGATCGGTCTGTATTGAGCTTGGTTGGCCGTTGTTTTTCGGGATTCTCCCGTAGTTTTCCCGGAGAAAACGCCGGAGATTGGGCGATCTTCACGGAAATGGTGCCTGATTGGTAACCTTTATGCGTATGGTTTAAGGACGTTTGTTTCACGGACATTTCTGTCCGATTTGAAATACATTTACTTACTTTAAGGTGGAGGAGGTTGATCCCTTGAAAACGGAAAGTTCTAGGCGAGATTTTGTGAAAGTCGCCAGCGTGGGGGGTGTTGGTGCGGCCCTAGGGTTAAGCACGGCCACTGCGCAGGCTGATACAACGCAGGGGGGGATCCGTTGGGGTTTTCTCATGGATGCCCACCGCTGCAAAGGCTGCCTCGCGTGCGTGGTGGCTTGCAAAACAGAACACGCCGTGCCGCTCGGCGCCTTCCGGTGTGCGGTCAGCGAGTATGAGTACGGCAGCTTCCCGAATACGCGTCGGGCCTATACTCCCACGCTCTGCAACCAGTGCGACAAGCCGGCCTGTGTGGAAGCGTGTCCGACCGACGCGGTGGAGCATGCCGTCGTCGGTATGAACGGGACCGAAGTGAAAGTCGAAGGCAAGGCCGCGACCTTCAAGCGGCCCGACGGCATCGTGCAGGTCGACCACTCCAAGTGCACCGGCTGCGGCAAGTGCATTGAAGCGTGCCCTTACGGTGTGCGGTTCCGCCACAAGGGGATCCTGGCCGGAGATCCCCCGCCCGACAAAGAGCTCGAGGCGATCGACAAGTGCGATTGGTGTGCCCATCGGCTGGAAAAGGGCGTGGTTCCGTCTTGCGTGAACACTTGCCCGGGCAGTGCCCGTCTGATCGGTAATCTCAACGATCCGGATAGCGAGATTTCCAAGCGGCTTGCCGAGCACAAGGACAGCGTCCAGGTGCTGCTGGAAGACAAAGACACGAGCCCGCAATGTTTCTACGTCCGCGCTGAGGTCAAGAACCTCGACAAGGCGTTTCGAGACGGCGAGAATCAGCGGGATCGTTACGACCTGGAGTCCTAAACCGAACACAAATCAAAGCATATAGCGATAAGGAGTCGGATCCGTGAAAAAGATGACCAGAAGAGACCTGTTTCTGGCGGGAGCGGCTGGTGCCGCAGCGCTCGCCGGTGCAAAAAAGGCGGCCGCCGCGCCGCTGGCCGGCACAGTGCTGATCGAGGCCGGCCGCGACATCTCGCCCAAAACCGGTAAGGAACGTCAAGCCATCCCGTCAGCCTGCTGGCAATGTGTGGCACGAGACGGGATTGTCGGATACGTCGAGGACGGAAGGCTGGTGAAGATCGAGGGCAACCCGAAGCTCCCGCGAACCAACGGCAAACTGTGTGCCAAGGGGCAAGCGGGTGTGAGCCAGTCCTACGACCCGGACCGCGTGCTCTACCCCATGAAGCACGTCGGGGAAGAACGTGGTGACGGCAAGTGGAAGCGAATCTCCTGGAACGAGGCCCTGGAGGAACTGACCGGGCGTCTGAAGGGACTGCAGGATGCCGGGACCCCCGAGAAGTTCATGTTCCATTACGGGCGGATGAAAGGCTCATCGAGCAAGATCATCAAGTCGTATTTCCTGCCCGCCTATGGCACCAAGACCATCGGCAACCATACGGCAATCTGCGAAGGAGCGAAATGGACCGCCCAGGAGCTTACCTGGGGGAAACATTACGATGTGATCGACGTCACGCACACGAACTTCATTCTGAATTTCGGATGCAACGTTATGGCGACGCACACCAACCACATCCCGCTGGCCCAACGAATCTCGAACGCAATCTCGGACCGCGGCGTGGACATGGTGACGTTCGACGTGCGGCTTTCCGAGACCGCGGCCAAGAGCCGCGAGTGGATCCCCGTGACGCCGGGTACCGACCTGGCTATCGTGCTGGCGATGTGTAACGTGCTGGTTTCGCAGGGTAAGGTGGACGAAGAGTTCATCAATACCTGGACCAATGCCAGAGTCCCCGGGCTGAAGAAGTTCCTTGCCAAGTACACCCCACAGTGGGCCGAGGGGATCTCGGGCGTCCCGGCCGCGAAAATCGAGTCGCTGGCCAACGAGTATTTCGACAAGCGCCCGAGCTGCATTTTGTCCTACCGCGGTGCGGTGGCGCATTACAACGGCGTGCAGTGCGAGCGGGCCATCATGATGCTCGAGTCGATCGCCGGCAACATCGACATCCCCGGCGGGCGGTGCAAGGCCGTGGGTGCGAAATGGAAGAACACGTTCCCCACGCCTAAGGGACACCCCAAGAAGCTGAAGATCGTCGACGGCGACGGTACGGTGGCCTTTCCCACCCATCACGTCAGCGAGCACGTGCTGAAGCAGATCAAGGACGGCAGTCACGGCCGGCCCGACATCTACATGATCTACTGCTACAACCCGGTCTACGTGAACGGTGAGTGTCAGGAGAACATCGATATTCTCAAGGACAAGTCGCTTATCCCGTACTTCGTGTCCGTGGACGTGGCCTACAGCGAGTCGAGTGCCCTGGCGGACCTGATCCTTCCCGACACACCCTACACCGAGCGTTGGGACTGGGAGGACATGGCCTCGATGGACCAGATTCCGGAATACTATATCCGTCAGCCTCTGGTCAAGCCCTTGGGCGAGTCCCGGGACTTCAAGGACGTGTGCTGCGAGTTGGCACAGCGTCTTGGCGGAGAAGTGGCCGAGGCCTTGCCGTTCAAGAGCGCCGAGGAGTTCGTCCGGGACGCTTGTGAGAACACGCCCGGGGTCAAGGAAGCAGGTGGCTTCGAGTACATGAAGCAGCATGGCGCCTGGGTCGACCCGAAGGCCAAGCCCAAGTACAAGTCCTACGCGAAGGAACTCTCGAAGGAAGACCTCGAGGGTGCCATCCTGGACAAGCCGACCGGTGTCTTTTGGAAGGGTGAGGAAGGCCAAGACTACACCACAACCAAGAATGCCTACAAGAAGTACGTCGGCCAGACGGCATACGACGGAAAGGTCTACTCCGGCTTCAAGCCGGACAAGATCAACAAGTCGGGACTGTTGGAGATCTATTCAAAGCTCTTAAAAGCGAAGGGACTGCCGGGGATGCCGACCTGGATGCCCATCCCGGAACATCAGCAGATGACCGACGAGCAGGTGATCTTGACCACCTACAAGGCGGCCACGCAGTCGCACTCACGGACGCAGAACTGCAAGTATCTGTCCGAGCTCTACCACCGCAACGTGGCCCTGATCAATCCGGTCACGGCCGAGAAGTTCGACATCGAGGACGAGGACGAAGTCAAGATTACCAGCGGGGTCGGAAGCATCACGATCGAGGCCAAGGTCACCGAAGGGATCGTCCCCGGCGTGGTGGCGATCTCGAATCACTGTGGCCACTGGGAGTACGGCCGGTACGCGTCTGGTAAGAAAGCTCCGTTGGGTACCGACGATGATCCGGATCTGGAGCGGATCTGGTGGGACGATCGGGGAGCCCATCCCAACTGGGTCATCCCCAACGCCCCCGATCCCATCGCCGGACAGCAGCGAGCGATGGACGCGGTGGTGACGATCGAACTGGCCTGATAGGTGATGCTGTGACAGAGAAGAACGACCGGCAAGGCGCCGACGAACAGTCGGCGGCGCGGGCAATGGCCACGCGTCGCCGGGGTGATACCTATCGGTTGTTGGCCGACGTGTTCAACGCCGAGCCGACCGCCGAAATGCTCGACTCCCTACGTCAACCCGAGGCAGCAGAAGCCTTCGAGGCGATGGGAGCCACCTTCGCCGCAGAGCTCGACCGTATGGAAGCGGACCTGGGAAAGCAGGCCATGGTCGAGCAGCTCGAGTGCGAGTATGCACGCGTGTTCATCGGGCCCGGCAAGCACGTCGGGCCCTATGAATCGCTCCACCGCGATGACCATCCGGCGGAGCATTGGGGCCCCTCGACGGCCGAAGTCAAGCGATTTATTGAGCACCACGGGCTCGGTTATGACGTAGACTTCAAAGGAATGCCCGACCATATCTCGGCCGAGTTCCAGTTCATGGCGGAACTGGCCGGCGCCGAGGCCGATGCCGTCGAAGCGGGAAAGGACACGGAGGCGCAACAGGCACATGAGATTCAGCGAGTCTTCCACCAGCAACACGTTTCCCGTTGGGTGCCGGCGTTTGGCGACAAGGTGATCGAAATCGCCCGGCTCGATTTCTACCGCGACTTTGCCCGGATGGCAAAGACCCTGTGCGAAGTCGAAACAAACTCGTTCGGCGCAGCGGAATCGCAACGCCAAGGCGAGACCCATCAGGAAGGCGTAAACTCGTGAACTCGATCCGGACATCTTGCTGGCTGGCCGTGACGGTCCTCGGCGCCGTGACCTTGTATCTGGCGGTCCAATACACGTTTGCATCCGGCGCGGCGTCTAAGACGGCGGTGGCCGAGGCCCCCGGGCAGGATACCGAGCCAACCGCTTCGAAGGTCCCCGAGGGTGCCGGCTACGAACTCACGGAACTCACCGTGGGCCTGGGCGGTTTCCGGATGCCTTGCCTGGATTGCCATAAGTACTTGGGCCCGGCGCTGAAGGATCCCTTGCTGCGAGGTACCGGGCCACACGAGCAAGTGGTTCTCGAACACGGAGACAACAACCGCTGCTTCAATTGCCATCATCCCAGCGCCGAGAAGTACGGTTCTTTCGTTGATCATGATGGTTCGGTCATCCCACTTAAGAACGTGGAAAAACTCTGCGGCAAGTGCCACGGTCCCCACTACCGCGACTGGAAGAGCGGGTCGCACGGGCTGCGGACCGGATACTGGGATCCCGACCTGGGACCGCAAGTGACGCACGGCTGCATCTCGTGCCACGATCCGCACCAGCCGTATTTCAAACCGATCCCAACCTTGCCGGGCCCCCGGTCGCTTCGGGGAGAGCTGCTGCCGGATCACCCCTGCAGGGGAGGACACTGAGATGGATAACCAGAAGCAAGACTCTCCGCAACCGCGAGACGGCACGTCGGCCGAAAACGGCCGGGGAGTCAGCCGCCGTCGATTCATCCAGGGTGGGGCAGCCGTGGCCGGGACCGCAGCCACCGCGGCCGCCGTCGCACTCCTTCGGCCCCTGAAAGACCTTACGACCATCGATGAGTTCCTGCAGAAGCACTACAAGCAACTCACACCCGAGGAAAAGGAGGCCGTGCTTCAGCGGATCCGCAAGCAAGTCAAGCAGAAGTACAAGGTCCAGGCGAACCTGACCGATCCGCCGCCGATGGACGGCGTACAGTTCATGTACGGATTGAGCCTCGGGCGCTGTATCGGCTGCCGGCGATGTGTTCATGCTTGCGTCCAGGAGAACAACCAGTCCCGCAGCCCGGAGATCCAATACATCCGCGTATTGAAGATGGAGAAGGGATCGATTAACGTCGATTCCGCTCATCACCATTACGATGACGAGATGTCTCCGGATCCGACGCACTATTACATGCCGGTGCAGTGTTTCCAGTGTGAGAATCCGCCTTGCGTGAAGGCCTGTCCGATCGAGGCCACGTGGCAGGAGGAGGACGGCCTGGTCGTGATCGACTACGATTGGTGCATCGGCTGCCGCTACTGCCAGGCAGCCTGTCCCTACTGGGCCCGCCGGTTCAACTTCGCCGAACCGGGCCTCTCCGGCGAAGACATCAATCCGGACATGGCCTACCTCTCCAATCGGCCACGCAAGAAGGGTGTGATGGAGAAGTGCACCTTCTGCTTGCAACGGACGCGCAAGGGACGTTATCCCGCCTGCTTGGAGGCCTGTCCCACCGGGTCGCGCAAGTTCGGCAACGTGCTCGACCCGGATAGCGAGATCTCCTACATCTTCGAGAACACACGGGTCTTCATCCTCAAAGAGGAAGTGGGAACGGCCCCGCGATTCTTTTACTACTTCGACGTGTAACGGTGTCAAAGCTAATGGTGTCAGGGCTAACGGTGTCAAGGCGATGAAGAATTACCTCGTGTTTCTGTACCGCTGTTTCTGCAGGACCTTTAGCGGGGACTGGAGATACTACGGGTGGATGGCCGCGCTGACCGTCCTCTCGCTGTTCGGACTGCACGCCTACTGCAAACAGCTCACCGACGGCCTGATCACCACCGGCATGACCGACCAGGTCTCCTGGGGCGTGTATATCGCCAACTTCACGTTCCTGGTCGGTATGGCAGCGGCCGCCGTGATGCTGGTCATTCCCGCCTATATCTACAAGGACGAATCCTTTCACCACGTCGTCATCTTCGGCGAACTGCTGGCGGTGGCTGCCATGGTCATGTGTCTGCTGTTCGTCACCGTGGACCTCGGCCGACCCGAGGTCTTCTGGCACCTCATCCCCGGAATCGGAAGGTTCAACTGGCCGATCTCGATGCTCAGTTGGGACGTGATCGCTCTGGACGGGTATCTGCTGCTGAACGTCGTGATCTGCGGCAATCTGATCTATTCGGTCTATTGCGGCCGCAAGCCGAGCAAGTACTTCTATATCCCCTTCGTGTTTATCGCCATGGTCTGGGCCATCAGCATTCACACGATCACGGCGTTTTTGTACGTGGGTCTCGGCGCTCGCCCGTTCTGGAACTCGGCCATCGTGGCCCCGCGCTTTCTGGCCTCCGCCTTCACCTCGGGTCCGGCTTTCCTGATCCTGACCCTGCAAATCATTCGTCGCTACACGAACTACCGCGTGAGAAACGACACGCTGCTGAAGCTGCGATCGATCATCCAAGTGGCCATGATCATCAACGTGTTCTTGCTCTTCTGCGAACTCTTCAAAGAGTTCTACACCTATTCACACCACGTGGCCTCGACGGAATACCTGTTCTTCGGGCTGCACGGA
>SDBV01008016.1_pt1 | contig 14306 bp, 13 predicted proteins | sample 2277081 | NCBI WGS metagenome assembly SDBV01 (sample SAMN10402039, study PRJNA504765) | marine sediment metagenome | isolation source: marine sediment core GS10_PC15, 223 cmbsf | place: Arctic Ocean: Southern Knipovich Ridge | collected 2010
CAGAAAGCCTCGACGGTTCAGGGCCATGCTTTTCACTTCAGTGGACAGACAGACACAGTCATGGCAGCCCGAGCTCGGGTGGGAAACTCCGCGCCCGCCCCCGCCTTGGAAGGACCCGCGGGGTGAGGGGTGCGGTTGTTGTCTGGCGTGGTGGTTTGCGGTGGCGTCATACTGCGCCTGCCCCCGGTTCAGCCGCGGGTACGAACAGCAGCCGCAGTGTCCGCGTTGGGTACCACACGCTGGTCGCGGTGACGCAAAATTCGCAGCCGACGGCGTCGGCGAACTTGATCGCCTGTTTCATCGCGGCCGACTGCATGGCGTATGGTTCCGATACGAAAGCGACCACGTCCTGGCCTTGCCTCGTCGCGTGCGTCGAGCCCCAGTGGTCCAGCCATCGCCTGCCGAACTGCTCTCGCACTGCCGTCATCACAGCCCACGTGATGATGCCCGACGGCTTCGGGTCCAGCACCTTCAAGAGCCGCAACCGAAGCCAGTTTGGCAGGTGACCAGATCGAACCGGCGAACCCACCACAGCCTCACACGGGCCCTGCTTGTGGTCGATCAGGGTAGGATTTTCAAACCGCATCTTCAGTCCTTTTGCTGTTGGGTTTCTGGCCGCCTGTAGCCGTAGAGCTTCCCACACTTTGAGCACTCGACTTTCACCCGGTCGTCGCCGGCGGGCACGTCAACCCAGGTGTGATCGGTGCAGAGCGAGCCCCCCGTAGTGGCTACAGGACTAGTAGGACTAACAGGACTAATCTCCTTACCCCCGGGGCCACATATATTTTCTTCTCTATTACTTAAAGAATTTATTTTTTCCCACGGGGTAAGGAGATTAGTCCTGTTAGTCCTACTAGTCCTACACTTTTCCACACTACAGACGAGCCACCAAACCCCACGTGTGCGGGGTTTCTTGTCCAGGTAGCGACCGCCTACCACCCGTTGGCGGAGGTGGTTTAGTTTCATTCCGAGACTTCGGGTGGTTATTTTACCCCCCGGTGCGGTGGTGAGTTCCTCAATCGCGTTGTGGAGGGCTTCGGGTCGGTGGTCTCGTTCGTTGGCTATTTCGATGATCGCCGCGGTCGTCAATCCGCTGCCTGTTGGGTCCGCCTCCTGCAGACCCTCCAAAAGGAGTTGAAGCACGTTCCGATCGCGGTCGGCCTGTTCGGTGAGATTCGCCCGAGTCTTTGCTGGGTCCGGCATTCCGGCCCAGACGATGGCCCCGCGGATAAGGGCAGACCACTCCTCGAATGACCCCCAGGGCTCGAGATCCACGTCAGGCCGGCCGGCCGCGCAATACGCGCGGAGTACGGTCAAGGCGGCCACGGCGAGTCGGCCTCTTTCCTGATGCAGCCACCCCATCAATTTCTTGCGTTTGAAGTCCGTTCGTTTTTCAGGGTATTCCACATGGCTTTCGAGGCGAATGTGCAGAATCCGCCGATGAATGTCCCCCTTATACACAGGATTATTCCCAGTGAGAAACCAGCACGTAATCAAAGGCAGATCGCGGGTGACCCTGGATTCACCCAAAATACGATCCCGCCAACTTGTGCCGGTAAAAGCCGCGTCGAAGGACGCAGACCCAAACGCGCCTACGATATTGTCGATAAGTACCAACGGAGTGCCGTCAAGGGCGGTTGCCGTGATCAGTTTCCGAGCCTCGTCATCCGTGCCTGGTGCGCTACTTCGAGCTATTGGGCGTCCGGTTGCGATGGCGCTGATGCAGTCGGCCAGCTTCGTCTTTCCGGCACCAGTAGTGTTGGCGTCGATGGCCACGGCGGGGATGGGGCCGGCGATCGCATGGCGGGCGAGTGGCCCCAGGAGGCCGGCCATCCAGGCCGCCTCGTAGGATTCTTCGGCAAACGGGAAATCGACCACAACGTCACGGAGGGCGGCAAGGGCTTCTTTCGCGTCGGCTTGCGTTGGCTGATTGGGAATCGGGGGGAATTTGCTGTTGGGTTGGTACAACAGGCCGGAAGACTCGTCATAGCCAGGCTTATCGAGGATCGTGCCATCAGACCGGAGAGTGGGCGTTTCGACGACGTTTTCCAGGTGTGGTATCTCGTTCCAGTAACCGCGTGCATGCACGGCCCTCACGCTCCAGTCCGGCGGGGATGCCGGCTGGACTTCCCCTTCGGACTTGGGCTTCATCCATGCCGCGGCTGATGCCAGTTTCTCACGGAGGGTTGGAATCGGCATGATCCCGATCGTCGGCGCTCCCTGTGGCCGAGTGAGGCCCCTTGGGGGTTTGCTTCCTCGGGTGACGTGAACCAGCATTCCGGCCCGCTGGTAGACGCCGTCGACCTTCGCCAGCGCGGCTACCGCCTCATCGTTCACCCGCATTTCGTCAACGTCGATCGTGATGGCTGGGCGATTGCCGGCAGGAGTTGTGGTGTTGACCTTCGCCGTCGCGCCGTCCTTCGATGCTCCGTTGCGGCTGACCTGGGTGTAGATTTTCTGCCGCGTGTGTTGGGCGGCCTTGTCCCAGGTCTGGTCGAAATACCTTCGCCCGCCCTCGATGAACTTGCCGATGCTCCGGACGTGCTGCCACACCTCGGCTCGATCGAGCCCTTTTTCGATAGCGAACTTAACGAGTGCCCAGTCCGCTTCGGAACGAGTCCCGTCGTCGGCTGTGTCGCACGCCAGAATCAATCGGTTGAACTTGTCTAGTTTGCCGGCCGACGGCTTGCGGACGGTCGGTAACTTGACCTTGGCGATTTTCTCGCGTTCTTTTCGGGCGGGGGAGGTGTCGGCGAACTTCTCGAACTCAGAGAATGGATACCGCCGCTGCGGGTCGCACTCGACCAGCTCGCACGGGACCGGCTTGGCGCCACTGCGTTCATTCTTCCGGTTCATCGTGCCGGGGACACGGAGCATTCGCGATAAGTCTTGGGTGTGGTCCCCGTCGACCGCGGCCGCGATGCCCGCCAGCACGTCTTGGGCACGGATGGCCTTTGGGCTTAACTCTTGGCGGTTCGCGGGTAGGTCCAGGTAGAGCTTTTCGCCGTCGGGCCCCTTGATATATTTCCTTGCCTTCTTCTTCTTGCCTTCGCCCTGATCGGTAAACTCAGTGCGGACTGCCGGTGGGGCGTCGACGTCGTCAACCAAGTACGGCTCGCTGAGCAGCCAATACAGGTGGGCACCGTTTCCGCTGTTCACGACGATCGACGGCTTTGGCAGGCCGGCCTTCTTGCATCGCTCTAAGGCCTCGGCGACTCCACAATCGTCGACGTCGACCCACAGGGTTCGAACGACGCGGATTTGCCACGCTTGACCGTATTGCCCGCCGCTGCCAAGTCTCGGGCACGTGCCGAAAAGCACGTTCGTGTGCCGTTCGGCCGCCCGCCTCTTGACTGCTTCAAGGAATCTCACCAGCCCCTCTGGCCACGGCCGCCAGACGCCTTTGGAATTGCGGGTCCCTAGGGTGCGGTGTTGGGTGGCCCTGTAATCCACGCGGGATCGTTTCTTCCCGTCCTCGGTCCAAGTTTCGATCGGGCGAAGCATGACGCAGTCGCCAGGCAGGAAGATCGCAGACAGGAACCGGATCGACTGCGTTGCGGGGTCGTCTTTGCCGGTGGAAGGTGTGGGCTCCGCGCGTTGGACGTCAGGAGCTGTGGCCGTCTTTTGTTCTATCACCGCGAACCACGCTTTCTGCCCATCGCCTGGGCGATCGCTGGGCCGGCCTTTTTGCCGGAGTGTTTGCATTCGACGCCGATCGGCCCATGCACCCATCCGGCCGCCAGTAGAGTCGGGCGTGGGATCAGGATTCGATCGATCCTCTCGTCCTTGGGTGGTGTGCCGGGTCTCGCTTGGATGTAGGTGCCCTCGATTTCCCTCTCCATCAAGAATAGATTGGAGTGCTTTTCGATTTCAACATCGAACGCCGCCCACGCCTCCGTTTCGGTCGCGTAGTCGCCGGTCGTCAGAAGCGTCTCGCTGATGCGATGCTGTTGCCGGCCGTCGGAAGACGCCTCTGGCAAACCGTCGAAAAGACTTGTGGAATTGCTCATGCTAGAAATACTCAGTCACTCCCTGCGCCGCCCGCCGGCGCTTCATCGGCTTGATCGCCGGCCTGACCGACCGCCGCGATAAGAACGATTCGATCTCGGCCGGGTCGATTCGGTATCGCGGCTTGCCCACGCCGGGTTTCATCGAGACGTCGACGGCGACCAGCTCACCTGACTTGATCCACGTGATAACCTTCTCGGGCGAGACGCCAAGCCGGCGGGCGAAGTCCGGGGCCGGCGGGGCCGGCAGCTTGACGGCGGCGGCGGCGGCGGTGGGGCTCACTGCACCAACCCTCCCTGCCCGCGGCCGGCGTCGGCGATCTCCTGATGGTCCTGCGATTCAACCACGTCCAACAACAGCCCGGCGACCAGCTCGATCACCTCGGCACTGACCGGGGCGTCGATGCCGGTTGACTCAATCGGGAGTTGGCGGGCAGGGGCGATCATGCCGTAGCCGGTTCCTTCCGGTCCGCCTTGGTGCTTCTTTCAGCCGTCTTGCGAAGCGACTCTTTGATTTGATCGAGGTCTTCGCGCCGCCATACCCGCGTGATGCCCACACGGCCGGCCGGCTCGGGGCCGTAACGTTCGATGGCATGGTTGATTATGTGACTCGGCTGGCCAGTGATCCGCCGTAGATCGGCGATGCTGAGATAGTCGCCCACGTTCGATCCTCCTGCTGAGAGTTGTGTTGTGCTCTACAGCCGGAGACTATGGACGATCTTGCCGAGAGAAGCGACGGGAAGATGCCTGTTGGGCGTGGCTTTTTCGAGAATCCGCGCCATTATGCGCCACTATGCGCCACAATCTGTCACTTTGAGCGCTGTTTTGGGCAAGGTTTTTGCTGTTCGCCGATGCAGTTTCGGTGAGCAAGAGAGTAATCCTTCTCGACAGAAAACCAGACCCTGCACTTCTTTCCGCCGATTCGCCTGATCCAGAACTGCTTTCTGTTTCGTCCCTTGAATGTTCGGTATGGCACGTTGGCCCACCTCGCAAGTTGGGATCCGCAGCCTTCAAGCGGACCCCAACGGTATTTGCCGTCAATCGGAGGATCGTCCTCACACCACCACGGCGGCGAGCCCTTCGCATCGGCTTTCGTCGGGCCGTTGTCTTGCGTTTCGCTGGGGCTCGCGTCGACCGCGTCCAACCGCAGACAGATGACGAGGTGTTGGAGTTTCGGCTTATCGCGTTCCCATTCCCACGAGGGATAAACGTGGGCTGGATCGGCGCTTTCGGCAGCCGCCTTCATCCGAAGCACCGGCATGGAATCAAGCCGCGGAATGTGGGATTCCATCGCCACGGCCAACTCGGGGACCATATCTTGGATCACGTCTGCCCAGCAACCCAGTCCGTTTGCCAGGTAGAGACCGTACCACGCGAGAAGATTATTGAGCCTCAAGGCCAACTCGTCGGCCGCCATGCGGCAGTCCGCCGCAGAAGAAGTTCCTTTTGACATGATTCTCCATCCTTTCCAGCCGGGCCGATCAGCCGAACACCCGAGGCGATGGAGTTTCCCCGAGGTGTCCGGCCGGTCGCTTGGGCGCGATCAACACCCGTCCCGGCAATGTGACTATTCTACAGCGTTCTCCACTTTGGGGGAAGGCAACCAACCGGACCGCCCGGCCCGGTTGACGAGCCCTTCCGCCGCGGCCCGGGCCAATGCCCGAGTTGCATTGCCGCCAGCCGGGTCGATCCCCAGCTGCCGGGCAACAACGCTTGCCAAGATCGGCTCACCCTGGTACAATCCCCGGACCGCCGCGGCTGCCCGCTCGAATTGCCGCTTCTCCCGGGACAAGTCTTCTGGCCCGAATACCACTGTGAGGTTTTGTAAGGCAATAGTGGAAAAACTGGTCGACCCGAGACGACCTTCGCAGCCTGGCGCAATGGGAGGAGCTGTTCGGCGGGGGTTTTTGCGGGCTGTTCGTGTTCGCTTACGACGTGTTGGGCGATCGGGCCCCGTTGCCCGCCGGCCAGCTCTTCGAACACCGCGGCAATCTCTATGGTTTCGTGGCGGTGCGGCTGTCCGACTACGCCGCCTATGCCCATCAGATTTCCCCCCGATGGGACACCGTGGCCATGGCGACCGCCGACTTCCGCCGACTGGCCCGGCCCTTGGAGGAGTTGCTGTAACGGGGCCTTCCCATGGCCTTCGACTGGGGCTATAATAAATGGTTCCAATGTGCCGTTTTGAAGAGGTTTTGAAGAGGTTTTGAAGAAGAGGAACCCACCGAGATGAACCTGCTGCAATCCATCGGGCGAAGCGTCAAGTGGCTGGCCGCCGTGGCGGTGTGCTGGGCGGCCGCGGAGGGGACGGCCCTGGCCAAGGCGGCCGAAGTGGAAGAAAAGACCGCCTTCTCCGAGATGACGGCGTGGCTGTTTCCGTACGCCCTGACCGTGCTGGGGGTCTCCCTGGGGATGATGGTCGTCTGCCGCTCCAGCCGACGACGAGATCGCGCCAAGCCCGTTGCGTATGAGGGAGCCAAACTCAGCGATGACGCCGAGCAGTGAGTCGGCTCGCTTGTCGATCACCACCACCAACCCGTCAGGATCCCCAGCCGGTTGACGAAGATGATCGCGCCGACGGCCGCGGCCCCGAGGGAGGCGATCAGCACGGCGGCGCTGGCGATGTCCAGGGCCCGGCCTACGTGAGGGTCCACCTGGTCGGTGATCGCCCGGGCCAGCGACTCCAACGCGCTGTTGAACATCTCGGCGGTCAGCACGACGGTGATGCACAACAGCAGCAGGCACCACTCGGCCAGTTGGTCGACTCCCAGCACCACGGCGGCGGCGATCACGGCGGCGGCCGCGAAGAAATGGACGAAGAAGCTGCTCTGTCCCCGCACGCCTTGCTTCACGCCGCGAAAGGCGTCGCGGAACTTCTCCACCCAGGAACGTTCAGGTGACGGTGTCTGTGGTTCGTCCATGGCTCACTTCAACCCAAACATCCCCGCCAAAGGAACCCGCCCGCCGCCGGCGCCGCCGAGCCGGTTGCGGGGCAGGAAACGGGGCTCGACGGCGAACTGCACGCCCACGTTGTCGCGGATGGCGTCGACCGTGAAGCCGGCGCTGAGCAGCAGCGACTCGCCGATACGCGTGATGGTGAATCGTTGTCCGATGTTTCCGTCGTCGCCGAAGTCGACCGAGGTGCCGAACGACGAGAGCCACTTGGGGCTCATCTGGTAGCTGTAGGAGAAGCTGAAGACGTGGTTCTGGACCGGTCCTTCCAGGATCCGCAGCCCGAGGTAGAGGCTGCCGCGCGGCGGCCGGGCGAGGAAGCCGCCGAGGGTCACGATTTGCTGTCCGTCGCGGAAGAAGTCGAACAGGCCGTCGGAGACGAAGGTCAGCCGGTCGCCGACGTGCCAGCGGAAGGCGTAGTCCAACAGGCCCAGCGATTCACCGAAGTTGTCGCGATCTTGCTTGGGGAACAGGGTGGCGTTGGCGTCGAGCACGATCCAGTCGAGGATCCGCCGTCTTCCCGGCATCCCGCGTTTCGTCTGCCACCGATGGCGCATGCCCATTCTCAGGGCCGTCATGTCGCCGGCGACTTCGGTGCTGGGCGAGGTGACCCAACCGCCCAGCCCGGTTCGCAAGGCGTAGAACCGCTCGTCGAACCGCCGTGGCACGGGCGGCGGGCCGCCGAAGTCGAGCCTCGCCAGCCGGCGGCGGAAGGCCTCGATCGAATCGTCGTCCAGCGGATCGTAGAGCGGCAGTTCCGCCACCTCGTGGTTCGCTTCGGCCACGGAGAACTCGGCGTCGAAAACGACCTTGTGCGCCAGGCCGTGTACGTTCAGCAACCGACTTTCGATCATCGGGTCGGCCCGCCACATCGGCAGGCTCGCCCGCAGACCCGCCTGGTAATAGGATCGCTGTAGATCGTCGCCGTCGAGCGCCTCGCCCCAATGGCCCAACTCGCCCAAGGCATAGGGCACCAGCTTGACCGCCCCGAGCTGCACCGGCCAATCGATTTCCTGGCGGGTGACCAGGCGTTCGCCGGAGCGGGGCGACCGTTCCCACGGCAACGGGTCCCAAGGCGTGTCCAGGGGATTACTCGGCCGTTCGGCCGGCCGCAGTTGAGCGTAGCCCACGCTGGAATGCTCGTACCACGTCAGCGTGTTGCCCGGCAGCGCGTTGCCCGTCAGCGGTTGGCCCAGCCAGAAATGATCGCCTCGCGGCAGCCACTCGGTCTGGGTGAAGAAGTCGTTCAGCCGCAGGTCGGCGGTCGCGCCGTAGGAGACGTTGTCGTAGGTGCGCTTCAACTCCAGCCCGGTGGTTTCGTCTTTCAGCTCGTCCCACTCGCGTTCGTAATACGCTTCCAGAAAGTTCCGGTCGCTGATCCAGCCGATTTCGGCGGTGAGCTGCCAGTCGCCGGACAACTTCTGGCGGTGTTTGCCGAAGAGGCGGAAGCGGTAGTCCTCCTCGGGCACCAGCCCGGCGCGGCCTCGGCCCAGGATGTCGACGCCGCCGTCGCTGATACCCCAATAATCGATCAGACCCACGGCCGGCCCGGGCAGGGCGAACGTCTCCGGGCGGTTGTACGCGAAGGTGGTGCCGTGTCCGAAACCGCGCTCGCCCAGATAATCGAAACTCACGTCCCAATCGGTCCCGTCGGGCGGATCGCGGACGCCCAGCAATTCGTAGCCGTCCCAGGTCGTCAGGATTTGGGTGCCGTAGACCTGATCGCTCTTGATCCCCATGCCGCGGATGTAGAACGTGGGGTCGTTCGCGTCGAAGGACAAGATGGGCCAGTAGAAGACGGGAACCCGGCCGAGAAACAGGAAGTTGTTTCGTGCGGTGATCCATTGTTGGTGGTCGATCATCTGCTCATGGGTGGCCGGGTCGATCGCCGGCCGGCCGGAAAACAACTCGAACTTGGGACGTTGGATGTCCTCGTAGTAGATCCCACTGGCCTGAATGCGATACCCCGGCCGGCCCATCCGGCTGGAGGTGAAGTAACCGTTTTGGGCGAAGAAATGGTTGGGGCCGGTCTGGCGGATCAAGTCGGCCCGAAGCCGCATCAGGCCCTGATAGCTGCTGACCGGTACGCGTATCTCGGCGTCGATGATCACGCCGGTCTGGTTGGTCACGTCGTAATACATTCGCTTGGCATAGATCACCCGCTCCCCTTCGCGGAAGACGATATTGCCTTCCATGTAGATCTCCATCGGCACGCTCTGGTCTTGAACCGTGTGGCCGGTCAGATCGATGTTGCCTTGGGTCCAGACAACCAGTCGATCCGTGGAGACGTCAATCATGTCGATCGTGCCCAGCCCGGGCGCGGTCATGCCGAGCCCCTTGATGGTCATGGTGACGCCCGAATCGATCACTGCAATCGATTGGTTGCCTTGCAGATCGGGAAAGAATTGGCCGTTGAATCGCACGTTGCTGCGTGGATCGAAGCGAATTCGCCGCGTGCCGGGCGGCAGGGTCGTGCCCTCGACCATCGTCTGGTCGTCGATCGTCTGCGGGCGGTTGACCCTCTGTTGGTGGTGGATCATTGGCTGGCCCGCCGACGCAGTGAACTGCGTCTGCCGGGTTGCCTTGGCGGGCGGCGGATCGCGGCGTTCGGTGCCGCGCTGGAAGATCGGCGGCATGGGGTCCGGTTTGCCGGCCACTCGGGCCACGTGAATCTGGATCCCCGCACTGGTGTAGAAGCGGCCCAGCCAACTCCGGTCGATCAGCCGGCCGGTGTCGCGGCGGACGTCGAGTTGAACCTCGACGTTCCCTTGAAGGTAGGCGATGATCTTGCTGGGCCGCCGCTCGGTGACCTCGGCCCGGTCGATCCAGAGGACCGCCTCGTCGCTTCGGGCCAAGCCGGCCCCTTGGCCGATCCGGCATTGGCCGCGCAGCAGCCAGACCTCGTACTGCCCCTGCGTCCAGCGGTTGGCCGCTTCGGCGGCGATCACAATCGGCTCGGCCCGATCGGGCTCGGGCAGCCGGATCTCCTGGGCCCCGGCCGCCACCGCCAGCAAAGCCGCCATGGCCGTGACGAGGCAACGCACGATCACCGCCGATCGAGCCGCTTGCGGCTTCGCACCCCCGACGTTCCGGTACAGCATCATGTTGCCAAGAAAACCAGGGCGCGCACCGAGACCCCCTGCGCGCGGCTGCGACCTTGCGCACCGGAAGCCGGCCGGTCTATTCGGCAGTAGTCGTTTCAGCAGACTAGCATCCTTGCTCGCCGGGCCGCCACACGTCGGCCACCCGGTTTCCAGCCGCAAGACAATGGCAGATAAGTACTTGCGTGAAAAAGCTTCCGACAACGTCCGGGCCGGATTATAGGGAGGAGTGCCGGGTGGATCAAGGCGGGTTCGTCAGGCAAAGCAATGACATAAGCTGTGTGGTGGCAATAGGTTATGACACACCCGCCCCCATCAATTGTCCGATCACTCGTCCGTATACCTGCTGATCAGCAGTTCCACCGGCTTCTGCTTCACCGGCGTGAAGCGGACGGTCCAGCCGTCGTCGACGCCCCGGTTGGGGACGATCCGCACTGCCAGGCCGTGAAACGGCTCGCCGCGACACCACCGGCGGACCATGCCGGTTACGTCGATCTCGTAGCGTCGCGGCGGCTCGAAGGGGGTGCCCGGGCCGTTGCCCTGCTGGACGATTGTCCCGCCCACGGTCCTGCCGAGCTGGGAGAAATCGTACGGCTTGCCCGACTCGAACGGCGCCTCCAACGCCACCGCGGCGGCCTGCATCGGCGCGCGGTCGTGCGACTCGTGTACGTAGAGCACCAGCTTGGCCGAGGCCAGCGACTTCACCTCCGGCAGGCCGCCCGTGTCGAAGTCGGCCAGCAAGACCCAGGCGTTCGAGTTGTCTTTGAGCCACTTGACGAACTGGTGATCGAACACCTCGCCCTGTTTCGATACGTAGGCCGTTCGCTTCGCCGCCCGCCGCTCGGTCGTGGTGGGCCGCTGGGGCATCGCCGGCGGCTTCTGCGTGCCGATCAGCCAGGGATTCGGCAGCGTGGCCAGGGATTGGCCGGGACCGACCGTGGGCGTCGTCGGTTCTGCCGGGACCGCCGCCGGCTCCTGTCCCGGTGCGAGCACCTCGCGGCGCAGAAACAGCATCCGCGGGTAGACCGGCCGCTTGTCCTTGGGTGTCGGAATGAGGATCTCGAACGTGGCGGGGAATTTGTCGATCGTCTTTTGAACCACGATCGGCGCCGCCGACCAGGTGGCGTAATGCGCCCGGGCAACTTCCGCGTCTCGATCGAACATTTCCTCGGGCGTTCGGTCCCGTCGGCCAAGGCAGTAGGCGTAAGTCACCACCAGCCGGTTTTTGTCCAGTGCCTCGGCGTCGGCGGCCGCAACGGTAATCCGGTTGCGGCCTGGGGCCAGATACGGCAAGGCCTCTTGATTGTGCTGTACGATGCTCGTCAGTTCGATGGCGGTGATCGGCCGCTGGAAGGTGACGCGAACGTAGTAGGCGTACGTACCGGCCACGGCGCCGGTCAGATCGGCCGGCGCCACGGGCGTCCAACTCTTCAGGTCCTTGGAGACCTCGATCTTCGCCCCCGGCGAGTCGATCTTTCCGGAGGCCTTGGCCACCACGTACGGTGAGGACATCTCGATCACCACCACGGCGGGCGCGGCGGCGTCTTTCGGGTGCAACGCCCCGTCGCGGTAGCCGACGTTCTCGGTCTGTTTCAGACTCGCCAGGAAGGCGTCGTTGCGGAAATCCGGCCGGAAGACCAAGGTGCCGTTGGACCAGCTACGGGCCGGGTCGAGTTCGCGGTAAGGCTCCAGTAGCGGCCCGATGGCGGGGCAGTTGCGGTAATCCTTGTCGCCGCAGGTATGATACGCGCCCTTGTTTCTGCCGCGGAAGTAGTAGGCGTCGTCGATCTTGTTCCAATCCAACGTCAGCGCGTAGCCCGCCGCGAGATCGACCGCGGTCGAATACTTCTCGTCGTCGAAGCGGATGCCGCCCCAGCCGCGCGGGTTGCCCGAGTTGCGGTTGCTGCGAACGCCGCTGAGCACACCCGGCAGCGTATCACCGCAGACCATAAAGGCGGGCGCCGTCCAGTTGACCTTCTCGCCGATGTAGTCGAACCGGTTGTCCCGGTGATAGCAGACCTTGCGGGCCTGGTCCATCTGGAAGCCGTCGGTGACCAGCGACGGATTGGCCTTGATGTCCTCCTGGCCGGCGATGGTGCGTCCGCCGGGAGTCTGCGGATCGGGCATCCAGGCGTAGAACTTCAGGAACGTATCGAGATAGTGCCATCGCCCGCCGTAGAAGACCTCGACAGTGGTGTGTCCCGGGGAACTCCACCCGCGGTACCGCCACTTGTACCCGGCGGCCTCCCAGAGCGCGGCCATCACGGTGTGCTGTCCTCCGCAGAGCCCCCAGCCGTAGACGTTGATCAGCTTCAGCGCCGAGATCCCGCCCGGCTCGTTGGGATAGGCGTGGTGATAGTGGTCGTATCGGCAGAAGTTATACAGCGCGATGACCCGCTGGTCGTCGGTCTCGCACCCGCGCGTGACCGAGTCGACGATCGACTTCAGCGAAGAGCAATCGGGGGCCCGATCACCGACGATTTTGACCTGGCGGATCGGCTCGGCGAGAACCGGACACACGGCCAACCACAACAAAAGAGCCACACAAGGCGATTTCATGGCACGATCCTCCGCGAAGGGTGTGGAAACGGGACGGCCCCATTCTAACCATGCACGCGGCCGGTCGTCCAGCCTTTCGACGCTCGGTGGAATAGTAGCCCCGCCACCACACCTCAACGACTTGATCGCGGACGGGCCACCGGCTACACTCCGGCGAGAGCGCAGCAGGGGAGCTACTTTCATTGAGAACCCGAGGACGAGAATTCTGATGAAACCAGTGGGATTAACAATCGCATTGTTCGGGGCGGTGTTGTGGATGGCCGGCTGTCGGGAGGCCGCTGAGGCAGACAAGCAAGCGAAGCCGGAAAAGCAACCGGCCCAAACGCCGCCTCCCCCGGGGACGGTCGCGGCGGGCTCGGCCGCATCACATGAGGGATTCACAGTCGACCTTGGCGGCGGGGTCAAGATGGAACTCGTGTTGATCCCTGCGGGAGAGTTTCTGATGGGGACGCCGAAAGGGAAGAGGGGTAGCGACGAGAATCCGCAACACCGCGTCAAGATTACCAAGCCGTTCTACCTGGGCACACACGAAGTGACGCAGCAACAGTGGCAGACGGTGATGGGAAACAACCCCAGCCTTTACAAGGGGCCGAAGAATCCGGTCGAACGGGTAAGTTGGGATGATTGCCAGGCCTTCTTGAAGAAAGTCAACCAGCGGTCCGGCGGTGCGGGCAGGAAGTATGCGTTGCCGACGGAGGCACAGTGGGAATGCGCTTGCCGTGCCGGAACGTCGACACCATGGAGTTTCGGCAACGATGAAGCCCGACTGGGAGAGTACGCCTGGTTTTATAGGAACTCCGGCCGCAAGACGCATCCGGTGCGACAGAAGCAGCCGAACGCTTGGGGGTTGTACGACATGCACGGCAACGTATGGGAGTGGTGTAGCGACTTGTATGACTCGAGCTACTACGAGAAGTCTCCCGGATCTGATCCTCCCGGTCAGTCTCCCGGCTCGTACTACACGCATCACGTGTATCGCGGCGGCGGCTGGGGCAGGAGAGCCGAGTACTGCCGGTCGGCGCAGCGCAATAGTGATGCGCCGGGACACGTTCTCATCTCCCTGGGCTTCCGCGTGGCCTGCCGTCCGGCGGGCGAGTAGCCGAGGCCAAGCAGCCGCAAGTAGACGCGGCCAGGTTTTGGCGAAGATGCACCAGGCGAAGAAACGGGACATGGACGAGTCGAGTTACCGCCCGGCGGGCCGGGCGTCCAAAACGAAACGTCGTGGGCCATGGACCGATCCGTAAGCCAATGGCTGGCGGCAAACTGCCCATTTCGTCAATATCGGACCTGGCCCTTTCTTCCGGCCTCAGTCTGCAATGGCCACCGGAGATGGGGTGTGGCCATGCACCATCGACGCAACGCCAGGGCGGCAGCACTACCTGGGCATTGGGCGCGTTGGCGGCCGGGAGTCGTCGTCCTCAAGAAAAGGCATGACGTCCGCCCGCAGCTTGGGCCTCAGTCTTTCCAACTTGATTTGCCCACAACGGACGGCGTTGGCGACAAGCCGGACGACCGTTCTGCGGTCGACGCGTTTGGGTCCAAGATTCTCGTCCCAGACTCTCTTTCTGCACTTTCTGAGAAAACCGCGATAATTGGTATCCACTAAAAAAGGCTCTTCCGTCATGCTGCGGTTGTCAAACAAGCCGCACAACGGAGGAGCCAAGGATGGCGAATTCGAAATGTCGTT
>SDBV01008017.1_pt1 | contig 14305 bp, 14 predicted proteins | sample 2277081 | NCBI WGS metagenome assembly SDBV01 (sample SAMN10402039, study PRJNA504765) | marine sediment metagenome | isolation source: marine sediment core GS10_PC15, 223 cmbsf | place: Arctic Ocean: Southern Knipovich Ridge | collected 2010
AAGTTAGCTCGAATAATTCGATACAAAGTGGACGCGAATTCAGCCTGCCTCGTAGAAATCGACGAAGAGCCTCCCCATGATCTTAATCAAGAAGCATTGGAGATCGCCTTGACCATTGCCCTTCTCCTAGAATCAAGGCCGGTCGATGAACTGCATGTCATGAGAAAGATCGTAATCGATGGCTCTAACACAACTGGATTTCAGCGGACCTTGGTTGTAGCTCTTGGGGGAGAACTGAAGGTCGGATCTCGCGTCGTACCTGTTCAAGCAGTAAGTCTGGAAGAAGATGCTGCGAGAATAATTGGCAAATCAGTTAACGAGCGCATCTATTCTCTTGATAGGGTGTGTACTCCGCTAATTGAAGTTGCACTTGCTCCCGTGACGTGCTCTTTCTCGGAGATAGCCACGATTGCCGTAACATTGGGGCGGTTGATGAGATCCACTGGGAAGGTCGCTAGAGGCTTGGGCACGGTCAGGCAAGATGTGAATGTCTCAATCAGGAACGGCAATGTAATCGAAGTTAAAGGCGTTCAGAAGCTGAATCTTATTCCTAAGATTGTAGAATTCGAGGGGATGCGCCAATCTGGGATGATTATGATTGCTCAAGAACTGCGGAAACGCGGTCTCGATCCGAAAAAACTTAAGATTGACGTTGTAGATCTTACTGCCCTCTTAGAGAAAACTACGAGTCAGGTTCTTAGGCGGATCCTTGATATCAAAGGCTCAATCTTTGGGGCAAAATTGGAAGGCTTTGAGGGTATTCTCGGATATGAACCCTTCGATGGAATACGGCTCGGCTCAGAATTAGCTGATATCGCTAGAGCTAATGGTCATCAAGGTATACTCCACTCCGATGAGCTTCCTGGTTATGGAATTTCGGAATCAGAGGTTTCCAACATCAGGTCAAGCCTCTCGACTGCAGATAATGACGCCTTTATTCTATTAGCTGGACTCGATCAGGATTTGGAGGCAACAGCAATTTTTTTGGAAAACAGAATCAAGGAGGCATACCGTGGGCCGCCGGCAGAAACCAGGTCACCTACCGACGATGGTAAGACCCGTTTCAGCAGACCCCGACCCGGTGCCGCCAGAATGTATCCTGAAACAGATATCTTCCCAATCCCAGTCCGGGACGAGCTACTGGCGAAGATCAAGGATTCGCTCCCACCAACATACTCTTCCCAAATTGATACTTATATCTCGAAATATCATTTATCGCCGAAATTGGCTAAGCAAGTGTTTGACTCTGATCGGCAAAGGCTGTTTGACGAGATTGTCAACACAAGCAAGGTGGCAGGCAGTATAGTCGCTACAGCCCTGACTGAGACAATAGTAAGCCTGGAGAGGGAAGGCAGTGACACCTCAATGATAAATGATGATCATCTCAGTCGACTTTTCAACGTGCTTGGTGAGGGTAGAATCGCGAAGGAAGCTGTTCCTGAAATACTCAGGGTAATCGCGGGGGGGCATGCGAATACCATCGATAAAGCAATTCAAACGCTCTCCCTATCCAAGCTTGGGAGCAACGATCTTGAGGAGATCATACGCAAAACTGTAGAAGAAAATGATTTTCAGGTTACCGAACATGGTAAAGATTCCTTCGGAGCCCTAATGGGGAAAATTATGCTTGAGGTCAGGGGCAAGGCTGATGGGAAAGAGGTTAGCTCTATCCTAAAAAAAGTCATTGGCGAGATGGTGACGTCGTCTCCCTCTTGAGTCATGGTTCGCCCCCGTATTGGGAAGATATATTAACACAACAACAAGAAACTCCTCGATGTCTCCTATTTCCTCAAGAACCTGGATACCTTTTAGAGAGACCGAAGGCGAAAAGTTAAGGAGGTTCGAGGATGAATCTGGCGAACATGTTCACACTTCATCAACATCCCTACTTTCCCGTCGTAATCACGAAAGACAAACCTCACCGGAGGGAGTAGATCTTAGGCCACGGGCAAGGATATGACCGAGAATTCAGACGACATCAAGGTGTCCATCACTATAGGAGACACTACAGTTGAGTTCACTGGTAGCCCTGAGTCCGTAATGCCTTCACTGAATGGATTTCTGATGAAACAGATACCCACCTTTAACCTTGCCAAGAGGATCACGGTGAACTACTCTGCAAAGGAGTTAATAGAGAAGTTTGAAGACTATGTGAAAATAACCCCCGAAGGTCCACGAGTATGGAAGGAGGACAAGAAAATGAGCGACAGAGAGGTAATCTCTCTCCAACTTCTCGCAGCTCGGATAGCTAGTGAGTTTGGGAATGGTCAGTCTCCTGAATTGAGTCTTGGACAGATCCAAAGTGCGACGGGAATTAATCCAAAATCTATTAGTTCCAGGTTGAGCGAAATCCTGAAGCTCGGGTATGTCGAGAAGATCAACGCGGAACATGGCGTATGGTATCGTTTGACAACTCAAGGAATTCACTGGCTTGGAAAGGCCCTAATGAAAAAAGGGAGGGGATAGATCAGTTCACCGCGGGCCTCTTCTGGATATAACGATAGTTCCTCATGGATCCCATCCTCGTTAGGACATTCTCCCTGACCAGATCGGCGAGGGAGTGCGAAATACTCGTCTTATTATAATGGTATCCTCGCCTCGACAACTCAACATGCACTTCAGATAAATTTCTCTCCTCGCTGAACCACTCCTCTCGCCAGAGGTCTTCTATTAGATCTCGACAGATCACATGCTCATCCCGGCCGAGTTTCTTTGGCTGAGATTCACCTTCGGTAACAACCCGCTCCGTCGTTTGTAGTTCGAGATTCTTCCCTAGACCGACGACTACATCCTCAACCACTTGGCGAACCTGATCCTGTGGGCAATTAATCTCAACTTCCCAGTTCCCTAGTTTCAGGTGGACTTTGACTGGTGTTTGGTGGTTTGACATGCTGTTCGCCATCATGTTGAGCAACATGGGCAACACTTATAACACCACTTGATAGACATCATGTTGAGCAACATGGGCACTCAATTAAGTCTTCTTGATTCCACTCTTCTCTCATCTGGTCTTTCGTCCCTCTCTGGATGCATCAAAGATGAGATTAGCAGTAATCTTTCTGCTGATTTGAAGGGACTGGAAGGCAGACGAGTTATCTTTGCAACGTCATCTAACAGACAACCGTTAGTCCAATGGCAGGAAGGGCCTTCGACCGTCCTCCCGGATCATATTGAGATTGATCATTCACCTACTCTATTGTCAGCAGTAGACTCCTCGATAGTGCCAATATGTAATCTCGCCGATGGAACGCTCTATGTATCGCGAGTTGCTGTTGTCTTCTCGATAGGAGGGAGTCCATCGAATTACCTTCGTCTAGGACCATTCCTTTATCATTCCAATGGAGATTCTCTGTCACTAGGTCGCCTTGGTCTGGACAAGACCGTAAATGATGAAAAACTCCTGGAAGCCGCGATTAGAACGCAAATGGAAAGGTCTGCTATCGGCCATCTCGCTCGATTTCTTAGGGGGTCAATAATCCTCATCGATGGAACGTTGAGATTGACATCGTCCGAGTCCTCTTCCCCAGGAATTATCCAGGAAGCAAAAAGGAATAACAATACACTCATTGGCATTTCGAAGACGTCTAAAATTCAATCTGTTTCTGAAATTGCATCTCAGTTAAGGGGGATTTACGGCGCTCCGTTTTTCTGCAGATTAAATTATGGACCCACTGACTCGTCTATTTACACCTCTGTAATTGCAAAATTTCGGGATGATGGTGTCGCCTTTAGAACCGATATTCTAGGTAGGGATACTCGCGAGGCACTCGCTCTCCTAGCCGGGAACGACGCGTTCTATCGTGGCTACCCTGAATCTCTCCGACTTGCGCATCACCTTTCGGTTTTTACCCCATTTGAAGTAGTTTGCATTAGAAGCCATCTATCAAGTGTACTGAAACTAATTGAACTACCTTCGGAGGACACCAGGGAGGTTATTCTACGATGGTTCTGGTCCTTTAAGGGAAAGATTCAATGAGAGTACTAGGAAAGGCAGGAGACGAAATACACATTCTTGCGATGCAGAATGAAGAGATTCACAGAGGAGATTACCTTCTGCTCGAGGACCAGTCGAAGGGCCTGAGACTTGTTGTTCAAGCCTATGACGAGACCTATCTCGACATACCTGGCCTTTCTGAAGAAATCCTCAGAGATGAGGTTATTGGGATCTCAATGCAAGGAATCGAGGAAGACCCAATGGACGTACGCAATATATCGTTCCTAATTAGAGATTCAAGAGTACTGAAGTGTAAGATGAGAGGGATGATTTCAGACTCAAGGCTCAAGCCGGCATCCACGTTACTTCCTTCTAGAGTTCATACAAGGGTCAGGAAGCTTTCTCTCAACGAGCTATTCACCTTGGTCGACCGAAAAGGGGGGAGGGCCATAGAAATAGGATACGGTGGAAAAGATCCCATCGAAATCTTCGCAGAATCTCTTGACGGTCGGATTAATATTGTGACCGGAAAAAAGGAATCCGGAAAGTCCTATCTCTCAAAATTATTGGCAGGGTCATTGGTGAAACTAGGAGCTTCCCTAATTGTGTTCGATCTGAATGACGAGTACAAAGGACTTGCGGTGAATAAGAACGGCACGCCTAGTTCTCTCTCCGAGAGGACGATAAGACTGGAACCCGGGAGATCTATGAAGTTTGACCTGAAGGATTTGGGTCTTCGAGCCATTTGCAATGTGCTGCAGAATGCACTCGACCTTCCTGGGGCCTCTATGAGAGAATTCATCCGAATCTGGAAGTCGTTGGTCGACCATGACTCTCTCAATTCGGAGAGTCTGGGAAATGCCTTGGTTGCTGCGAGAACTAATGAGTTCGTGAGAGACGCCCTAATCGCCAGGTATCACACTCTCAGATCCACGGGCCTTCTAAGCGATGGACCAGAAACGATTCGTCTAGAAGAGATCGTCGGACAATCGGGCGGAGGAGTACTAATTTTGATATCCTTGGCTAGACTTCCGCCACTCACTCGAAAGATAGCAGTCGAACTAGTCCTATCCAAGCTTGTGGATCTTTTGGAGTTTGAAAAAATTCGTCCTATTTTTCTCTTTGCCGAGGAGGCTCATCTTTACCTGAGAGAGACATACTGGGATGATATCGTAACCAGGATGAGACATTTTGGCATATTCACTACCTTCATCACAAATCAACCAGATGCTATATCCCATGGGATCTACAGACAGTGTGATAATGTCTTCCTCTTCAACTTTACAAATGATGCTGATATTGAATTGGTCTCAAAGGCGGCAATGGTGGATGCGGAAACAGTGAAGTCAATAGTCCGAACCCTTCCACCGAGGTCTTGCCTCGTTCTAGGGAGAGTCGTGGCAGATCTTCCCATTGTGGTTCAGGTCAACGAGAGTGAATGGAATTCCATGGGGGAAACGAAGCTATTCTTCAGTGACGCGTTTCAGGATCATGAGAAGGAGATCCAGGCCTCGAGATAGCAGCTTTGCACTTGCACCTATCAGGGCTCAAGCGATGTAGGAAATGATTTCCGAGATTCGATTTCCAATCTTATTTCGATGGATCCTCTCCTGTCCCATACTATCACGCAGGCGAAGTGTTACACTGTCATCCGTCAGGCTGGCGTAATCGACAGTGATACATATCGGAGTGCCTAATTCGTCCTGTCGCCGATATCGCCTTCCTATCGAGCCGGCGCTATCGTAAATCGTCTCGTAATCGAGTTTTAGACCTTCATGGATTTGCTTTGCCATGTCCCGAATCCCATTCTTGTTGACAAGAGGAAATACCCCTACTTGCACAGGTGAGAGGTAGGCTGGGAGTCGAAGGAGGTTCCTGCCGTTATCCTTGATCATGGAGTGTTCGAGGATCGTGTAGAGACTTCTATCGATGCCCATAGAGATCTCGAAAATATGGGGAAGAACTTTCCCGTTATCGTCTTCTACCACAAGAGACCTTCCACTAGTCTTAGCATGCGCACTAAGATCGTAGTCGGACCTATAATTGCATGCCACAAGCTCCAACCATCCTATGGACGTTTTGACCTCAAAGTCGTATGCTGAAGCTGCATAGAATGCTCTCTCGTCGCGGCCGAGTTCTCTAAACCTGGCTTTCGACATATCTATGCCCGTCTTTGAATAGAATTTAGCAACTAACGCCAAGTAGTATGCAAACAGCCAATTTAGGACTATTCCATGCTGGACCAGTTCGCTGCAGGTCATCTTAGCGGACGATCCGTCTTCACGGGTAATCGTGATCGCGTAATCTCTAATGCCGTCGTATTTTTTTGAAGGGATATTTGCCTGTTCGGGATTGAAGAAAACTTCTATCTCTGCTTGATAGAATTCCCTGAGCCTGAGCAGGCCTTGCCTAGGCGAAATCTCGTTTCTGAAACTCTTCCCAAATTGGGCAAACGCAATCGGTAACTTTGCTCTCATTGTCTTGAAGAGCCTAATGTAATCGACAAATATACTCTGACAGGTTTCGGGTCGGAGATAGGCACCCTCGTCGCGTGGGCCGATACCAATGCGAAACATCATATTGAACTTTCTTACGGATCCATATCTGCCCTTACACTTCACGCATGTCAATTTATTTTCTTCAATAAGCTTGTCGTATTGTGCATCTGCAAGATTTTCGGACAGTGTTATCCTGACTCGTTCGGCAATCATCCTATCAGCACGAGCGATCGTTCCGCATTTAGAGCAGGCGACAATTGGGTCGGCGAAACCATCCAGGTGACCCGAAGCCTTGAACACGCTCTTAGACATGACCTGGCTGCCGTCAATTTCCAGCATTTGATCTCTTCTTACCATCTCCCTCCTCCATAGGTCGACATATCGATTTCTAAGGGAGACACCTAACGGCCCGTATTCCCAAAAGCCGGCAGGAGCGTCGGAATAGATTTCGGAGCCCGGAGCGAAAAATCCCTTTTCGAGTGATAGTTTGTAGACCTCGTCGTAGCTCATTGGCTTGAGAGCCTATTTAGCGGTCTTAAGGGTAGCTGAATACCTTTGTTGGTTACCGCTCTATCTAGCAGAAGCTTGGATTCATTCAAGCTTCTTCTACGTAGCAGAAGCTTGACTCGACGATCTCTTTGGCACGAACCCGCAAGTTCTTGTTCTTCCGAGGAAGTTGAATCTTGACTGTCCATTGGTCCACTATTTCGTACGGTAGCTGAGGTTCGTCGTTAAGCGTTATGGTTAGTCGTTCCAACGACCATCGATTTCCGACCTTAACGGTTAGTGTCGAGAAATCTCCTTTTCTTGACATCCTACCGCCTGGCGGCTTGTCAGTTGTTGACACACCTAATCCTTAGGACGGGACAATCACTATCTGTGATATAAATGGGTGCTGAACCATATCCGGGAATATTACAATTGAGATCAAGATCTTTTTTTTTGGTTCAAATCTATACATTATTTCATCCATTTCTCTGGAGGAAAGTACTTTTATAGGTCTCTGCAACGAATAAATCTCTGTTTTTCACCTTCTGAGGACTAAATTCTAGAAGGATAAAGTAAATATATTCATGATAATGCAAGATCGCTAGGTGCCTCCCAGTCTGTCCATAGCGATTAATGAAATAGAATGCCCCTTCTGTGAAAGGTTGTTACAGCCGCGCGATTTTGAAGGACATAACTGCTTTGGGGAACAGGAGGAGCCGAGCTACTTCGATCTTGGCGGCGGCTGATTAACCGCTGCGGTAGAAAGTCACTCTAGAAATCTTAAACCCAAGTAAACTTTTGGCAGTTGCAATCGGCTGCCTGACATGTGCCGAACGCAAAGAAGGACTCGGAGCGTTCGAAGAATGCTGAGTGTGCGTGAAACTGGCAGACATGATTACAACGGAATGTGATTTTCCCGTAATTGTTATGATAGGTCCGATTGTCCAATATCCTGCGGTTAGGACATCCAATATTTATCGGGATGGGGTATGAGGATAATCTTTGTTCTAGATCCCCGAAACTAGAGTTCTAAGGTTCCGCCCGTTCCTTCGAGTAGACCTCGAGTCCACCTCTAGTTAGAGCATACGGATGGGGTGCAGGATCATGATTCACTCCTCGCATTTTCTCTACAGAAAACACCCTAGCTACACCACTGTGTCTTTTTCTCATGACGATCACCCCCTGTACTAAGTACTCTTCGAGCCGGTAGACTCTTTCCAAGGATGTGGCGCTTAATTCGGAGATGAGCAAAGACGTTGCTCCTGTGGCAACAGCTGCATCAACGAGACTCGAAACAGCCTCGCGGCGTTCTATTTCGTTGGGGAATCTCAAAATTAGAGACGCGAGGGAATCAATAACCAACCTTTTTGCCCCCGTTTCGATAATCTTCCTATTAATCATCTCTAATACAGAGGCCATCGCAAATTCTCCTTTGCTCACCGAGATTGAGCTTGCTCCAACGGAAACATCCTTCGAAACGAAGCGTACAACTGTTGCATCAATAATTGATAGTTTTCCTTCTTTCTCTAATGGCTCTAGCTCGAGTCCCATTCTAGCAGCATTCCAGCGTAATTGATTCGGATCCTCATCGAGTGACACAAAAACGCCTGGCTCTTCGTACTTTAAGACGCCATTAATTAGGAACTGGAAACCAAAACTTGTCTTACCGGAACCTGGCCCTCCCAAAACTAACACTGCATAGCCTCGTGGTATCCCTAGGCCCTCTAGAAGCTGATCAACTCCTTCAATCCCGGTGAGAGCAAAATGAGATTTATTCAGCTCAGTGGCAAGCACGAGGATAGCGATCTAAATCAGAAATAATAACAGTTGTTTGTTCTCGATGTTATAGCGTTCGTTTAAGAGCGAAGAGAACAATGGTTTTGAACCGGTAATGTTATTCACTCGTTCAAGCGTACAGAGACTCGTATCCCAAACCTTCCAGCAGGGTTAGCAGAATATCTCGGTTGGTCACTATCCCAACAAGCTTGTTCCGTTCGACAACTAGAAGCCTCCTGATACCCTGTCTTGTCATCAGCTCTCCCGCTTCGTCTACTGTCGAGTCTGCCCCTATTGTAATTGGCGCCTTGGTCATCAAATTGACCACTTTTAATGAACTTGCTGACACTTTCTCTTTCGCGATGAGGCCAACAAAATCCCTCTCGGTCAGTATCCCCAGGGTCTGTCTCCTTCCAGAGCAACAATAGACCCTATCTTGTGGTGTTCCATCAGGACGGCGGCCTCGTAGACGCTCTTCTCCACATCGATGCTGACGACTGGGCTGTGCATCACATCTTGAATTCTCCGCATGCTTTCTCTTAAACCAAGTCAGTTCGTATATAAATCCCGAAGACAATGTCTCGTTCTCTTATTGTTTTCGTCCCAACCAAAAAACGCCATTGAGTGATCGCCTCTATCGCCTCTCTCGGCATACTGAATGGCGATATTAATTAAATCAGATGTATCCTCTAAAGGCTTCTATCTGTATCTTCTGTGACCCGACCTTCAGATCTTCTAGTACTGCGCCTAATGCAGTAATCAGAGCAGGAGGACCGGCCATGTAGAAATATGCCCTATCGATCTCTTTTACATTCTGTCGGATGAAGTCCGAATCTATCCTGCCAATCCTTCCATTCCATTTAGGATTGCCTTCTTGAGGTCTCGTTACAGTATAAACAACTTTGAGGTTAGGATTCCTTTCCTGCAGTTCTTTCCACTCACTTCTGAAGACAATATCCTCAGCTGTTTTACTAGAGTAGAGCAGTGTAATCTTGTGGCTTAACCCAGTGTCTGTAGCAAACTTGGCCATGCTTCTGAATGGGGTAACTCCTATCCCACCTCCTAAGAAGACAACCTCCCCTGATGAATCATCTGGAAGCGCAAGGCCCCCAGGTCCAGGCCCCATAATTGTCAATTCGTTACCAGGTAAGAGCTTACGGAAAGCCTGCTTGAAGGAACTCTCCTCTCGGATACGTGTAGTAAAGAGGAGGTGATCTTCTGTCGGTGAGGACGCTGTGGAGAAGGGGTGGAAAATGTTCTTGGAAACATCAGGATCCATATACAGGCGAAATGATTGCCCAGCACGGTACGAAATATCTTTTTTCTTGTAAGAGAGGTGTAATGACTTTACACCAGGTACCTCATCTACCAACTTTAGAACTTTGACCGGCTGAGTCGGGGGGGGTTGACCCGTTGCCACATTACGTGGATCAATGGTTAGGTGTATAACCGTTGTTCTGGAACTCTTGCACCATTACTACCGGGCCGAGGAGGCGTATATAGGGAATAGCAGAACGGTCCTGCTTGACAGGTTGACAGAACTCGAAATGAATGAATGAACGCAGAGCTACTCTCATCACGAACGGCAGACCATTTCCGATTATCGATCTGGTTTTGGTTTGTAAAAACCTATTGATCCAAGAGCGTACAAATGTTTTCCTGAAAATTGATGGATTCCCAGTATATCATATTCACTGAACTTGAGAGTTTCTGAAGGCAACGAATATTTCTTATTACTCCCGCGCTTTCTGACTATCTCATCTAGAATATTAATTGCATTTTCATTGCCCCCAGACCTTTTTATTTGCACTATCTCTTCATCGCTCAAAGACACGTCATAAAAGTTAGCATATGGATCCCTTTTAGCTTTGCCTTTGCCCCGCCTCCTAAAGGAGATGTAGATCCCCAAATGAGTCTCTTCTCGATGGGATGCATGTTCCGTTTTCATAACTTCGCCCTACAGCTATCTAGAGAGGTCGAAGTGTATTTAGCAAATTGAACAGAGAGAAGCGTACTTGTTTTCTTACATGCGATTTTTTGAATTCTCAACCTTCTATGAGCCATCCTCATGATTATACGAAATAAGGCGATTTTAACCTTCGGTCCTGCTTATCGTCAGGCTTCGAATTCTGGTCGTGTAATCGAGATAGGATTAGTCTTGCTACTGTGGACGAGAGGGACGGCAGAAGAGAAGGCACGATGAATCTGAATCATCCCCACCACCTCCGCTTATACTTCTACTGCTAGAAACTTCCTAAATCACAGAACATTCCAGACCATTCTGGAACGTTCTGAACATTCCAATATCTGAGTCAATCATTCAGACAATACCTTCATCTTCCACCGCTCTCTAGGACATCGTCTCTCTCCCCAAAGCGCCTGACGGGTGTTTGGGGAGCTACAACAGCTCCGTGCCTGACTCAGCTCCATATGGGAAAATGCTCAACTCCGATCTCAGTTGGCTTGGAATATCTCGGTGTCAGGATAGAACGAGGACCAGGAGAACCAGAACTCAGGAGTGCTAGCTATTCGGGCAAGTCTCTTCCCCTCATGAGGACCTGATAAAGCCATGCCCTCAAAGGACCACTCAGAACCGGTCTGCTCATCGAAAAGTTTTCCATCGATAATCTCAAAGTCCAGGGTAATATCATCAATCATCCTGTCAAAGATCCTTGTCACGCGACTCGAGACGACCTTAGAACCGAGGCCTCCGCCTGGTTCAGTTATCTGATCGGGGTCTTGGACGATGAGTAGGCTGAGGCTCCCAACAACGTCGTTGACTATCCCACCAACATCGGCTACAGACTGTTCGGGATATGCCGTTGCCAATCCATTTATGGAAACCCCATGGACTATAGACTTCTCAGGGAGTCTAGAATCACTGTTCGCTATAGGAAAGATAGGGCCTCCGCCTTGATAGTAACCTGCATAAGGCTCTTGACCATAAGCCCTGTTGAAGCCAGTGTCCCGTGACAGCACCTGGGTATTAGGATGAATCTTTTTCCAGTCCCCCCAGCGTATAGTATCGATTGGAACCTTCTCCAAAGCAAGACCTGCAAGCTCGCCCCTAATAGCCTGACCTGTAATTTGGCTCCAGTACGATGATGTCTTCCTATCATACATCACCAGATCGCTGTTGTAGAGCTTCCCGGAGGTTCCGAATGTAACAGGCTCGTCTCCAATGAAAGGCTTGAAGGCTATTCCGGTGAAGCACAAAGGGCAGTAAGTGATGAGGAGGAGTTTGCCACTGAATTCATCGTTCACTATCTCATGCCAGACAAGGATCTGGAGGGGGTACGCTCTTGAGATGCCTTCATAGGTTATACCCAGAACAAACTCATCGTCGGAGAGGAACGCATTCGCTTCTACGGCTGAAATATACTTTGGGTTCTCAATAGGAGGTATTCCGTCAGGAGGTGGTCCGCCAGACAAGATTTCATTTAGAGGAATAATGTGCCTGATTCCATTCGTTATCATGAGTTTTTCCCCCCTAGTACCGACAACATCGCCTTCCCCGGCCATTAACACCTGCTCCAAGTCGAAGATATCAATCTCGGGTGTTTTGGTTTTTGCCTTGCCCAGCGGCTCTGGGGCCAATTCAGCAGCCTGGACTGCTTGCCTGACCTCATCCAAATTTATGAATTGTCCAAGCTTCACCTGAGTGATGACTCCGTCTCGATCCAGTATGAATGTGGTCGGCATAACCACAACCCCATAGGCTCCGGCCAGATTATCGGATGGATCAAGGAGCAATGGGTAGGTTGGTCTTAGCTGAAGGTCACTCAGAAACCCCGTCTGCTTCTGAAGGGACTCGGCTCTGTTGATTCCCAGTATCGCAACATCTCCTCCGTACTCCTCAAACGCCCTTTCTAGGTCTGGTATCTCATCTACACAGAAGGGGCACCATGTCGCCCAGAAGTTTACAAAGACAACCTTACCCCGATAATCGTTCAACGATACCTTCTCCCCATCTATCGTCTCTAGGTTGAAGTTTGGAAGCCTCTGGCCTAGATCCGTTCCTACACGGACATCGCTGGCCAGACCTGCCGTCTCGACTGCCTGTGTGGCGAATGGGTTCTCTATCAGCAGGATACTTCCTACTATAGCCGCTATTGCAACCACAAGACCAACCTTCTTACTGAAATCCAAACTAACCTGCTACCCAGGATAGACTATGGGGAGACAGCTATTTAGGTAAAGTCCGCGGAAATACGCTCCAAATCTAACTTTATCTCGTCGATCGCGTGTCTCGCTAATTCCCCAGCTTAGCGTACTCAACCGATTATAGGTTAGTAACTACAGCCCAAGCAAGGCCATTTCATTTATCCACCCCTGCCCTTCCCGCCAACATGTGCACCGACCCAGGAGAGGAAGCCTGCTGGTGATCTCGTTTGGGTAATCAGTTTGCCCGGCCCAGTAACATTAAGCACTAATCCTTCGCCTGAGAATATCGTTGACTTGATTCCACCAACCCTCTTGATATCGTATTTGATTTGGGACTCCATCGCCACCAGATGACCATTATCGAGCAATAGTGATTCTCCTGGTTTGAGGTCAAAGATTTCAAAGGCACCATACGCGGCGATAAATAAATCTGAGGCGGAACCTGCCGAGACCTCTAAAAAGAACATGGATTCTCCGCTGAAAAACCCCTTTTTGAATCCTTGAAACTTGGAATCAGTGTCCACTGCAAGGGAACTTGCCATATAGCCTCCACTAGCTATAACCCATTTTTCACCTGCCTCCATTGCTATATGAGCCATATCCCCTGTGTATATCGGAGCGAGACCGAGTTTTCCTCCTTCCTGAGAAGAGAACTCGTTGACGAAGAAGCTCTCCCTAGCCAAGACCCTCTTGAAGCCGCCGAATAGCCCACCCTTCGCCCCGGTCTTCAGCTCCATTGAAGGGTCCATGAAGACCATCGCTCCAGTTTCGGCCTTTATCTTCTGACCTGGCTCCAGCATCACGGACAGCAAGCTAAATTCAGGCTTGTGACGAATTTCAAAATTAAACTCTTTCCCTTTTTCCACAGTAAGGGTCGAGTATGATTCATACAAATATGTTATGTTGGGTAACAGGATCTACTGCCTGTCGCCTCTACGGTATCAGGATCTGGTCGCCTAGATCAGCAAAAGCCTCAAGGGCTGAGCGACTCCTTTTGGCTCTTGGAGAAGATGTATACAGCCATTTCATTGGGATCGCTAATTGAAAACCCTCTATGCCCCCACGGCAAGTCAGACAATCCCTTTCTAAGGTGCAAATGTTTCGCTCTAATCTTCTCGTACCATACATCCACATCCCCTACCTCAATTCCTATTGTAGTGCCTCGGGGAAGACCGGCAGTCAGTAACTCTCCCGCTGGGTCAGAGAACAATGGAGTAGCAACGACCTCAATAATTCCAGAAGAGGCCTCGAATAGTGTGGCTCGGTTACTTGCCCCCTTCTCCCACGTCTCTTTGACCGTGAGACCAAGTCCGTCCCGATAAAACGCAACCGTTTCTTCATACTTCTCTGTGATGATTATGAATCGGAATTCTCTCTCAGACATCGAGACCCAGAGGATTTGATATAATTTGCCTTACGAGTTTCAAAAAATCCTGCACTTCTT
>SDBV01008018.1_pt1 | contig 14303 bp, 9 predicted proteins | sample 2277081 | NCBI WGS metagenome assembly SDBV01 (sample SAMN10402039, study PRJNA504765) | marine sediment metagenome | isolation source: marine sediment core GS10_PC15, 223 cmbsf | place: Arctic Ocean: Southern Knipovich Ridge | collected 2010
CGATCTACAAGCCGCTGCCTGCCGCAAGATGCATCCCGCAGCAGGCGTTCGTGTGCTACAATGAGTGTAAATCACTGCGCGATGGCTGCCTATGGTAAGATACTAGAGGAACCCGTACTGCCCGGCGGGAGACATCAAGTACGCGAATTCCGGATGAACCGAATCCTGACCCCTGATCCCTGACCCCTGACCCCTCCTGCCCCCTAAGACCCTTGCAAGCAACAGCTTAACGCCACCGCCGCTTGAATACTCTGTCCTGCTACGCCGTGAGTTGCTCGTCGAACCGGCAGCCGGCGGCCAGGGCGGCGTTGATGTCGTCGTCCGGCGGCGCCAGCAGCGACTCCAGCCACCCGAGATAACGTTCCAGGGCGTCCTGGGGCCACTGGTCTCGGTCCTTGCGGGCCGGTTCCATGAAGCTCTCCGTCAAGTGCGTGCAGTGGGTTACCGGGTCGAGCGGGATGACCATCGCGGCCGATTTGATCGTGTGCAGCGTTCGGGCAACTTCGCGAAACAGCCCGTCGCCGCAATCACCCTGCCTGGAAAGATTGAGTATCGCGCGGAGATCGGCCGTTCGGCCGAGCAACTCGTGCTGGAAGGTCCGCCACAACTTGCCGTCGACGCCCTCGGGAGCCGGCACGTCGCCTGTAGGCCGGAACGTTTCGGCCTCGTCCAGCGCCGGCGTTTCGGCCGGCTGTGGCGACGGCGGCGGCTGAGACTGCGCCGCTTCGGCCGGTCCCGCCTTCGGGGCGCCCGATTCGACCTGGGTCCGTACCGCGGAGGTCACTCGGCGTAAGGCCGCCGCCCGATGCTCGCGTTTCGCCGTGGAAATCAACTCGTCCGCCAGGTTGACCACTTCCGTCAGTTCCGGCTTGGAGACCTGGGCGTCGGCCCCGACGGCGTTTCCTTTCTTGCGATTGTCGGGCGTGACCATCGAGGAGTACAGCAGCACCGGCAACTGTTTCAACTCCGCATGTTCCTTGATCCGCTTGGTCAGATGGAAACCGTCGATCTGGGGCATCTCGACGTCGGAAATCACCAGGTCGCAGACGTCCTCGACGCGGCCGGTGTCCTCGAGAGTTTGGGCCATCCACTGCCAGGCCTCGGCCCCGTTTTCGAAGAACCGCAGTTGCGTGTAGCCGCTGTTGCGCAACGTGTTTCCGATGGCCTCGCGGACCGTGGGCGAATCCTCGGCCAGCAGGATCTTCAGCTTCTCGCGCGGCAATCCCAAGGGATTCTCGACCGTATCGGTGCGGAAGTATTGCTCGGTCACGTCGTCGAGGATCATTTCGAAGTCGAGCATCACGATCAGCCGATTGTCGCACCGGGCCAAGGCCGTCACCGGAGTGTGCGAAAGCGCCTCCAGCCCCGGAACCGCCAGGATGTTCTCCCAACTCAGACGATGGATCCGCTCGACGTCGTCGACTAAAAAGGCCGTCTGCTGCTGGTTGAAATCGGTCAGGATCATCGTCGACTCGGGATTCTCCCGCTCGGTGACGATTCCCAGGTGGTCCAGCAGCGACACGCAAGGAATCACGTTGTTGCGGAGCTTGAACACCCCGCGGATCGAACTGTGGGCGCGCGGCAGGTTCGTGATTTCGGTGGTCGGCAGGACTTCGCGAACCTTGGCCACGTTGATGCCGAACGTGTAGTCGGCCACATCGAAAACCAGCAGTTCCAACTCGTTGGTTCCGCTCTCCAGCAGGATCTCTTTGTCCAGCAGGATATTGCTCATTGTCGTCGCCATCACAAACCTCCCAAAAAGCAGTGCTCGACCCCTGGCCGGGTCGTAAAAGGTGGCCTACTTTTCTATACCTCACAGATTGCCTGACGCGTATAGCTTCCCATACCTACTATCGGGGACCCCAAGGGCGAAGTCTGAGCGACTTTTCCCACGCTGGCACAACCGGCTTGCGGCATGCAGCCCGCCACGCCTACCGGGACTGGAAGATGTCAAAATGGCAGGTGATGCAGCCCGCTACGGACGAGAAACCGCCACAATTGGCAGCCATGGCTGGGCGTCGAATCGACCCGAATGGCCTAGAATCTGCGGATTGTAGGGATCGTAAGGTTTATAGCTGCGTTTGGCACGGGTCATTTGGGAGTTTTTGAGAATTCCGAGAAACTTCTCCTTGATGCTGTCGCGCTTCTGGGTTCCAATACGGGGTCTAAAGAGGGAGACTTTATTACTCAAACTGTAAGCGGTGAGTGGAAAAGGGGGACTGGCACCGTCGGCAGCATGAAAACGCTCTGCAAAACGGGACTCCGACGGAGCCAGTCCCCTTTTTCGGGATCCCGCACTTACAGTTTGAGTTTATTGGATGGAACTTCAGATATATGTTATGAGGACTAGATATGGGCACAGGACACACGGCTTACATGAATTCTCTTGATGAAACAGCTCGGATACCGTCAATTCGATCTAGGAAGCGTCCAGATTTGGATTGTGCCGTCTTCTTTGCCGGCGACAATGCGACGACCGTCGGAGCTCCAGTCCAGCGAAGTGATTATTTGGTCGCCGGTGGTCAGCGTGATCAGCGGCTGTTCGCTGGCGACGTCCCAGACGATGACTCGCCCCAACGTGTCACCGGAGACGATTTGTTGTTCGTCGGGAGCAAGGGCTATCGCGCGCACGAAGCCAGAATGGCCGGCAAAACGCTTCGTTTCCAGGCCCGAGAGGACATCCAGTTGCGTCAATAGCCCACCGCTGCTACCGACGAAGACGTGCTTCCCATCGTTGGAAAACACGAATCGTTTCGCCCAATGTCCGGGCTGCGGATGCGTGCTGACTCGCATGCCACTTCGAGTGTCCCAAATCTCGACGCCGTTGCGTCCAAGTCCCATGAGATTGGCATCGCGTGAGAAGTCCGCCCCCAGCGCCATGAACACCTCTCCGACATCATCAATCTTACGCACAAGTTCTTCCCCGTGAGACTCGAAGTTCAGTACACGAATCGTTTCGTCGGAGAAGGAAACCACGCGTCGGCCGGAAGGGTCAACTCGCGATATCGTAAATCGTCCCGGGTTGCCCGGAAAATCTCGCATCCGCTCACCTGTTGCGGCGTCGTACGTCCGAATCGCGTCACCCGATTCGTGTGTTGCGATGATCTCTCGGCCATCCGGTAACCATGACGCGGCATAGACGGCGTCGGTCGTGGTTGCGACGATTTTGCCAGATTCCGCGTCCAGAATCGTCGCACGTTCGGGCTTGTAATAGGGGTCATCACGGCCACGATAGAGAAGGCCACTTCCATCGTAATACATTGGCGTGGATACGAGGATGCGTGCTGCGTCCGGGCTGAATCTTGCCTCCGCTGCGCCGTCGAGTGACTTCGCCGCCCTTCCATTTTCGCCCCCACGCCAACGCCACAAACGGACACCGCTCGTGACACTGCCCAATAGGATTTGTTCATCTCGGCCGGAGCCTTCATTCTCGTTTGGTCGAAACGCCAAGTCGAACACCTGGCTTCTGCTTTCAAGAGTGACGAGCGGCTTGCCCACCGTCTCGCCTGGCATGACGTTCCATACTCTCACGGTGTTTGCTTTGTCGGTTGAGGCCAGGCGAGTTCCGTCCGTGTTAAAGGCGAGCAAAGTGATCTGCTGATCGGAGGCGGGCCACGATAGTCCTTCGTCAAGTTGCTTGCCATCCCAGTTCCACAACTTGATCGAGCCGTCCTCGTTGGCAGTAGCGATTCGTTGGCCACTGCGATCAAACGTCGGGAGATAGTCTCCCTCTTCCCAAACTGCTTGCGCGACAATCTCTCTCTTTGCCACATTGATAAGCATCGCCGTCTCCTCGCCCGTCTTCAACCGACTCAAGAGCCAGTGGCCGTCTTGGCTGAACATTACCTTTTGAGGGGCCGCATCGAACGGTCCAAACGTGGATCGTACCTCGCGATTGGACGCGTCAATAATAACTAGCGTACGGTCATCACTTGCGCTTGCGATAAGGAGGTCGTCCGGGCTGAACGCCAAAGAGGCGACTCTTTGGTCGTGCAACTTCTTGACGGACCAGAGCTTGCTACGCGACTTGGCATCCCAGACAGTCAGGTTTCCGCCGTGGTCTCCCACGGCGATTCTCTTCTCGCTGGTCGACTCGGCAAGGGAACCAACGCGTGAACCATGTCTTATTTCGCTCACAACCTTGCGCGATTCTAAGTCCCACGTCTTGACCAGGCATTGCTCTGGGGTGCCGAATGGTCCGGATCCAATCAGCCGTTTACCATCGCGAGTGAAGATGGGTGATCCCGCTGGAAGGGACAGTGGAAAAGTTGCCCGCTTGCGTTCGCCGAGGAATTCCCATTCCCAGCCGCGCTGGTCTTGCGGGCACGCGTCGAGTTGGTCTTGAGCGCTAAGGTAATTGCTATCGAACAGATCCTTGTCCGCGTTGGCAATGTGCATGAGATAGACGCGGCGGGCCAGTTTGCCGGCTTGAGACGTTGCCTCGGCGTGTGCCTTGGTTGCCGCCCGCTCGGCAGTCGTTGCCCGAACAAGCCGATCCTCGGCAATATCCCGCTGATTTGAAATAAGCAATGTGCTTACGGCAAGCGTTATCGTGACTAGCGACAACGTAATAATGGAGGCCCAAGTCAGGATCGGATTTCTGCGCGTCCACTTGCCAATGGTCTCGCTGAGCGTGGGAGGCTTGGCCTTGATCGGCCGATGCTCCAGGTGCGATTGTAAATCATCGGCCAGATCCTGTGCCGACGCGTACCGCTGATGCCTGTCCTTGGACATCGCCTTGTGGACGATTGTCTCCAGTTCCGTCGGGATGTCCGCGTCGATGCGACGAAGCCGAGTTGGTTCCTCGAAGGCGATTTGCTCGAGCAATTCTCGGCGGTCTTCCGCGACATAGGCGGGCTGCAAGGTCAAGAGCTCGTAGAGCGTCGCGGCCAAGGAGTAGATATCCGCTCGATGATCCACGACAACTCGCTTGCCCAACGCCTGTTCGGGGGCCATGTAGCGCAACGTTCCGATCAGATCTCCGGTCATCGTCACACCGGCGTCGGACTCGATTCGAGCAAGGCCGAAATCGGTGATGTACAATTGGGCGGAGCCGTCGAGCAGCAAATTCGCGGGCTTGATGTCTCGGTGAACGATGCCCTCATCGTGCGCGTGCTGCAGCGCCGTTGCGGCTTGAATTCCCAACACGGCCACGCTGCGAAAGTATTCCTGACGCGAGGAATGCGGAATCGTGGAACTATCGGCTTTGGCGACCGTTTCGAGAAGCTCTGGTCGTGCTACCTGATCGAACTCCCTTGTCGCATTGAGGTCTGCTGCATCGTCTACTCGGCCCATGCTCGTAATCTGACTCATGGACGCACCATCGAGCCCTTCGCCCTCCTCGCGGACGTGCCTCAGTGATGATAGGACTTCCGATAGACTGCGACCGCGAATCAGCCGCATGGCGTAGTAGTGAACACCGCGCTCTTCGCCGACGATGTAGACCGGCACGATGTTGGGGTGGTCGAGAGCAGCCACTGCGCGGACTTCATTCTGGAATCGCCGAATCTTCAGTTCATCGACGAGTCCCGCCAGCGGCAGCACCTTCAGGGCCACTCGCCGCGTCATCGAAATCTGCTCGGCCTCGTAAACGATTCCCATTCCGCCCCGGCCAATCTGGCGGAGGATGCGAAAATCACCAAGTTGCTTGTGGTGTTCGCTTGCGACGTCACCATCGGCAGACGCGTCGAACGGTCCCTCGGCGGCCTGCAACGCCGGGATGACCGTCCTGAGTAGGTCGCCGATTTCTGGATACTGCTCAGCGAATTCGTCGATTTGCGGGCGTTCGCCGCGCTGCGAGCGCCGAAAGTACTCTTCGACCGCTTGGGCAACGAGGCCGTCGACTTTATCACTTTCGTCTGTCCGTGCCACGATGATTACTCCTAGACGCCGTCCATGCTAATGTCATGCTCGGCGAGTAGCCGATGGAACCGTCGCAATGCGCGACCGTAACGCTGCCGAGCCGTATTGGGATCGATTTCGAGCAGATCGGCAACCTCGGGGTTGGACAAACCTTCCACGTGGCGCAGCGAGAGCACTTCGCGATCGTTCTCACTGAGTTGTTCGATCAGGCCGCGAACTTGCTCTTGCAATTCGATCTTGTGGAGGATTTTGCTGGGCGTGTCCGAAAGCAACTTCCGCGCGATCGCGATCGAGGAAACGTCGGATAGGTGTTGCTCCTTGTAGACGCTTCGCTTCTTGGCCCCAACGTGCCGTCGTAGCTGGTCGACGAGTTGCTCGAGGGCCTTTCGTCTGATCCAAATCCGAAACGACGTCGGCCGCCGCTTGATGAAGTCGTCGATTCGTTTGGCGATCACGATTTGCGTCTCTTGAACCACGTCGGACGCATCGACCCGAACGGCCACCGCGGGATCCAGACGCAGTTGCACGAGCCGCTTTAGGTAGGGACGATGCAACTGGAGCAAATGTTCCAGCGCAGACGGGCTGCCGGCGGCGACCCGTTCGAGCAAGGACGCGGTCTGGTCGGAATCAGTCGAAAATGGCAATGCAGTGGATCTCCATCGAACCGAGCCTTCATCTTACAAGGTCTCCCTCTGTAGACCCCGTATTAGACCTGAAAAGCGCGACGGCATCACGGGAACTTCTCTCGGAATTCTCAATATTCCCTCAATGACCCGAGCCGGAAAAACCCCGCCACAGCGGCGTATCTTGCGTCACTGCCACGCTTTACGAACTTCCGCAAACAGGCCCTTAGGAAACTGAGGCCAGACCTTCCTCAAAATGCACCGGAAACCTGTCGCGCTTTGGCCGCCGAATACGGGGTCTGTATTGACGACAATAACGGTTACTGCACCACGGCAGGGCGGCTTCCAATGGCCCGTGGATGGTTTGGCATACACCGGCGGACTTCGCTACGCGATAACGAATCACGCAATGCGACTAGAAGGACAAGCAAACGTCGTCGCCCGTGTCTGCATGCTATTGCCGGATTGATCGTCGATGGCCCTTGTCGGGCGCAAAGCTAACCTCCACTTGGGATCTCTTATCATTGTAGGGAAGGTGTACTTATGAGTTTCAAGACAAGACGATCGTTGCGTACTGAAAAACTTGAGCCGCGAATGTTGATGGCTGCGCACCCAATGTTGGCGGCGGGCCCTCCTGCTGGCTTGCCCAGCGTTGTTGACGACATTCCCGCATATGTTACAGGTGACGTCGGCGGTGCCCCTGTGATTTCCGGAGGCGCAACTGCCGAGTCGGCCCATGCCGTGGGAGAAATCTGGCCAGATACCATTTCGCTTCCTGACGAATTTGAACCGAAGGGAATCGAACTGGGCAAAGGCCAGGACTTCTTCGTAAGTGGTTCTTCCTGGTCAAGTCTTCTCGGTCCCGTTTATTTTGGTGTCGAGTATCCGGTGTCTCCGAATGCGGGCGCCATTTACAAGGGAAACCTGCGAACCGGAGAAGGTGCGTTTGACGGTGATCCTGATCGTGAGTTTCTTGTGGAACCCACGGGAAGGCCACTCCTAGGTTTGTCGTATGACGCCCGGACAGACTCTATCTACGCTGCCGTAATGGATCCAGGTGTTGCCGGAAGCGGAGAGCCCCTGACGAACGTGGGAATTGTGGTTTACAACGGCACGACCGGAGAAAAAATCGACGAGATCCTTATCGACGACGACAATGGTCCCTTTCTTAGCGGCATATTAGTCACTCGGTCCGGGGTGTTTGCCACCTCTACCGATCGAGCGACTCTCTACAAACTGCCGCTCGAAGAGGGCGGGAGGCTTCCGTCATCACCGGCTTTTGAGGAAATCGAAATGTCGGGCTTTCAAGGAGTCAACGGCTTTTACGCCTGGGGTCTTGAAGGATCTTTCGATGGCAACGATCTGGTGATCCTTAATGGCCTTAATGGAAGTGGCGTTCTCTATCATGTAGATACTACAAGTGGAGTCTCAGCGGAGATAAAAATCCATGGAGCTCAACAGTCGTTCGAGGGTGGCGATGAACTCTACTTGAGCGGACGGACACTTTACATTTCGCAGGTCTTTAGCAACAACGTGGCGGTGGTTCAGCTATCGGGTGATCTAACCGAGGGCACGTTTGTCGGAGATATCACAAGCGGCGATGTGAACTTCGCACACTCGATCGTAGGTTTCGGCGACTCCATCTATGCCGCCAACATGGACTTTTTCAATCTGGGTACGACTGATTACCAGACCGAAGTGGTGAGGCTTGACAAACTTACCGCGAACATGAAGGGTGGCCATCTTGCGAGCTCAACCCGAGAATCTGGCAACTTCATCCAAGCCGTCAATGCGCACTACTCTGAACTAGGTGACGCTCTGCATCAGTCGAACGCGGCGAAGCCCAAGAAACTCGGGCCCGTCGATTTGGACCTGCTTCGATTTTTGGAAGACTAACCGTTGAACAATCGCACCAACCACGGGACGAAGTTCCCGTGGTTGGTCGCGGAGGCTGCGTACCTTGTTTGTCCCGATTGGTTTTGGGCTCTCCTACCTCTGAACCGTATGTGCGGTTCTTCCCGGGTTACGCTGTTTCGCAAAACTCGTCGGTGTTGCGCCGGCAACGGGAGGCTTGCCCGTCGTCCCGGGCAAGAAACGAGCAAGAAACGAAGCAAGAAACGGGGACAGGTCCAGTTCTTGACATGCGGGGCAATATCTGCATACTGAGGGCATGCCCAGAGCAATGAACTGGACCTGTCCCCGTTTCTTGCCTGTCCCCGTTTCTTGCCCCTAATCCCTAATCCCCAAACCTCCTAATCCCCTTCGGTTGCGGCTACGGCCGGATCTGCTGCAGCGCCCGTTTGGCGGCGTCGGCGACGATGAAGTATTCCGACCTGGCGGCCTTCTCGAGTGCGGACGCCGCGGCCTTGGCCTTCGGTCCGATCTGGCCGAGGGCCTCGGCGGCGTAGGCCCGTACGTTTTGATCTTCGTCTTCGTCTTCCAACGCGGCGGCCAAGGCGGCCACTACCTTGCGGTCGCCCGGGCGGAGCCGTCCCAGGGCCTCGGCGGCCTTGCCGCGGACCCGTTCGTCGGTGTCCTCCGAAAGCGCCGCGGCCAAGGCCGCAATCGTCTGGTCGCGGGCGGCGCGAATCGCGCCGAGTGCCTCGGCCGCCGCGTCACGCTCTTTCCAGCCGTGGTCAGCCAGCGCCTCGCAGAGGGCCGGCACGGCGGCCTTGGCGTCGGTTCCCATTCCGCCCAGGGCCTTGGCCACCGACAGCCGGACCTGGCCCGATTTGCCGGCTTCGAGAATCTCGATCAACGACGACACGCTGTCCTGGCCGTCCTTGCGATACTGGATCAAGGCGTCGACGGCCAGGGTCCGCACGCGAAAGTCGCGGTGCTGGATCAACTCGAGCCACTCTTGCGGCGTCTTGTCGGTGTAGACCTGCTCGCGTCTCTGCCCGGCCCCTTTCTCGGGTTTCTCTTTTGCACAACCACCGAGCAGTACGACCAGACACAGGACTACGACGAGGGGGGGGCTCTTCATCAACTCACTTCTGCGGGGCCTGCACGGTCTTGAAGCGTTCCTCGGGCAACACGATCGAGTTGATTCGCAGGCCGAACTTGTCGCCCACCTTCACCGCCTCGCCGGTGGCGATCGGGTGGCTGCCGACGTCCAACTCGAGCATCTCCTCGCACGATTTCTCGAACTGGATGATCGATCCGGGACCCAACTCGACGATCCGCCCCAATGGTTGACGCTTCTCGGCCAGCGTGACGACCACCGGAACCTTGATCCGCAGCAAACTGCGGGTGTAGCCGGGCAGATCCTTCAGGCGGGTGTTGCGTTTCGGCTTGGGCTCTGGCCTGGGCTTCGGCGTGGGTTTGGGGGCCGGTTTGGACACGGCAGCCGGCTTTTTCTCGGGCGCCGACTCGGACTGCGCCGCCGCCGAGCTCGAGCCGGTTACCGCGGCCGGGTTAGGCGCCGGCCAGATCAGCGCGGCCGTCCCCTTTTTGCCCTCGGCCGACAGCTCCAGCGGCACGATACCCGCCCCGTCGCTGACCTTCCCACGACGGATCGCCCCAGCCAGGTTCTTGACCCGGGCGGCCCGAAAATCCTCGGGCATAAACCGCTCGGGCAGCAGGAGCATGCCCAACTCCTGGGCCAGCGTGCAAAGCTTGCTTTCTCCGGTCGGGTCGGGACTGGCGTACCAGGGGGGGATCAGTTGGGAGCTTTCGGGCAACAGGACGAGTGCTCCCGTGCCGCCGACCATCAGAACCACGGCCAATCCGGCGCCGGAAAGGTCCTCCGGCAAGGCTTCCAGGTCGACCGTGCCGGGCTCGCCCACCGAGACGGCGAATTTTCCGTCCAGGGCACGTCCAAGCGCTTCGGCCGCCTCGTCTGCGCCCGCCTTGCAGGCGGCTACCACCTCGTCAACGATTTCCGGCGTCAGGTCGGACATACGCTTTGTTCATGCAATGCCGTCGGCAGTGGCCACCGACGCGATCAGTGGTCGCGGCCTTACACGACTGAGAACCCAGATGCACCATTGTGGGGTACGCGACCGCGCCGGCCAGCGCCCCAGCGACGGACGCTCAGCCCGGCACGCCACGCGATCGCGCTGTCCTTTGATATCGGGCGACCGACCGGTAAACTTTCCCCAGACCTCATGGATTGCACCGAAAACGTGTAGCCGCCCAAGCATGGCCCGGGCGCTGAAGACGGCAAAGTCCCTTATCCAACTTGATGGACGTGCAGGATTAGCGAAGCGCAAGGGCGACGTCGTGAGGCGAACCGATCACGGCACGGAAGTCAGCAGAGGGCATAGTAGATGCGTAAAGCCGATCCGCTTGAGCGGGACACTGACCCGAAAGGTCAGAAACAGTCGGGGCTCACAAGATCGAAGCGGTGCATTGAAGGCCCGAACGGTTCCTGCCGTGAGTGCGGCGATTCATCGCCGCTTTCTTTTTCCGCAGACCTAGGGCTGCCGGCTGAGGCTGAAGATGGGCAACAGCAGGGCCAGGGCGATGGTGCCGACCACCACGCCCATTACGGCGATCATGATCGGCTCGATCAGGCTGGTGGTGGCCTTGATCGACGTCTCGACGTCGCGATCGTAGTACGCGCTTACCCGCTGCAGGACCTGGCTGAGCTTGCCGGCCTCTTCACCCGAGGCGATCATTTGGACCAGAACCCTGGGCAGCAGCGGGTTGCCGCTGAGCACTTCGCAGATCCGTTTGCCGGCGGTCACCCCGTCGAGGACTTCTTCCCAGAGCTTCCGGTAGTAGAAGTTCCCCGACACGTCGCCGGCCAGTTTGACCGAATCCAACATCGGCACGTCGCTGGCGAGCATCGTCCCCAGCGTGCGGATGCTTCGGCTGATGGTGACCTTGCGGAACATCGGGCCGACGATGGGGGCGTTGATCTTGGCATAGTCGAGTGCCCTGCGGCCGGGTTCGGTCCGCTTGCCGAGGATGAAGCCGACCACCGCCAGGATCAATCCGCTCAGCCAAAGGTACCAGTAGCCGAGTACAACGTCCGAGATGTTCATCATCAGGACCGTCGGACCGGGCAAATCGGTCCCTCTGGATTCGAACAGCGGGGTGAACTTGGGCAGGATGTAGGTCAGCAGGAAGACGGTCACGCCGCAGGCCATCACCATCATCACCATCGGGTAGGCCATGGCGGCGCGGACCTTGCCGCGGGTTTCCACTTCTTTTCGGAGGTATTCCGCGATCCGGTCGAGCATGGGACCCAAGCTGCCGCTGGCCTCGCTGGCTTTGACCAACGAGACGTAGGTATGGTCGAAGAGTTTTGGATGCCGCCCCAGCGCGGCGGAAAAATCGTCGCCCCCCTCGACCGCCGCTTTCAGGTCGGCCAGCACCTTCCGCAGCGAAGGGTTTTCTTCCTGCTCGACGATGCCCGCCAGCGCGGCCGAAAGCGTGATGCCCGTGTCGACCATGATCGCCAACTGGCAGGTGACGTAAATGATCTCGTTCTTGGAGACGCGTCTGGGCAACAGGCCTTCGTCGTCGCCCTCGTCGAGTTCGAGGATCTGGAACCCGTCGCGGCGGAGTTGCTGCGTGGCGTCTTCGAGGCTGGTTGCTTCGAGGGCCCCGTTGATGGTGTTGCCCAGGGGATCGCGAACGCGGTATTGGAAGGTCATCTGGTACCTGTGGAAATGCTTGTGTCGCCGACGATTTGGAAGATTTCTTCCACCGTGGTGATTCCTTCGCGGACCTTGCGGAAGCCGTCGTGGGCCAAGGTGACCATGCCGCTGGCGGTGGCGATCTTTCGGACGTGGCTGAGCGTGGCGTCGGAGACGATGGCGTCGCGGAGTTCGTCGTCGATCAGCAGCAGTTCATGGACGCCGATTCGGCCTTTGAATCCGGTGTTGCGGCAGTTCGGGCAGCCGACGCCCTTGACGAACCGGTCGAACTGGTGGCCCATCCGCCTCAGGGCCTTGCGGAGGGTGCGGGGCGGCTCGTAGTTTTGGCTGCATTTGGGACAGACGCGGCGGACCAGCCGCTGGGCCAACACCACGTTCAGCGCGGCCCCGATCAGGTAAGGCTCGACGCCCATGTTGATCAGCCGCGTGATCGCCGAGCAGGCGTTGTTGGTGTGCAGCGTGCTGAAGACGAGGTGGCCGGTCAGGGCGGCCTGGATGGTGGTCCGGGCGGTCTCCTCGTCGCGGACCTCGCCGACCATGATCACGTCGGGGTCCTGGCGCAACAGGGTCCGCAGGGCTTTCGGAAAGGTCATCCCGATCTTGGTCTGCACCTGGAACTGGTTGATCAGCGGCAGGTGGTACTCGATGGGGTCCTCCACCGTGCAGACGTTGTTCTCCATCGAGCTGATCGCGTTTAGGGCCGCGTAGAGCGTGGTCGATTTTCCGCTTCCGGTGGGCCCGGTCACCAGGATGATTCCGTTGGGGGCATGGATGCTTTGCTGGAAGGGGTCGAGGATGTCTTCGGCGAACCCCAACTCTTCGAGGTTCAGCGAGATGTTGCGGGTGTCGAGCACGCGGATGACGGTCTTTTCGCCCTGGGTGGTGGGGAAGGTGCTCACCCGCAGGTCGATCTTGCGGCCTTCCAGCAGCACGTTGACGCGGCCGTCCTGGGGCAGGCGGCGCTCGCTGATGTCCAGCGAGGCCATGATCTTGATGCGGCTGGTCACCGCCGGCAGCAGGTGCAGCGGCACCTCGAGCGACTTGTGCAGCCGGCCGTCGATGCGATAGCGAACCCGCATGCACCGCTCGGCCGGCTCGATGTGGATGTCGCTGGCCCCTTCCTTCACGGCGTTGAAGATCACGTAGTTGACCAGCCGGATCACCGGCGATTGGCCGGCGATCTCCTCGATGTCGCCGATGTCTTCGATGGCGTCTTCGATCAGCGTGACGTCGGCCGCTTCCGAGTCTTCGATGATGTCGTCGATCACGAACACCTTGGAATTGGGCAAGGTGGTGATCATCCGCCGAATGTCTTTGGGCGTGGCGGCGACGATCTGGACCTGCATCTTCGAGAGGCTGCGGATCTCCTCGATCAAAAACAGGTTCGACGGCTCCGAGAGGGCGATCGTCAAGGTGTCGCAGACCACAAACAGCGGCAGCACCAGGTTCTGCTCGATGTACTCCCGAGGCAGCACGTCGATGATTTCGGGATCGTGCAGCCGGGCCTCGAGCTTGGCGTAGGGAACGCCGTATTCGGTGGCCAGGCACTCCACGATCTGGTCTTCGGAGCAATACTCCTCGCCCACCAGGATCTCGCCCAGCAGCTTGTCGCGGCCGTGCTGCTTCTGCTGTTGCAGGGCCGCTTGCAGGTTCTCTTCCGAGAGATAGCCCCGGTCGACCAGCAGATTGCCGAGGCGTCGCGGTGCGAGGCTTACTGTGGACATGGCGAGTTTGCGGGTCAGAGTTTCCGGGTCAGTGGAAGCTCTTCACGGCGGCAAGGACGCTGTCGAAGACTTCCAGTTGTTGATCCAGCCGGGTGATTTCCAGGATCTTGCGGTTGGTGGCGTTGGTCGCGGCGATCTTGACCCCGCCCGCCGCGTCGCGGAGTTTCTCCTGAACGTTCACCAACGCCTCCAGTCCTTTGCTATCGAGCGTTTCGGTGGCGTCGAGATCCAGCACGACCTGGTTCCGCTGAAGCGTGAGCACGTACGCCTCGAGCTCGTCGCACTGCTCGAAGCCAAGCTGCTCCGGCGTGTGAACCACGATCACGTCGCCAAAGATTTCCGTGGGAAGGTTCATCGGTAAGGGGTAAGCGGTCAGGGGTAAGCGGTCAGGGGTCAGGAGTCAGGAGTCAGGGGTCAGGGGTCAGGAGTCAGGAGTCAGGAGTCAGGAGTCAGGAGTCAGGAGTCAGGAGTCAGGAGTCAGGAGT
>SDBV01008019.1_pt1 | contig 14302 bp, 12 predicted proteins | sample 2277081 | NCBI WGS metagenome assembly SDBV01 (sample SAMN10402039, study PRJNA504765) | marine sediment metagenome | isolation source: marine sediment core GS10_PC15, 223 cmbsf | place: Arctic Ocean: Southern Knipovich Ridge | collected 2010
GGGGTCCCTAATGCAGTGTTCTTTAAATGGTTCCGGATTTCTTCACCGGGTTCCTGTTCAACTTTTACTGATAGTTTGAGGTATTTGAGGACCTCTGTTGAGTCTGCCATAGGTAAAATTATTCAATGTGATAAATTAATTGATTTTAAATTCTTATCAAAGCCGAAAGCAAACAAAACAATATATCGGCTTCGAAGATGATATATCTCACTCCGGGAATTTCATGCAAAAAAAAAATACTAAATTCGATTTCTTTATGCATAACCTTAAATCCTCTAAAATGATCATTAAAACTCCAAAAAACCGTCTGACTGTAGTTCTGGCCACCTGCCTTTTTGCACTGGTGACAACTATTAATGCCCAGCAAAAGCCAATCGATTATTTCGGGTTCGGGCCTGGCTCCGACCGTAATTTATTTACCTATGAGGAGCTGATATCTTACCTGCAAAAACTCGATGCAGCCTCCGATAAGCTGAAAATGGTCGAGATTGGAAAGTCTCCCGAGGGCAGGACAATGTATATTGCATTTCTTTCATCTGCAGAAAATATCTCCAGGCTGGATGAACTGAAGAAGATCAACCGAAGGCTGGCCCTTGATCCGGATATCCCTTCCGGGGAAAAAGAAGAAATGATTAAAAGCGGAAGGGTATTTATCCTTGGCACTCTCTCCATGCATTCCGGTGAGGTTGGACCATCTCAATCTGCTTCACTCATAGCCTATGATTTAGTGACCACTGAGGATAAAAATAAACTCCAGTGGATGGATGACGTAGTATATATGATGGTACCCTGCCACAATCCGGACGGGATGAATATGATCGTCAATAATTATCTCAAATACAAGGGGACAAAGTATGAAGGAGCTTCCCTGCCAGGAGTCTACCACAAGTATGTCGGACATGACAATAACAGGGACTTTGTAACTCTTACCCAATCAGATACAAAGGCAATTGCCGGTATTTATAATCTCGAATGGTTCCCCCAGGTAATGGTGGAAAAGCACCAGATGGGATCGACAGGAACAAGGTATTTCGTTCCTCCCAACCATGATCCGATTGCCCAGAATGTTGATGCAGAATTGTGGACCTGGGCCGGTGTTTTCGGATCGAACATGTTAAAGGATATGACGAGAGACAGCCTTTATGGGGTATCTACTCATTATCTGTTCGATGACTACTGGCCAGGATCAACGGAGACCTGTATATGGAAAAACGTGATCGGAATGCTTACCGAGGCAGCCAGCTGCAAAACAGCCACCCCTGTATATGTTGAACCCAATGAGATCAGGGTAAGCGGAAAGGGACTTGCAGAGCACAAAAAGAGCATCAATCTGCCACACCCATGGGAAGGTGGCTGGTGGAAGCTATCCGATATTATTGAATACGAAATGTCTTCAACCTACTCACTGATGAAAACTGCCTCCAAGCATCGTCACGATGTGCTTGCATTTCGGAACAATATGGCTGTCAGGGAGGTGACAAAAGGACAAACAGAGGCACCCTTTTATTATATTATGCCGGCCAGCCAGCATGATCCATCAGAGCTTGTAAAACTTGTAAACCTGCTTAAGGAGCATGGTATTAAGGTCTACGAAACAGGGCAGGAAGTTAGACTTGGCCATAATGTAGTAGAACCCGGATCCATAGTAGTTCCTCTGGCCCAGCCATTCAGGGCATTTATCAAGGAAGTCCTCGAAGTACAGGAATACCCGGTAAGGCATTATACTACCGGGGGACCAGTAATCCAGCCCTATGATATTACCAGTTGGTCACTTCCCCTGCATATGGGCGTGAAAAGCTGGGAGGTGAACAAGCGTTTTACGGAACTTGAATCATCGATTACTGAGATCGAGGGAGATTACAGCCTTCGTACTGATGTTGAAGCTTCTGCGGTTGCCATCCTTCCCGCAAGGTTGAATGAAAGTTACATGGCAGCTTTTAAGGGACTTGAAAGTGGACTGAATGTGGCACGAATTACAGAAGATACAGAGATTAACGGAAAGAAGGTTGAAAAGGGAAGTTTTGCCCTTAGTGTAGCGAAAAAGAGTGTTTCCCTCGAAGAAGTGCTGGGAGATCTTGGTGTTGATCCAATTTATGCCAATGAAGTTCCCGCTTCAGCAAAAAGCATCCGCATGCCAAGGATCGCACTTGTTGAAACCAATTTTCACGATATGGATGCCGGCTGGACCCGCTATGTGCTGGACACCTATCATGTTCCTTTTACCGTGGTTAAACCTGGTGAATTTGAGAAAACCGATTTCGCTGAGAATTACGATGTAGTTGTATTTCCAAGCGTTAGGAAATCAATCCTGATGGACGGGAATTATGGCAGTTCGGGAGGGCAATACCGAATGAATCTTCTTCCGGAACATGCCAAGGGAATTGGTAAAAAGGGAATGGAGAATATTATGACCTTTGTCGATAATGGGGGAGTGATTGTTTCCTGGGGACAGTCAACAGAGCTTTTTAGCGGGAAACTGAGTATCAAACGGGAAAAGGAAACAGAAGATTTCGGGCTTCCTTTCAGCGATATGTCCAAACAGCTGTCGGATGGTGGACTCTATTGTCCGGGCTCACTTGTTAAGATCAATCTGAAGCAGGATCACCCCACAACCTATGGCATGCCATCCAGTGTGGGTGTCTTTTATCGCGGCCGGCCTGTATTCCGGACCTCAGTACCCGGATTTGACATGGACCGCAGAGTCATTGGAGTGACACCTGAGAAGAATATCCTCGTAAGTGGGTATATTGAAAAAGAAGAACTCCTGAGCAACAGGTCACTCATGGTCTGGATGAGTAAGGGAGAGGGACAATTTGTGCTCTTTGGCTTCAATCCGAACTTCCGGGCTTCCACCCATGCGACCTACAAGCTCCTTTTTAATTCCATACTGCTATAATTCATCCGACACAATTTCACTCAAATTAATCTATCTAAACATTCAATAAATGACAAGACCAGGACTGTTACTATGCGTACTTGCAAGCTTGATAATTTCAGAAATTTCAGGGCAGGAGAAGGAAAAGGGACTTGATGCAATTACAAGAAAGGCTGTAGAGGGACAACTTGAATTCCTCGCATCTGACTGGACAGAAGGCAGGGGAACTGGCCAAAAAGGGGCCTACATGTCCGCTGACTATATTGCCAGTATTTTCAAGGTGTACGGGCTTGAACCGGGAGGGGACACTGAAAGGAAATGGCCGGACAGAGCAGGCAGGCGGAGAGGCGAAAAACCATGGCGGGAGAGAACATATTACCAGAGTTTTAGCCTGATTGAATATTCACCGGGAGAGCTGCAGGAATTCTCCCTTTACGGAGGATCAAAAGAAGCATAGCAGGTTCTTCATTTTAAAAACAGGACGGATTTTTCCGTATCAACCTCTGATATTGGCATAGAGCTGACTTCACCCATAGTATTTGTCGGATACGGATATGTGAATGAGGACCTCGGATATGATGATTTTAAAAATGTTGATGTGAAGGATAAAATTATCCTGAGACTGTCGGGATATCCGGGACACGATGATACCACCTCGGTTGCATACCAGAAGATAAATCCCGACGGAAATCTGAGCAGCTGGAGATTACGCTTGAGTAAAAATGAAGATGCTTCAGAAAGAGGTGTGGCCGCAATCATTGAAGTAAACGTGTCTGGAATAGGTTGGGCAGGACTAAGTACGGGTTCACTTATAGCAGGGTACTGGGCGGATAATATTCCCTTTCGCTATAACAGCCGGATGTATGAAGGCACAGATCCGACTCCGACGCCTTATGGTGGTGGCAGGATGCGACTGCCGGGCAATGAGATTTCCGGCAATCCGACCAGTGTTACCATCTCAAACCGGGTATTGAACTCATTACGTGATGGCAGCGGAATTGATCCTAAAAAATTTGCCGCGACAGTGAAAAAAACCATGAAACCGGCTTCGGCCGAAGTTTCGGGAAAAAAGGTACGGATTAAAACAAGCGTTGATTCCAGGATCGTTAAGGTGCGTAATGTGGTAGGGATCATCCCGGGAAAGGATACGAACAATATCATAGTGGTTGGAGGACATTATGATCATATGGGTATAAAAGACGGATACATCTGGAATGGTGCCGATGACAATGCCTCAGGTACCGTCGGAGCCATGACCATCGCGAAGGCATTTATGGCCACAGGGGTGAAACCCGAAAAAACCCTGGTTTTTGCTGCATGGACAGCTGAGGAAAAAGGTCTTATCGGATCAAAATACTTTGCGCAACATCCATACAATGATTGCAATATGCTGGCATATCTGAACTATGACATGATCAGCCGTGATGATTCAAATGATTCGCTTGGGGTGATATGCTCAATGAACTACACCAAGGCCCATCCGGAATTTGAGGAAATGACCAACAAACACAATGAGGAGTATGAACTCGGACTCGACATTCAGTATCGGGCCCAGGAAAGACCCAGTGGTGGTAGTGATCATTCATCATTTGCCAGGGAAGATGTTCCCATAATGTATTTCGAGGCCGGTTTCCCGGTTGAGTATCACCAGCCTGATGACCATGTAGACAAGGTTAACTGGGATAAAATGGTAAAGATCATCAAGATAGGATACCTGAATATATGGGAACTCGCCAACTCTGAATGGGGTAAGGAATAAAAAAAATGGGACCGGGTAGCTGCCCGGTCCCATTTCAAACACAACACAACTTTGACTAACTAATCAGAGTTTTTCTATTACAATCTTGTACATTTCATCCGTTTTCTGTCTGCTTGTAAGCTTTGCTACAGTTTCCTTAGACTCAGAGTCGATGAGCAGAACAAAACCAGTTGACTGGTTATCAGCATAAAGCTCTGAAAGGCCCAGATCAGCTGCCCTCTTCTTTGATGCAGCTTTTGTTTCAGCAGAAGTGAAATCAAAGTCCACCCATTCAACATTTTTTCCTTCGAGCTTCGGTTGCAATGCCATAACTTCAGGTTTCATTTTCTTGCATGCACCGCAATAATCGGAATGGAAAACTGCTGCCACAAGTTTTGTTTCACTTTTTTCCTCCTCACCGCATTGTGCTTTTACTGATTGCGGGACGAAAGCCATAATGGCGATGGCTGCTAATAGATACAATCCTTTTTTCATCATCTTCTGTAAGTTTAAATTTAACGTTCACGCTAAACTAATGCCTGACTGCCGTGGCTTCTGTCACCGTGCTGACAAATGCCATTGTTTTAACAACTCTTAAACAAATCCAGGCTGATAAAACTTCTTGATTATTCGTGTTCGATGAACTATATTTACAAAAACTATCCAGAGGTGATACTTTCTTTCCACATAACAAGGATGTACACGAGGCAGGGACGCTGTCTGTTCTGCTGCCTTATTTTCTAACATTTACGCTTTCTTCCCACTAATAGTCCTATTCGTCCATAAATACCTGGAATGAAGGTTTGCATTTTTGATATAAAGCGTTTTGCCATCCATGACGGTCCCGGAATACGGACCACAGTATTTTTCAAGGGCTGTCCCCTTGAATGCTGGTGGTGTCATAATCCGGAAAGCATCAGCGCCGGACCTGAACTGTTCACTGAAGATGTGATCTTCGACGGTGTACTCCTTGAGAAACAGGTTGAAGTGGGTAGATGGGAAGATGTGGATATTCTGATGAATGAGTTGGAAAGAGACAGGGTCTTTATGGATGAATCGAACGGGGGAATCAGCTTTTCCGGAGGAGAACCCCTTCACCAGCCGGATGCATTATTTCGCATGCTGAAATTGTCCAGGGAACGAAACATCCATACTACTGTTGATACCAGTGGCTACACGACACCTGAACGGATGGAGAAGGTTTGCGAACTTTCGGACCTTATCTACTATGATCTGAAAAGCATGAATTCAGAAAAACATAAAACATATACGGGAGTGCCCAACCGGAAAATACTTGAAAACCTTGAACGTACAGCGGAGAGTGGTACTGAGGTAGTCGTGAGGATCCCGGTAGTATCAGGCTTCAATGATCTGGATCAGGATTTGGTACCAATGAGGGATTTTCTCAGGGGACTAAATGGCCTTAAAGCAGTTGACATCCTTCCGTACCATCCCTTCGGCACCCATAAATACAAAAGATTTAATAAGGAGAACAAACAAAATGGGTTTAAAACCCCTTCAGAAAAGCGAATAGCTGAGATTAAACAATTGTTCTCGGATTCAGGTTTCCGAACCCGGGTGGGTGGATAGTTCCTGAATTAAAGATTAAAATAACAACAAAACGAGATGAACGAAAGAATCGAAAAACTAAGAGAACAGAGCCTTACAGCTGTGAACAGTCTATCTGCTGAAAGGGGAGTACTCGTTACAGAATTTTTTAAGCAGCCGGGTATTAGTCAACTGCCTCCAACCATGCAGCGGGCAAAATGCTTCGAGTATATATTGGTAAACAAGTCCATTTGCATAAATGACGGAGAGCTAATTGTGGGTGAAAGAGGACCCTGGCCCAAGGCTACGCCAACCTATCCCGAAATATGTATCCATACCATGGATGATCTGGATATTCTGAATTCAAGAGAGAAAGTCTCATTTGCTGTGGACGAAGAAACACGAAATGCTTTCAGGGATGAGATAATCCCCTTCTGGGAGGGAAAAAGCAACAGGGAACGGATTATGAAGATTTTACCCGGGGACTGGAAAGATGCTTATGCAGCAGGTGTTTTTACAGAGTTCCAGGAACAGAGGGCACCCGGACATACGGTGCTGGGAGACAAAATTTACAGGCAGGGTATGCTTGATATTATTGCAGATATCCGGTCCGGTATCGACCGTCTGAAGACTTCCAATGAGGCTGGTACCCCGATGGAATCCCCAGGGATCGAAGAACTTGAAGCGATGGAAGTAACTGCCCGTGCAATGATATTGTTTGCAGAAAGACATGCGGATACACTTGAAACTCTTGCAGTTGATGCCGGTCCGGTCCGCCGTAAAGAACTACTGGAAATGGCTGCCATTTGCAGAAAGGTACCTGCCCAAAAGCCGGACACCTTTCATGAGGCCCTGCAGTACTATTGGTTTGTACACCTCGGTGTAATCATAGAGCTTAATCCGTGGGACAGCTTTAATCCCGGCCGGCTCGACCAGCATCTCTTTCCCTTTTATCAGCGGGAATTGGACAATGGCACCCTTGATAAGGAGAAGGCAAGGGAGATACTTCAGTCATTCTGGATTAAATTCAACAATCATCCCTCACCACCCAAAGTGGGTGTAACAGCCCAGGAAAGCAGTACCTATACAGATTTCAGCCTGATTAATGTTGGGGGACTCACAGAAGATGGTGATGATGCAGTGAATGAACTGTCTTATCTGATCCTTGAAGTTATTAAGGAAATGAGAATACTGCAGCCAAGTTCCATGGTGCAGATAAGCAAAAAAAATCCGGATGATTTTGTGATGAAAGCACTGGATATAATTAAAACTGGTTTTGGCCAGCCATCATGTTTTAATACCGATGCAATTATCCAGCAGCTTACACGCCAGGGTAAATCAATCAAGGATGCCAGAAGGGGAGGAGCTAGTGGTTGCGTTGAGACCGGGGCCTTCGGTACGGAGTGCTATATACTGACAGGTTATTTCAACTTCTCCAAGGTGCTTGAGATAACCCTGAACAATGGATTAGACCTGCGTACGGGGAAACAGATTGGACCGGAAACTGGCGATCCTGCCAAGTTTAAGGATTTTGATCAGGTTATGGATGCATTTCGCAGACAGATTGATCATTTCATCAGCATCAAGGTGAAAGGAAGCAATATTATTGAGGAGGTTTTTGCCGAAAAGTTGCCGGTACCATTTTTGTCTATCCTGATCGATGATTGCATTACCAATGCAAAAGATTACAATTCAGGGGGGGCGAGGTACAATACAAATTACATACAGGGCGTAGGTACTGCCAGCGTTACAGACAGTCTTGCCGCTTTGAAATACCATGTTTTTGACCATGGGAATAAAACAATGCCGGAGATGATGGAAGCCTTGTCTTCAGATTTTAAGGGTTATGAAGCTTTTCGTTATGAACTCCTGAATAATACCCCGAAATACGGAAACGATGATGATTATGCCGATGAACTGCTGAAACAGGTCTTTGAATACTACTTCAGTTCGGTTGAGGGCCGGAAGAGTCCCAGGGGCGCCACCTACAGGATTAATCTCCTTCCGACTACATCCCATATCTATTTTGGTAGTGTAATCGGTGCCATGCCCGATGGGCGTAAGTCTGGTGAGCCTCTTTCGGAGGGAATATCCCCGGTTCAGGGCGCCGACAGATACGGTCCCACAGCCATCCTGAACTCCGCAGCAAAGATTGATCATCTTAAGACAGGAGGAACACTCCTGAACCAGAAATTCACTCCATCATTCCTTGAAACAGAGGAGGGCATGGACAAAGTAACCCGGCTGATACGCAGTTATTTTAAAATGAACGGTCACCATATCCAGTTCAATGTTGTAACTGCCGAGACCTTGTTGGAAGCTCAGAAGGAACCGGAAAAACATTCCGACCTTATTGTAAGGGTGGCGGGTTATAGTGATTATTTCAATGATCTTGGCAAAGATCTTCAGGATGAGATAATCAGGCGAACCGAACACGAAGCCTTTTAAAAAAAAGAGGGCGACCCTGCGGGCAGCCCTCCGACATCCTGAAGAATTTTCAGGATACACTCTGGCAGGGGCTGGCTACCCCATTGGATGTTTTATTTTTCCAACTCGAGCTTTTCGAGTTCTTCGATCAGCTCATCTATATTTCTTAGCTCCTTTTCCATATTGATTTTCTCATGCTCCATCTGCATCATGGATTCCTGCATCTGCTTTTCAATTTCAGCGAAGTCAATATTTTCAAGTTCTTTCATTGCCATCTCGATTTCCTTCTGCATTTTTTGGTGATCAAATTCCTGGATGGACTGTAACTCCTTCTCAAAGTTTGCCATCATTTCATCCACATTAATATTTCCCAACTCTTCCATTGCCTCGGCCATGGCTTTTTCCATCTCCATAAATTCTTCCTCACTTTTGGCATGCTCACCTGATTTATGTTTTTCCATAGCCTGCATGGCATACTCCATCTCTTTACGCATATCCTCATTGTTAATCTCTATTTCTTCCATTGCCCTTGTGATCTCCTCCTGCATTTCTTTTTCATCTATCTGAATGTCAAATTGTTCTTGTTGGAGTTGTTTCATTTCTTCCTGGATCTCTTTCATCTCATGCTGCTTGAAATGCTGCATTTCAAATTGCATTTCATGATGCATTTCCTCCCAGTCCAGATCTTCCAGTTCATGTCTGGCTTCAAGCAGTTCCTTTTCCATTGTTTGCAGGTCTTTCATGGTGCGGTCTATCTCCTTCTGGTAGCTGGAGTGATCCGATTCGGGTATTTTCTTACCATCGACATAAAGCTCCTCCACCTTTCCCTTTTTGATTACGAACTTCATGGATTTTCCTGTACCGTCCTTGGTTATAAACTCCTGCATCACCACGTTGTCTTTGATATCCATGTTTTTGAGATCATGCCCATGAAGGGAATCATGTACTTCCCGGACAATTCTCGGTTCCGATACAGCGGATATCTCGTGCACAGCCCTCGGCTCTGATATACTGGAAAGCGCTGTTCCGGCAACTTGCTCCGGTTCTGCAGAAACAGCTGGTTCAGCAGGGATTTCAGGCTCGGCATATGTATTACCTGTGTCCTTCTCAAGGGAGGTAAGGTCAAATTTCAGGGACTGACTTGCCCCGGTGCTTAATGTCATGATTACAGCGGACCCAAGGATCAGGAGTCCCGCAATGATTTTCTCGTTTGCATTATTCTTCATCTTTTTTGGATTTATTAACCGTTCAACTCTATTTAATACTCTGTTCTTGTTTCCACTAAGTGCTACTGCAGGTATTACAGTTCTTGCCTGGAATTCTCCGAGTCCGGCAAGTGCCCTGGCGTAGATCGATAACCTGCCGCATACAGACATTGCATAATCATCGCAGCATTTTTCTCTTTCCTGTCGAATATGCGAAGAAAGAAGCCAGACTACCGGATGATAAAAAAACAGGGCTTCGATGAGTGACTGAAAAATGTTTATTAAAAAGTCATACCTCCGGATATGAGCTATTTCATGTGCTACTACAGCTTCAAGCTGTTCTATGGGCATAAGACTGATGATTCCTGCAGGGATTAGTATAACAGGTTTAAATACACCAATTACCATTGTTACAGAAATTCCCTGAGAAACCATGAAACTCAATTTCCTCCTGATGCCTGAATTTCGAACCAGAGAAACAAATCGATCTGCCAATTGCCCGGAAAGTGGAGAAACACCACGGCTCCTGAGCCGGTTAACATGGAAGAATCCACCTGCCAGCCTCACAGACAGGATAAATACTCCCAATAGCCATATTGTCGTCATCCATGGGAAGGATGAGCTGAGAGCCTCCTGAAAGTAGCCCATCCGCCCTGAATTAATTGCCATGCCGGTTGAAAGTCCCTCTGTACCGGCTAATTCGCTCTGAAGCAGGGTAAATCCTCCTTCCACTGTTGTTCCAGGCTGGTACTCAAGGTGAAATGTTAGAATAGAGGCCATCAGGACCGCAGTTAGGGAGATTACCCCAACAAGATATCTGAACTGGGCAGAAGCTCTGTGCTGTATCCGCAGGATAACCATAGCCAGGATACCTATCAGAACTCCCTGCCATAGTGAATGAAAAATCGTCCACCCGATTGCATCGCTCACAGGTCCTGTTAAAAATGTATCAAAGAAACTCATGCCTGGTCCTTTTCTATTTTATCGATAAGCTTTTTCAACTCCCTGATCTCTTCAGGTGTGGTAGGATGCTTGCCAAGAGCCTGCATAACCAGTTGCATGGCTGATCCGCCAAAGGCGGTTTCCACGATTTTGTCAAGCAATTGTTTCTGGGTCTCCTCTGCCTTTAATGTAGCTCTGTATATATGCATCCTTCCTTTTTCCTCCCTGTCCAGAAGTCCTTTTTCGTTCATGATCTGCATGAGTTTCAGGGTAGTTGTGTAGCCAACCTTTTTATTTTCGTTGAGTTCATCATTGATAAACCGGACGGAAGATGGACCATGCTGCCAGATTACACTCAGTATTTCAAGTTCTGAATCAGTTGGTTTTGATGGAAGGGAAGCTGTCATGTCAGAATGTACGAATAGTTTCGTAGCAAATATATACGAAATAATTCGTAGATACAAGAGAGCACACATTAAAAAATGTTAATGTATGGTTTGAAAAGAAATTTTGATTTATTAAATGATTTAAGGATCTTTAAGTTTTTATAATAAACCCATATTATTCCGGTATAAACCATGAACAGCCACAAAAAATTACATAAACTGCAGCAAATATTAACCGAGATGGGAGAGGTTACTGTTGCATACTCCGGCGGAGTCGACAGCAGCTTTCTTCTCAAGGTTTCAAGCGATACTCTTAAATCGAAAAGTCTTGGTGTACTGGCGGTATCCCCGACATTTCCATCAAGAGAGTACGAGCGGGCAATCTCCTCTGCAAAATCTATGGGCGCCCTGGTTCAGGTAATATATACGCATGAACTGGAGGACGATAATTTTGTTAAAAATCCCATAAACCGCTGCTATTTCTGCAAAAGTGAATTGTTTGACAGTATAGCGAAGATATCAGAGGAAGAGCGTTTCAATAATTTTGTCGACGGTTCAAATATGGATGATCTGGGTGATCACCGTCCGGGAATGAAGGCCCTTAAGGAAAGAGGTGTCAGGAGTCCTCTTCAGGAAGCAGGCCTGACGAAAGATGAGATCAGGGAGCTATCTAGGGAAATGGGATTACCCACCTGGGATAAAGATGCACTTGCTTGTCTTTCTTCAAGATTTCCTTACGGGGAGAGGATCAGCCGTGAGAAACTTAAAATGGTTGATAAGGCTGAGAATTATCTTACCGATCTTGGATTCCGTGATATCCGGGCAAGGCATAAGGAAAATGCGGTTAACATCGAAGTAGATCCCGGCCAGGTTCCGCAACTCCTGGAACCCCAGACCAGGCAGAAGGTAGAAAACTACCTGCGCTCTATCGGCTATGATGAGGTTACTATAGATCCTGAAGGCTACCGGCGGGGCAAAATGAATGATAAGATTCTGAAAGTGTAGTATTTGGCTCTGGATTTGCTAAATTGAGCATGATTAGCAAGATCCTATGAATCTGAATTTACATCCATTCAATAGACTTGTTTTAAGTATTCTGCCTATGGTTTTTTGCAGCTTTTCTGCAATTGGCCAGGAAGATTTCTATCAGGACCCGACACCTGTCATGCATGAGGTGAGGGACTGGACTCTATCCATTTCTCCAAATTATATAAACCATCCAAATGCCTATCCCAGGGTTGTTGGGGGACTAAACTCTATGGTTTTTCTGGGAAAGTATTTCAGCCTGAATGCGAATGTGGCAGCTGGACAGGGATATTTTCATTTCGGGCCGGGGATCATCGGTGTCCCTGCAATAATCATCGCCGGAGGTAATATGTTGCTTGAAAATTCAGATATAGAAGCCTTTCTGATCTGGGCCGTTATGCTGGGTCTGGCATTCGAAAATTTCAACATTCATATTCCTGTGACCAGCCATTTTGAGATCTCACCCTATATCAGCCTCCTGCGGTTTAAGTATATAGAGGAAGGGTATGGTGGAAATGGCCAAGACTGGAATTTAAATATGGTTGGAGGGATTCGACTCAATATTTTTACTTCAGACAGGTTCTTCATTGCACCCTATATGGAGGCTACACGTGATTGGGCTAATAAATCAGGTGGTATATGGGGTGTAAACGGTGGATTACACGCCGGTTTCTATTTCAAAGGGAAGCAGATTCATTATTGATTTAACGATTTTTAAGATTTATTAACCTGCGTTAAATACCCTGGTAATATAGATTTTGTTACTTGCACTTAGGATAATTTGTAACGGATTTTATCCTGCGTCGTCTTACTAACATAAAGACTACTACACCATGAACCTGGACAAGCAGATTAAAACTTACGAAGATTGCATTACAAGGCTTGAGGAATGCAAAAGAAATGGAGTTGAAGACCCTTCCAGAATCAGAGAAGACCTTGACAGAGCATATGAACAGATTACCCTGCTGAAGATTCGCAAAATGATGGATGCGAGCGCCTGATAACCCGGGAACCAGAAACCCGACGGGTGGTCATGAACCTATCTGACCTGCACAATGATCTTTCCTTCGCTGCTGTACTCTTCGGCCCTCCTGTGAGCTTCAGATACGTTTTCAAGTGAATGTACTGAATCTATGATTACCTCCAGCTTTCCCTCATCTACCATTTTTGCCAGGGTGTCGAGATCACGGGTTCTCGGCCTCTGCAATAATGTGCGAACCCTTTTTCCCCGGGAAAACACAGACAGCAGTTTATGTATAATTAGCTTGGGACGTGGAAGGCTGGTAATATAGACACCACCGTTTTTTAAAATGTTCCGGCAACTCAGAAAAGATTCAACACCCGCAGCATCAAAGATCACATCGTACCTGTCAGGCGCTGCCAGATAATCGGTGGTCCTGTAATCAATATGGTGATCGGGTTTAAGCCTTCTCAATAGTTCCGGGTGATTCGAGCTACAGACTGCAGTTGTTTCAGCTCCATAGAGTTTAGCAATCTGGAGAGCAAAATGTCCAACCCCGCCAGCTGCACCTGTTACCAGAACATGCATGCCCGGTTCGATTTTTACTTTATCTCTGAGCGCCTGAAGTGCAGTCTGACCGGCAAGCGGAATGCCGGCTGCATGCAGGTGGTCAATATTCTTGGGTTTCAGGGCACTGGCATCCAAAGGAGCGGCTGCATATTCTGCGAATGCACCACCAAATTTGCGGCGCAGGCGACAATAAACTTCATCCCCGGGTTTAAGGTCACAGTCATCACTGCCACAACGTTCCACAATCCCTGAGACATCATAACCGGGAACAACAGGAAATTTTGCCTTCAGGAAAAACTTATGGTTGCCCTTCCGTTGTTTCCAGTCCACCGGGTTAACACTCGCAGCAAAAACTTTTACCAGAATTTCATTTTTTCCTATATCAGGTTCAGGGATGTCCTCATATTTAAAAACCTCCGGTCCCCCATACTCATAAATTACAGCTGCTTTCATATTGTCTGTAAAGGTAATATACTGCTATTTACATGGTGAAGATTTCTTTGTAATTTTGTCAAAACTTCAACAATGAAATTCGAAGAATTCCAAAAACTTCTTGAGACGGGAGAGATTCCGGACGATATACCGTCTCTGCTCCAGGCACTGTTGCTGGATGGGGCGGGCGAC
>SDBV01008020.1_pt1 | contig 14301 bp, 10 predicted proteins | sample 2277081 | NCBI WGS metagenome assembly SDBV01 (sample SAMN10402039, study PRJNA504765) | marine sediment metagenome | isolation source: marine sediment core GS10_PC15, 223 cmbsf | place: Arctic Ocean: Southern Knipovich Ridge | collected 2010
TTTGAAACTGAATTATACTCGCTTTTAGATAAATGGCAATGATCGTAATGCCCTACAGCCATGTAGGCTGTGTAACGCAGTAATTGAGCTAAAGAACCGCTCAAACCGAAGCACTGAAAAATCGAACCATACGCGCAAGTTTTAAAATTCAAAATACCAAAAAGGCACGCATTTTTACCAACTTTGTACCGGAAGGTGCGCAAAAGTGCGCAGCTTTTGACACACTTTTGCACGCTTTTTGCACTACCCATCTTAACACTTGCGCGTTTGGTGTCAACCGAACCCCCCCTAACTACCCGGAATCAAACATCCACCCCAAAAATAATTCCCAAAAAACCCCAAAAAAACCAAAATCCCAAAAATTCCAATCCGTCGGCGGCGGACCAGATCACTCAAAAAAAACTGTGTAATCCGTGATTACATTTTTGTTTTTCAATTTTTTTCCGAACCAACATATATTCTCTGCGTATTAAAAGTAAATAAATTGAATCTTAAGGACCTCTCCTCCTTATAGAAAACAATTTGGCCATGCCAAAAAAAACAGCGATTAGAAATAATCGCTGTTTTTTTTAACTTATCCGAACTTAAAAACCAAAAGCCTCCGCGACAATGCCAAATAACCAAATATCAACAAGTAATACTTTCTTCTATCCTGCTGAGAATATCCCTGGCATTGACAACTCTATTTCCAGCCTGGGTACGCCAATTCACCTGAGCGTTTCTTTTTATCAAATCTTCAACCTTCCTTCCCGCCAATATAACGGTCGCGTGATTTTTCTTGCCCATAAGCCTGCCAATTTCAGGAAAAGACATCTTCGTATACTTTCTCGCCAAATACATACTAAAAGAACGTGCTGTGCTGACTGTCCTGTCTTTTCTAGACGAATGGACATCAGCGGTGGTCACACCAAAAAATGTCGCAACTGACGACTCTATATCCGAGATATGGACGATTGGGTCGGTCCTTGACAGATGGTCCGCCAGGACAAGCTCGGCCATAGGCCGGGTAATCTTCGAGTTACCAAGCGATGCAAAAGCAACAAGCTTTAAGAGTGCCCCTTCGAGTTCTCTGACATTCGTACGCAGATTCTCAGCGATGTATTCTATGACCACATCAGGGATGTCTTTTTTAATCGCCTTGGCCCGCTGCTTGCAAATCCTGCACCTGGTCTGAAAATCAGGCGGTTCCATCTTTACAACCATTCCCGAAACAAATCTGTTTACGAGTTTTTCGCAAAGCTGCCCGATCATTTTTGGATGTGCATCGGAGGCAAGAATTATCTGTTTGCCAGCCAAATCTATAGTATTAAACGTATGCAGGAATTCCTCCTGCGTTGATGGCTTGCTGGCCAAGAAATGGACGTCGTCAATAGCCAACAAATCCGTTTGTCGGAATCTCCTTCTGAAAGCGTCTAATTTTTTCGTTTTCAAGGCCAGCACGTACTGATTGGTAAAGTCCTCCGCTGACACATAGAGCCATTTGGCTCCGGGCTTGAGCCTGCACATCTCATTGCATATCCCTTGCAATAAATGAGTCTTGCCAAGCCCATATCCTCCATGAAAGAACAATGGGTTAAATGGACTAACCTCTTCATTAACAACTGTCTTAGCGGCGTTGTAGGCCAATTCGTTAGATGGCCCGACAACGAAACTATCCAGGCTTAATTTTAATGGTCTGTTGTGTGGATATTGCAGCTTTGATTTGCTTCGAATAGAACGGTTTTGGGCCTTTTCGACCAGCTGGGCCTGAGAATCAAGCTGAGTTCTTCTCTGATTGCCTGACAGTTCGGGATCGATATTAAAAACTACTTTTTTTTCCGTTCCAGTAACCGAATGAACCGCTTGACCAATATCATTAGCAAAATGAGCTTCTATCCAACTGCCTATGAAAAGATTTGGAACGCCAACTTTCAAATAGCCGTCAGCAAGAACTAACCTGGTTGAATTCCTGAACCAAACCCTGTATTTTTGTTGTCCTACACGTTCTGCTATTGCCTGATTAATAGCGGCAATTTCGTCCATGATTACGGCTTGCATCGTTTTCTCCCCTTGCTCTTAAGAAACAAATCAGAAGCTAAATCGCTTCTAATATTATGAAATAATATTTGCACTGCTTTGTTAAATCAATTCGATTTTTTCAAAATTCTTTTCCACATAGCAAAGGTTATGAAAACTACAGAGTTTGCGCATGAAAAAAAAAATGTTATAAACACGTTTTGCACAACACAACTGTCTTTTGTGGAAAACCTGTGGAACAACGTTCTGATTTTCATCCAGCCAGGTCAGGTGCGAGCTTGTTTTTTTGCGAGAATTGCGACAAAACCGCCATCGCAATCAAAACCATCGGCTGAAGGAAGCGTGAGTGTTTGGGATACAAGCGTGAATTCACTGTTTTTCTTCAGGAAATTTTGTACAACTTCCTGGTTTTCTTGTTTTTGTAAGCTGCAAGTACTGTAGCAGATCTTGCCCTCAGGTTTAACTATGGTCGCAGATGACTCGAGCAGCCGCATCTGCGTCCTTGCAAGCTGCTCTATCGCTTTGGGCTTTAATCTGAGGCGAACTTCGGAGCGTCTCGCCAAGACAGCGGTATTCGAACATGGCACATCCAGCAGAACAGCATCAGCCAGGCTGGTCTTTGAAAGACTCTTGTTGAAGTTATCGTACTTAACTGCATCTACTATACTAATGCCAAGGCGCTGACAGTTGTCCGTCACTTTTCGAAGGCGTTCTTGATCAATGTCGGTTGCGATGATTTGGCCTTCATTCTGCATCAATTCAGCCATTTGGGTCGTCTTGCCGCCTGGTGCGGCACATAAATCGACAATGAATGATCCTGGCAAGGGGTTAAGAACCAAGGCAGGCTTTGATGCGGTTATATCCTGAACGCTAAAAAAACCTTCAGTAAAACCAGGCAGCTCGGTTACCGGGCGATGAGTTTTGAGTTTTATCATCGAGCTGTCAGGTGTGACATCGAAATCTACCTGCTCAGATACTAATTTTTCGGCGAGAATTTCGATAGTTGTCTTAAGGGGATTGGGCCTTAGATAGATTCCCGGTCGACGGTTACTTGCGTAACATATATTCTTTGTCTCTTCGAAGCCGAATTGAGACAACCAACCGGTTACGAGCCACTGAGGCAAAGAAAATGCCTTGCTGAGATATTGGCAGGGCTCATCCGCCGGGTCAGGTAAAAGCTGGAGTTTGAATTCACAGCCCTGGGTGGATGTTTGAGGCAATGTGTTCCGGATATTAGCTTGCGAAAGGGCCACAGTTCGTCTCTCCACGCTTTGACATATTCGGCGAAGAACCGCGTTCACAAAGCCCGTAGACTTTCTGCCTGCAACCTGATGGGCCAAATTTGCTGCTTCGTTTACTATGGCGTACTCAGCGGTTCGGGGGGAGAAAATTATCTCATAGGTCCCCAGCCGCAATATATTTAGAATTTTCTGTTGTATCCTTTTGGGATGACGGTCGGCTATTTTCTCAATCACCATGTCGATCGTATCACGATTTCTTATGACACCAAAAACCAAGTCCGTAGCGTGTGCTTTTTGTGTAGTTTGCTCTATACAATCATGCAGAATTTTGGCGGCATCATGGCGTTGGGGGGTAAACTGATTCAGCACATTCAGCGCAAGCCGGCGAGCAGATTTTGTCTTTGGATTGGGCATCCTATTCTAACTCTTTGATTGGAATGAAGACATCGCCCGGGCTTGCGTCTCTGCCGTTTGCAAAGGCGGCAAAGTCCATAAGCCCGCCGCCGGAAGGTTTGATCCTGAGGATTCTTATTTTGCCCTGGGTACAAATCACATTCAGGTCTTCGTCAAGTGTGCCGGGGACATCAGCCTGACGTGCTTTGGAAACAACGGCCTCGGCTTTTGCAATTGTCACCCTTGAACATTTTTTGGTTTTTTTGCTGACATAATCAACCTGCGCACCAGGCCAAGGCCATAGCCCCCGTATTCTGTTTATGATCGTCTCAGCAGAATCGTCAAAATTGATGAAACCATCGGATTTTTTTAATTTTGGTGCTCGAGTAGCCTTGGCAGGATCCTGGTCTTTATAAACCGCTGTACCATCCTGGATCTTATCAATTGTTTCGGTTAACAAAGGCGCCGCCAGTTCCGCCAATCTGTCGTGCAGTTGCTGGCTATTTTCATCGGGCACTATAGATATTTTTTTCTGGGCAACAATCTGGCCTGCATCCATTTTTGAAGCAAGGGTGATTATACTGACACCGGTTTGGTTCTCGCCGTTAATTATTGCCCAATTTATCGGAGCAGCGCCGCGGTATTTGGGAAGAAGTGAGGCGTGAACATTTATCGCACCTTTTTCGGGCAAAGCAATTAACTGGTCGCTGATTTTTTGACCAAAAGCTATTACAACCATCAAGTCCGGCTTAAAAGATGCTGCTTTTTGAATCATTTCAGTTGAATTGATATCCTCGGTTTCGGTAACCGATATCGAATTTTCAACAGCCCACTCCGCTACAGGGGTAAGTGTTAGCTTTTTGCCTCTACCGGCGGGCCTGGCAGGTTGGGTGAAAATGTGCACAAGCTCATGATTTGAAGCATTAATAGCCTTTAGGCAGGCGATACCGAATTGACCGGAACCACAGTAAAGAATTCTCATGGGGCTGTTACCTAGGATATACTGCTTTGTTTGTGATTTTTTTCCAGGTCTTTCAGTTTTCTTCTGGCGGCAATTTTTGCGACCTGTCCCATCCTGTGGACTATTAATCTGCCCTGGAGATGGTCAAATTCATGCTGGAAAGCCCTGGCAAGAAGACCTTCTGCCTGCTCAGTAAATTCATTGCCGTCAAGGTCTGTGGCAGAGATGCTGCATTGTTTATATCTTTTTATCTTGGTGCTGAGTCCTGGAAGCGAAAGGCAGCCTTCCTCCGAAGCTTCAAGGCCGCCGTCCGGCTCAATGGTCGGATTGATATAGGCCTTTACGTTTTCTCTGGTTCCATCTATCGAAACGATGAAAACCTGCAAAGAGACTCCAGCCTGTGGAGCAGCCAGACCGATCCCTTTGTTTTCGATCATGATGTCGGTCATTTTATCCACAAGCCTGCGAATGTCATCGTTTATCTGTTCGACCGGCTCGGCGACTTGCACCAAAGTAGAAGCAGGGTAATGTGTCATACAGCATTTATCAAAGTCGGTCATTTTTTTCTCTGGGCTAATCTTTCTTGCTGAATTGTCTCCGGCTGACGAGTTCGGCGGGGGCTTTAACTGGCAGCAGATTCGCTTTCCACTTGCTCGTCGAATTCGTCGCCTTTAAAGGTACGGCCAAGATAGCTTTTTCGGATAAGCTCATTTCGGATAATTTCTGCAGGCGGACCTGCACCTATTACTTTGCCATGGTCGATGATATAAGCCTTATCAACCACCTCTAATGTTCGCTCGACATTGTGGTCAGTTATAAGAATACTCACCCCTGATGCAACTAATCGCCTGATTTCCTTCTGGAGTTCCTCGACAGCAATTGGGTCCACCCCGCTGAACGGCTCATCCAAAAGAATGAGCGAAGGATTTGTTATCATTGCACGAGCAATTTCAAGTTTTCTGCGCTCGCCGCCTGACAAGAATCTGGCCTGGCTTTTAGAAACTTCCGAAAGACCAAAACGCTCAATGAGCATATCCGCTCTGCGGTCTCTTTCGGCATTGGTTATTGACATTGTTTCCAGAATGGCACGCAGATTGTCTTTGACACTGAGCCGCTGAAAGACGCTTGGTTCCTGCGAGAGATATCCCATACCGAGCCTGGCCCGTTTATACATGGGCAATTTTGTTATTTCGTTGCCTTCAAAAATAACACCCCCGCCATCCGGAACGAGCATTCCTACTATCATTCTAAATGTAGTTGTCTTGCCGGCACCGTTTCGCCCCAAAAGGCCCACAATGCTCCTCTGGCTAATCGAAATCGATATTTCGTTTACGACTGTTCGGCCGGAGTATTTCTTTACCAGCCCTCGAGTTTCAAGCAGTGTCATATCTACCAAAATAGTTCCCCTATATTAAAATCGATGCTATTATACCCGTTCGACAACCAAAAGCAAAAACAGTTTAAGATAGAAAGTAGTTGATTAGAGCTTGATTTTGCCATAAATTTAATAGATTCTGGTATTTGCAATGATTTTTTGGTATAAGTTCAGAAAATCGTCAGATGGCTTAAAACCTTTTGAAGGCAGTGAATATGTATGCAATTATAAGTGATATACACTCAAACCTGGAAGCTTTGACCGAAGTTTTAGACGATATTAAAACTCGGAGCATCGAGACGATTTATTGTCTTGGTGATGTTGTAGGGTACGGGCCAAATCCGAAAGAATGCCTTGATCTGGTAATAGCCAAAACCAGTATGTGCGTTCTTGGAAACCACGATTATGCGGTTCTTTACGAACCTACTAATTTCAATCTTGGCGCAGAGCAAGCCAGCTTCTGGAGCAGGGAAGAACTGGAGAATGAGCCGGGAAGTGAAGCAAGCAGCAGGCGGTGGAAATATCTGGGCTCACAGCAAATGCGATGGACCCTAAAGCCAGATAACAACAAGGTTAATGCCACAATTGATTTTGTTCATGCATCTCCGAGACGGCCTATCAATGAATATATTTTCCCGGATGATGTTTATACCGCTCCCGGGAAAATAAAAATGTTATTTGAAAAAACCGGACACATCTGCTTTATTGGTCATACACATCTGCCGGGAGTTTTTCTTGAGGATCCGGATTTTTACAGCCCAGATGAGCTGGGCAATGTTTATCCGATCATAGAAGACGAAAAGGCAATTATTAATGTCGGCTCAGTAGGACAGCCAAGAGATAGGGATAACCGAGCAAGCTATGTATACGTAGAAGATAATGAGGTTCATTTTGTTCGGCTCGAATACGACTATGAGAAAACTGCTGAGAAAATATATGCGATAAATAAGCTTGATAATTTTGAAGGCGACAGGTTGAGTGAGGGAAGATAGTCTGTAAAAATTCTTCTGTCAACTGTCTGAAATGGGGTCATTTTGGGATGAAAACTAGGGCTTTTTTTATACTTTTTGTACTTATTTTTGCAGGTTTTTGCAGTGTTTTGGTCGTAAAATCCGGTGTTTTTGACGAAAATTCCAGGGCAAAAACAGGGTTTTTAATCCCTCTTGCGGCTACTGGAGCGGACAATTCAACTCCAGCAGGCCAAACAACTATCAGCAGCAAAGCCGATAACGCTTTTAATTACAGTGGGTTACGAGCGGATAGCGCAGCGGCAAAGACTGTGACGTTGGGCTCAACGGATCCTGCAAGCGGATTTAAATTCCAGCTTGAACTAACTTCAAAGGGCGCAAGCATTTATGAGGCTCAACTTAGCGAGTATAGCGATCTCGATCCTGAAAATCCCAAGCCATTTGTAATTATAACCGGCGCTAAGAAATTTGACGGGACCGAGAAATTGCCTATGGCCAATGGGGATTTTGTTTTTATTGAGCAGGGGCTGAAACTGGCATTGGACAAATTGAACTGGGCGACATCTGAGGTAACCAGGCAGGCTGACGGTTCTGAAAAAGTGGAGTTTAGTGCGGTTATAAAAGATGCTAACGGCAGGAGGATAGTCAGGTTAGGTAAAAGTTATTTACTTGAGCCTGGCAGTTATCATTTAGAGTGTGAATTGAGTCTTGAGAATCTTACCGACGATGATCTGGCAACCAGATTAACTCTGCATGGGCCTGTAGGGGTTAAACGAGAAGGCCTGAGGATAGATTTAAGAAAAGTTATCGGTGGTTTTGTGGTTGAAGAAGGAAAAATTGAAGCAGCAAAGCTGGACATGAAGGCCTTGAAAAAGGCTTTGGGTCCCGGCGAAATGGAGTTGCTTCATAAAAATGCGTCCGCGCGATTTATCTGGGCGGCGGTAGTTAATAAATATTTTGCTGCCATACTGAGGCCTGTACCAGAAGCCGGAAAAAGTTACTGTGATTGGCTTGGTGGCAAAGAAGGGATCTATTTTGGTCCTGACCTGAGAGTAGAAGAGGATGAGACGCTTGGTTTACAATTGCAGATAAGGCCGAGCAAACTGGAAGCAAGATCAAAACAGAGTTTTAATTTCCAGCTTTATCTTGGGCCAAAAGATAAGGGGCTATTTGATAAGAACGATTTGTATAACCGATTGGGATTTGTACATGCTATTGATTTGCAGATGTGTTGCGGGAGTTTATTCCAGCCTTTGTCATTCGGTATACTTTCACTGATGAAATGGATGTACGTGATTATTCCCAACTATGGGCTGGTAATCATCATTCTGGTGTTGCTTGTAAGGCTTGCTTTGCATCCTATAACCAAGAGCAGTCAGGTTTCAATGATGCGAATGACCAAGCTTGCGCCCAAGGCAGAGGAAATCAAGCAAAAGTATGGCAACAACAAGGCGGAGATGCAGAAACATTTGATGGCTCTTTACAAAGAGCAGGGAGCCTCGCCAATTTTGGGGCTTTTGCCGATGATGCTGCAAATGCCGATTTGGATCGCTCTTTATGGTGCGATAAGTTCGAGTATTGCTTTGCGTGGGGCACCGTTTTTGCCATTTTGGATCACGGATTTGAGCGCTCCTGACGCACTTATTAGATTTTCTGCGTTTACAATACCTTTGTTGAATGCCAAGATAGATTCTTTTAATCTTTTGCCAATTCTTTTAGCAGTGGCGATGTTTTTGCAGCAAAAATTAATGCCGCACGCAACGGCTTCTGCAAATCCTCAGGCTGCTCAACAGCAAAAAATGATGCTGGTGATGATGCCGATAATGATGCTTTTGTTTTTGTATAAGGCTCCATCTGGCTTGAATCTTTATATCATGTCCAGTGTATTAGGAGGTGTCGTTGAGCAGTATGTGATTCGTAAACACATCAAGGAAAAAGAGGCCATGGAAGCGGAGCTTTTGGTATCTACGACGGCCAAGACGGGCGGCAGAGCCAAGAAGAAGAAACCCAAACCGTTTTTCCGCTCTTAAGATTTGTTGAAAAATAAATCAAGGGTGGTATGCGTGGTAATCAGACGGAGGGGCCAGCTTGAATCTTTTTTTATATGGTACAGGTAGCTGGTATGTATAATCTCAACGACACGATAGCGGCGGTAAGCAGTCCTGGTGCTGGCGGTTTTAAGTCGATTATTCGGGTAACCGGTCCCGAAACGTATGGGGTGTTGGGGGAGCATTTTTCTCCTTTGCTGGATAGCAAAAAGGGTATAATTTGCGGCGAAATCAGCATTGATGATGAGTTTAAAACAGAAGCCAAAGCTTATACATTCAGGGGCGGGGGTTCTTATACCGGTGATGACCTGATAGAGCTTCATATATGCGCGGGAGGCGGGGTGGTTGAGCGGATTATTGGGGTTTTAGTTAGCAAAGGTTTGAGGTTGGCGGGGCCTGGCGAGTTTACCGCGAGGGCATATCTTAATGGGAAAATCGATCTGGTCCAGGCCGAGGCGGTAGCTGAAATTGTCGCGAGCAGTAACAAACTGCAACTGCACGCAGCTGAGAGCTTATTCGCTGGAAGGCTTTCGAAAACAATATCGCAAATTCGTCAGGAAATGCTCGATATTATGAGTCTAGTTGAGGCAGGGATGGATTTTTCGGAAGAGGATATCGAGTTTGCAAGCAATGAAGAGATTGTAAGTTCGTTAGGCAAGATAAATGCAAAGCTGGAAGAGCTTCTTTCCGGCAGCATTCGTTATGAATCTATGATAGATATGCCGGCGGTAGGAATCGCTGGGGCGACTAATGCAGGTAAGAGCAGTTTGTTAAATGCTCTGTTGGGGGAAGAAAGGAGTATTGTATCCGAGCAGCGGGCTACGACCAGAGACGTTCTTACGGGATTGATGAGGCTGAAAAACTGCGAATGTGTTCTTTTTGATTGCGCAGGATTGTTGTCAGAAAAGGGGAGTGTTCTGGATGAATTAGCTCAAGAGGCGGCGAGGGAAGCGATCAATTCGGCATGGATGGTTCTGTTTTGTGTTGATGTAAGTAAAGAAGATTACGGAGAGGATATTGCTGCGAAAGGCTTGATAAACGCGGAGCGGTTATTGGTTGTGGCAACGAAATGCGACTTGGATTTTAAGACTGGAAAACTGGAAAAAATATTCGGAAGTAAGGTGGCAATCACCAGCGCAAAGACGGGGGAAGGGATAGAGGAGTTACGAAGTGTAATTGACAATTATTTGGCTAAGACGCGAGGTGAGTTGGTAGAGGGGGCTGAGGCTATTACAATCAATCAGCGACATCGAAAGGCAATTGAGCAGGCTATCGAGGATATATCCAAAGCTAAGCAAGAGTTGCAGCTTGACAATAATGAGACAGCTACGGTATTTATTAGATCAGGTTATCATGAGCTGGGAGGGCTTGAGCGGGAGCATGTTGACGAGGCGATCTTAGAGAAGATATTTGGGCAATTCTGTATAGGCAAGTAAGGGCTGACGATGCTAAGTTTAGAGTTGGTAGAGCAAATCAATAAGATTATCGAAACGCGAACAGAGCCGGTTGGGCTGTTGGGCGCTGTTGTGGATGTAATCTTAGAGAGGACGGAATCTGAATGCGGATTCGGCGTACTGAAGCAAGGGAGCGGCCAAACACCTGATATTGTTGTGGAAAGGCTTAGGCGTTCTGACAAAAAATACGAGATAGATAATAGTATTTTAGAAGTCGTTTTTAGAGATGGTAAAGGGGTTATTGCTGGGGGCGATATGATTGGTTCGGTTGTCTGTGTGCCTATTAAAATAAGAGAACGAGTTTTTGGGGTAATTTACGCGGGGGCATCGGCCCCGAATCATTATGACCAGAGCCATTTGCAAGTTTTAGGTCATATAGGATTTGAAATTGGTTTGGCGTTAGAGAATATGCGTTTGAATCAGGCTGTTAAAAAACGTGAAAGTCAAATTTTGGCTGGGCAAACGGCATTGAATTTGTCGCATGGGATAAAGAATGTTCTGCAGGCGATGGGCAGTGCGGCAGAGGTTGTAGATTATGGTCTTGAGAACGATATGGTCGACAGGGCCAAGCAAGGCTGGAAGATATTGAAACGTAATCTTAACAGGATACGAAAGCTGGTTTTGGATATGCTTGAATTCAGCAAGGACAGCGAACCGGTTTTTGATAAATGCCACTTCAATAAATTAGTAGAGTCTGTTATTGAGACGCTCCAGGGTGACGTTGAACAGAAGGGCGTGTCAATAATACTAAAAACAGATAAGAAAATTGGTGTCATTCAATTGGATGCCGAGAAGATGCACGATGTGGTTTTAAATCTGGTCTTGAACGCGATTGATGCTGTGCCGGAAAAGACGGGTGTTGTTAAGATAGAAACCAAATATTTTAATTCTAACGAGGATGAAGTTGTTTTGGCTGTTTCGGACAATGGGGCGGGCATTAAAGAAGAAGATAGGGAAAAGGTATTTGAACCATTTGAGACTTCAAAGTCAAAAATCGGGATCGGATTAGGGCTTGCTATCACGCGTAAAATAATAACACAACATGGCGGAAAAATAGAAGTGGCGAGTTCGGCCGATGGCGGTGCAGTTTTTACAGTTACTGTCCCTTGCAAGAAATTCAAATAAAAAGTCCGGGAAAAATTAGTTTATAATTTTTCCCGGACTTTTTTGTGGTTTTGTAATAATTTTATTTGTCTTTTGCTTCAAATTCGGCGTCAATTACGTCATCGTCGCCTTTTCTTCTAACCTCGCCTGCCTGGGGCGGAGTTTGTTGGCCGGTTTCGGTTTTTTGTTCAGGTTGTTCGGTGCCGGCTTGTTTCCTGGCAGCTTCTTCGTAGAGTATTTTTCCAAGTTCCTGGCTAGCGGTACCGAGGTTTTCTATTGCCTTTTTGATAGCTTCGCCATCTTCGCCTTTTATGGTTTCCTTGAGGTTGTTTACGGCATTTTCGATATTACCGCGAGCCTGGGCTGAAACCTTTTCGCCATGCTCCTTAAGTGTTTTTCCCGTTGCATAAATCAATTGGTCCGCCTGATTTTTCAAATCCACTACTTCTCTTCGTTTTTTGTCTTCCTCGGCATGTGCTTCCGCGTCCGTAGCCATTTTTTCAACTTCCTGGTCTGAAAGGCCTGAACTGGATTTGATTTCTATCGATTGTTCTTTGCCGGTGCCCAAATCTTTTGCTGATACATTCAGAATGCCGTTGGCATCGATATCAAATGTAACTTCAATCTGCGGAATTCCTCTTGGAGTTGGTGGGATGTCTGTTAGCTGAAATCTTCCGAGGGTCCTGTTGTCCTGGGCGAATTCTCTTTCTCCCTGCAATACATGTATGTCGACAGTGGTCTGGCTATCGGCAGCGGTGGAGAATATCTCTTTTTTGCTTGTTGGAATAGTGGTATTTCGTTCAATGAGTTTTGTCATAACGCCACCAAGTGTTTCCACGCCAAGTGAAAGCGGAGTGACGTCGAGAAGCAGTATGTCCTTGACGCCTGCATCACCTGCAAGTACAGCGCCCTGGATCGCGGCTCCAAGGGCGACGACTTCATCTGGATTGATGCCCTTGTTAGGGTCTTTATGGAAGATATCTTTAACGATTTGCTGAACCTTTGGGATTCTGGTGGATCCGCCAACCAGCAAAATCTCGGCGATATCACCATCTGCAAGCTTTGAATCTTCCAGTGCCTTGTGGCAAGGAGATTTGAGGCGTTCCAGTATCTGCTCGGTGAGCTGCTCGAACTTGCTGCGGGTGATGGTAATCTGGAGATGTTTTGGTCCTGAAGCATCGGCGGTAATACATGGCATGTTGATCGTTGTCTCAAGCTGAGAACTCAATTCGCATTTGGCTTTTTCGGCGGCTTCTTTAAGTCTTTGGTGAGCCATTGGGTCTTGTCGAAGGTCAATGGCTTCTGTTTTTTTGAATTCGTCGGCAAGATAATTGATCAGTATCTCATCTAAATCGTCACCTCCAAGGTGTGTGTCGCCATTGGTGCTTAAAACCTCAAAGACATTATCACCAATATCGAGGATTGAGACATCGAATGTTCCGCCGCCAAAATCAAAGACGGCAATCTTTTCATTTTTCTTTTTTTCCAATCCATAAGCAAGAGCGGCAGCGGTTGGCTCATTGATAATACGTTCGACCTTTAAGCCTGCGATTTTGCCAGCATCTTTTGTGGCCTGTCGTTGGGAGTCGTTAAAATATGCTGGTACGGTAATGACGGCTTGTTCTATTTTTTCGCCGAGATAATCTTCGGCAGTTTTTTTCAAGTCCTGCAAAACCATAGCGGAAACTTCTGGCGGTGTATACTCTTTGCCACGGACACCTACTTTGACCAGTTCGTCGGGGTTGCCTGTAATTTTATACGGAACGATTTTTTCTTCTGAGGAGACTTCTTTGTGTCGTCGGCCCATAAAGCGTTTAATTGAAAATACGGTATTTTCGGGATTTGTAACCTGCTGATGGCGAGCTATCTGGCCGATAAGCCTTTCGCCTTTGTCGGTAAAACCCACGACTGAAGGTGTCAGGCGTGAGCCTGAGGAGTTGACAAGAACCTTAGGCGTTGAGCCTTCCATTACCGCTACGACTGAATTTGTCGTTCCCAAATCTATTCCAATGATTTTTCCCATAATTTAAAACTCCTGTCAATCATTCCTGAATCTAATTCTGGTTCCATTATAAATGAGTGAGCAAAGGGCGTGCCAGGATAGAGAGTAAATGCGTAAGGCTTTTTAAAACAAAGATTTATGGTTTGAAAAATGCCGGCAGGTATGCCATTTTGGCAGAGAAAAGATGGGGCGAGTTTCAGTTTTGGCTTAAACGAGTGCGTACAATCTGGGCCCTTAGGGTGTCTCTTTGATCGGGTTCCAGTTTTTCTCCGTGGTTCAATTGCAGATGGGCAGGTTGGGTGAGCAGGAATAATTCATTTATCGTAGAAATTGAGATTCCCTCCAAACGATTCATGTTTACTCCCATTCGGAGGTGGCTGAGCAAAAACAGGGCTTCCTGCGAGCTTATTAAGTGAGCGCTTTTCAGGACGCCTAAGGCTCGGAAGATTTTGTCGTCCAGCATTTCCACCTGGCTTTTTAGCAGTTGTTGTCTGGCGAGTTTTTCATATTCAGCAATACCTGGAATTATTGAATTTGTAAATTCCTCGACGATTTGGGTCTCCGATATGCCAAGTGTAACCTGATTGGAGACCTGGAAGAAATCCCCTGCTGCTTCTGTGCCTTCGCCGAAAAGGCCTCTAACAGCAAGGTTCATTTCTCTTGTTGCATTGAAGAATTTTTCCAAATGGCCTGCTATTTTCAAGGCTGGCAAATGGAGCATTACAGAAACCCTAATGCC